>Ga0123355_10004363_pt1 | contig 20571 bp, 10 predicted proteins | sample TergutEmb28metaG_3_FD_89872 | JGI IMG/M metagenome (GOLD analysis project Ga0123355, IMG submission 89872) | Embiratermes neotenicus P1 segment gut microbial communities from Petit-Saut dam, French Guiana - Emb289 P1 | ecosystem: Host-associated > Arthropoda: Insects > Digestive system > Gut ...
AACTCAGCACATAAGTCGCAAGCTCCTGAGGATGGATGTATTAACATCCGAAACATGTTGAGCATTAAATAATGAAATAATAAAGCAAGTGACATCAAGTTGGTCTCTCTTTATTCAACTATCCTCATTATTAGTTGTCAGTTGTCATATTCCTGCCTGTTAAACCTTATAACACATCTTCTTTAGATAGTATACGATACAGCCCTCATGTTCAGGAAGATCGAGTTTCGAACATCCAATTCCAAACAGAGTTGTTTTATAATTTTATTTCTTCTCACCTGGAAAATATTAAGATGGTATCCCGAAATAACATCTATTCCCCATCTTCTCCATTTGCTATTTCATGATCGCACCAGTGTTCAACGCTAAATATGTAACTATAGAATTTTTAGCATTCTAAGCATAAGTATATAGAGAAATCACTCGTAAGTGAATTTGATTTTACAGTATTGTCTTCAGCTCTTATATATAACATCATGTGAAGAAATATATTAATTAATAGACCTGCGTTACTTAATGAATTATCCGGTTAGCTCAGTCAGTATAGTGATAAAGTTACGGCTTTGTCTACCGAAAACTTCCGGCAGAGGCGAAAATTTCTCTCTTTTCCACCCTACCTTGACTGGCTCTGAGTCAGTTTCCACAGGGTGTTTTCGCCCCGAACTCAAGCGGCCGAGACCCCTTACCAACCACTCACTTCCATGCACTGCTAAAGGTTAAGAAACCTTGGAGATATAACAACACAAACAGGCCCAGGCTGTTGGTGGCCTGTGATTTAAAACAAATGGTTTTCCATTTTGTATATTCTATATTACAGTCGGTTGTATATTCGTTTGGACAAGCTTATGCATTGTAGGTCTGCTAGGCTTCCCGATATAATGTCCGAATTTTCGACGTGATTACACCTTCAAATGAAATTCTTAACCGAAATTTCAACACATTTGCAACGAAGCTGATATGAAGAGCATTTAACAGTTTAGTTCCTGTATCACGCCTCACAAAAGGCAACGTACGAATTGTGAGGTTAATTCTGCTAATGAAATTTCAGGAAAATTGTCATTGTTTTATCTGACAACCAAAGAAAATCCCTGGGTAAATGACCAAATGACATAAAATTAAAAAAAATTCTGTCGGCAGAATATCGAATTCTTTGACCTTAAAGCTGGTGGCATGTATGAACACACGATGCCTCACAGAGAATTAAGAATTGAAAATACACTACATGAATTAGCACCAAAGAAAGCAAGAGTAAAGGGCAATATATCAGACTCATGAACCTGGGTACTTCAGTCGGCATAGTGATCAGACTACGGGCTGGGCAACGGAGGAATTCTGGTTCGATTCTCGGTAGTATCAGGAGAATTTTCTATTTGCTAAAGCGCCCTGGGCAACTGGGCGGCCAAACCCCAACCTCCCGTTCAATAGGTGATAGAGTAAAGCGGCCATGGAGTAAACTTGACCACTACTGTCCCTCTAGAACCAAGGTTAGGAATGAGTGGAGCGGTATCTTCACTCCCCCATATGCCTTCATGGTGTCCACAAAGACAACTTTCTTTACCATTTCTTTTATGAATCACACTCATGCTTTGCCTATTGCTGTTTTGACCTCGTATCCCGAATAAATTGACAAGAATATTTGTCTGCGCATCCTTATTTACAGTGACTGATATCGCGGTCACAGTAAATCGATACCGCTTTCTAGTGTTTAATAATATATGAATGTAATCAGCTAACTTTAATCGTTGACTAAGACATCTCCTTGCAACTGCACACCTGAATGTTAGATTTTATTTTTTGTCACGATATCCAAAATCGACGCATATCTAAAGAAACTCGACTGCATGAAATATTGATCAGACACTACCACCTCGTGCTTATAATTGGAGTTTTCCTCGACTTGTTAAACTTTCTTTTTCATATTTAATTGTCGTCACAATTATCTCGGGACAGGTGGTGTTTCAGCATTCTCGGTCCAGGCAGAAGAAGGCGAAAGTCAGAAAGTGTTTACTATCTAATGAATTCTTTCTTTTTTCCAGAATTATTTACGAGAAGCACAGCGAATAAATGCATAAAAGAATGGCGATGTAACCTATGTCCGTCTGTCCATTAGTACGTTGAATGTTACAAAATAGCTCTCAGTGAAATAAGTTATTGGGAAAATACAGAAACTTTGTCGTGAGTAATTCTGTTTATATCTGACTTCGCACGAAGCGCTAATCAACATAAGTTTTGTCAATTTGATGAAAATTTTTTTCTCACAAAACATTGGCTTATCTTATATCATGTAAGCGTCGCTAATTCTTCATTTATTTACTTATTCATTCACTCCATTCATTCATTTATCCGTCCATCCATGTAGTCGTAATGATAGGAATTCTGCGCCTCGCAAACACGTGCAGACCATCTCTGAGGTCTACCCACCCCCTTGACCAGTTCCATGCGTGAAGACGGTCACATGTTATGTCCATCACCAAAGTCAGGAATCCATGGAACTTTAGTCTTACTGATCCATACATCTTCACGGCGTGGTGTTTAAGCATAGGAGAATAAGTGGATGTTATTAATTCCGTTACTCTACGTGACGCAGTTGGTTGAGGCACTGCGCTACAAGCCGGAAGGTTGCGGGTTCGAATCTCGATGATGTCATTAGAATTTTTTATTGACATAATCCTTCCGGTCGCACCGTGTCCCTGGAGTCGACTTTGCCTCTCACAGAAATGAGTACCAGGAATATTTCCTGGGGGTAAAGGCGGCCGGTGCGTACGGCTGGCAACCTTACCACCTTCATGTGCCGATTGTCTTGAAATCTTGGAGCCTCAAACTCCTGGAATCCGCAGGGCCTGTCCAGGCTTGTAATGGGGTTGTTTTACCTGTTTTGTGTATACACAGAGACAAATAAGTATCCATGAGACAAAACATTTGTTTACTGAACACCTATTTGCAGCTAAATATTTCGGCTCATATCTAGCCATCCTCAGGCTGTAAAAGATGGTATAAAAAGAGAATGTACATACAATTTTTACAGCCTGAGTATGGCTTAGTACGAGCCCCATCATGTACCTGTAAATAGTTTTTTTTTAATAAACAAGCGTTTGACGGATATTTATTTGTCCCTTTGCACAGGAATAAGTGTTATTTATCTATTCTTTTACGCACGTTTCTCCATAATTTCCTTTCTTTCTTTCTTCTATAGTTTTTGTTTTAGTTTTCTAAAGTGCATTAGTATGAGTATATGTTATGCGTGTGGCACAGTGATTAAGGTGCTGTGCTGCAAATCGGAAGGTCGCTGGTTCGATCCCAGCTGGTGTCATTGGAATTTTTCATTGACATAAAATCCATCCGATCGCACTATGGCCCTGGGGTCGACTCAGCCTCTAACAGAAATGAGCACCAGGAGCATTTCCTGGGGGTAAAAGCGGCCGGTGCGTAAGGCTGACAACCTACCACCATCCTGTGCCCTTGTCATGAAATCTGGGAACCTTAACTTCCTGGAACCCTCTGGGCCACTCCAGGCCTGTAACGGGACTGCTTTACCTTTACCTTATATGTTATGTGTGTGTATATGTATATATATATATATATATAACGTGTACACATATTATACCCTCCAGTTCAGCCAGCATTCATTCAGCAATGCTTATTCTAGGATGTATTTGCCAAAAGGGGTCATAGCTGTTGTCTTAAACGCAGTCATACAAAAATTCGGCGTCCAGATTTCGGATCATCGTATGAGAGAAGATTAATTACTTTCCTTCCTCTACCATGAGCTTACTGGTCTGGATTATTAATGGTGGACTGAAAATATTGCGTTTGTGACATAATTGAAAGTGTTATGAGGTCATTCTATTTGAGTTCACCTGTATACGAAAATTAGGTAAAATATTATTTCGGACAGCCAGGGAGTGTAAAATGGAACGTGACAAGTTGAAAAGGATGTAATTCTGTGTAATGATAGTAGCGTCAGGGGCATCTGATAGTGGGGCACCGAGGTAACCACGTTAGCGTCACCGTAGTTCTGTACATATGTATTTTGGAGTGCCTGGATAAATCTCGGCCTGGTGTTCTTGACTAAGGATTTTCATGTTTTTCTACATTGTCCAGAGCATCGATCAGTAAACCCTCAGTTATCCGCGCGCTTCATCATCCTTCAACACCGCGTAAATTCTGTAGTTGAAACATCTTTGCATTACCTAAGATTCAGTCAGCAGTCTGCTGCAGGAACAGGGGCAAATCTTACAAAATCTTGATTCTTCTCCGATTACGAACCATTAAATATAAATCTAAATAAGTTAGACTTAATAAATAAATGCTGACACTTTGAAGAAATAAATTACTGGAAGCTGAAATAATATTACTGGTACAGATTATGACACAAGAATTTTCCTACAATACTGTACAGCTGGTGAGGACTTATTTTAAATTAATAGATGTGCGATTTGACATTCCCACTTGTGTATTAATATTACTGTTACTTTCGTGTGATGGCTAGAAGCATTGACGCTATCACTCATGTCTACGTGTTTCCCGCACTTGTCAAGAGATGGAGGTAAGTGCCGACGCCAATTCAGCTCCATCTGTCACAGTGACACTAAATTCTCGTTACCAACCTAAACCATATGCGTTACCTGTTTTGTTAATCTGAAATACCAATCACAGACCATATACCGAGCAACTAAATTCAAGTTAGACTATTTGTAAAATTATGAATGTCGTTTAACTATTGTTAAGGTATACGTCAACTTCGTCTCCTACCAATACGTCAGCTGTCTTGTGTTTGTGATTGTGGTTGGTAGGCATTGTGATTTTATACACTTAACAAGAATCGTACACATATGAATATTATAAACCTGCTGGTCAGCTGGTATGTTATAAAAAATTCATATTTTGGAGTAGTTGCAGTAGTAAGTAATGGTATTCAGGTGGAGTTATGCCGTACCGAAACTAAAGAAATATGACGTAAATATATATAACAAGACTAGCCTCAAATGAATTATTCTCCCCAAGAAACAAAATACTACTGGCCACACTAATAATCCTACCTACATTAACATATATAATACCAACAGTAACTAACAACAAAGAAATAAAAACATATAATACCATAATAGAAAATGAAGTTACAACAACAACAACTGTTATATATAATCAATATGACGTGTTTTAGTGCATTTATTATTTATGTAGATATTGGCGGTTAAAGGTTTGAATTGTGAGTTAAGGCGTGCAAAAATTGTCCTCTGTGCTGGAAGAACAAACTTGATTCTTCCACCCCATTAAAGGAGTATGTGACTCATTTTCTTGCAGGTTCTTTACGGTGCCCTCAATGTAGCCGCAGTCGTACTGGACTGTAACACTTGATATTACGTTTCAGTGTCCATGACGTTCAGTGTTAGGATGAGGAAAAGAAAGAGCGTGGCGTACGAGAAGAGGCTGAGAGTCATATAATAAAAGTTGGTACCAGAACAAATTACGACAGGAAGCGGCAGTTCATGCAGTATCACTAAGTCTGAAATGGCCATTGTAGCAGAATGTGAAGTGGCCAATGTGATGGTGTGTGAATTGAAGTGGAAGAGCATATACAAGAATGTATGGAACAAATACAACAGTGTTTACATGATTTCAACAACTTAAATTCAGTTAGCCTTGTTATAACACATCATGCTGCAGTATATGGAGTAGTTAACAATCTGGAGATAAATCATAATATTTCAGAAGCAAAGCCAGACAGCAGGTAAGTATGCGATAATGACACAGTTAGTGCATGTAACAAATCTTAGTATACCTGTGGGATGTGTGGAGTCACTTGAGGGCAGTTAATCTTCTCAAAGAATATGCATTACATAATCATGGAATCAAAACACATTGTTGTCAAAGGAAGTAATGTGGAAGATTCAATGGGAAAATGTCCAGACAGTGATATGCTTGATTTCATTGATAAGGAATACAAAGATCCTAAAAATGCTTCTGCTGAACAACTTTACCCCTCAACTGGACCTCACTGGATTCTGCCAAAGCCATTTACCACAGACAACAGATGTCAACTTTTCCATTATGATAAAAGAAGTGCAACCATTAGGACTGATTATGATCTGTGTGGCAAGCAGTTTGAGCAGCAGACAGTTTCGTTGTCCATAAGAAGGTTTAGCTGGATCCAAAATTTTGGCCACTAAAATGCCCCTTGTTCCAGAAATATTTTTTTACCAAAAGTTCTTACAGTTATTATCACCTGAGTGTGCATGAATAGACAAGACTCCATCAATTGTAGAAGACCATGCAAAGTCTGTACCTTGTAGCCTGGATGGAAACACTGTCAGAATACTGACCACATAAAGAAACATATATGCATGCACCATCATAAGGCAAAAAATACTCTGCAAAGTCAAACCTTATGTATGTGCACACACTCTGATAAGCGATTTACAGACACATTTGACGTGCAACATCATGAGAGGGGACACACAGGTGAGAAATGCCACATATGTGAGGTGTGTGGGAAATACATTCTGTATGAGCTAGTTTCTGAATGTCCATATGCTTAGCCATACTGGTGAGAAACCATGCAGTTGCAACATACGTGGAGCAGTCTTCACCTGCAAGTCTGCACTGAGAAATGTAAGTTCATTCCCATGGTTGTGAGGGCATTCAACTGTGTGCACTGTGACAAGTCATTTTTTATGTATATACAGCTTTACAAGCATGTGCAACTTCATACATGTCCATTCAAATGTGAAGGCTGTTCCAGGGTCTTCACTCCATATGTTCTTCTCACCAAACACAAACAGACACATGAGAAGAGCTGCTGTGATGGGTAACAGGTGTGGATGGTTGAGGGTTACTATGAAACACACTGGCTAACAGGGCTCTGATCTACCCAAGCCATAGTGGAAGGTATCATGCTGAAGGCTGCATGGCAATGGGGTAGTGATAGCATTGTCATAAACAATCCCCATGAGGAACCAGTCCACATCCCATTGTATGTAAGGCCTTCCATCCACGTGGGGCTCCGTGGACGGTGACCAATGTTTTCCCCCTATTTCATGGGAGAGCTCCTTAACTTGGGACTCTGTGAGATATAAATGAATGAATCAACCACTGGCTCTGGAGACAGATCATCTCTCTCCATAGGGGCCTCGTTTGGGGAACATGAAGGAGGGCTCCTTTATTGGGGACCTTGAGAGAGAGGTGAGATTTTGTTTTTATCAGGGGATGTGTAAAAGAAGGCTCTGGAAGCAGGCATCTCTCTCCATAGGGGCCCCATTAGGGAACCTGGGGGATGTTCGTCTACCGAGGACTGTGAGAGATAGATGAAGGAGGGCTGTGAAATGGAGCATCTGTCTCAATGGGAGCTCTGTAAAACCTGGAGAGGAGGGCTGCTTTACTGGGGACCCTGAAGTGAAGGATGTGTAAAGGAAAGCTCTAGAAATGGGTATCTCTCTCCATGGGGGTCCCATTGTGGAACTTGGAGGGGAGCTAATTTACCAGGGACTTGTGGAGAGAGATGAGGAGAGCTTTGGAAATGGAACGTCTCTATTTGTGGGAGCTCTGTGAGGGGAACCTGGAGGGAGGGCTCCTCTACTGGGAACCCTGAAGAATATGTTAAATAAGGCTCTGGAAACGGGCATCTGTTTCCATTGGGTTCCTGTTTTGGGGAACATGGAGGGGATGCTTATTGCCCAGGGACTTTGAGAGAAGGTTGAGATTTTTCTGTCAGGAGAACTTTTACTGGGGAATCCAAGAGATGCATAAAAGAAGGCTCTGAAAACAGGCAACTTTCTCCATAGGGGCCCTGTTGGGGAACCTAGAGAGGGTTTTGTGTACTGGAGACTCTTGAGAGACAGCTGAAGGATGTCTGTGAAAACTGAGCATCTCTGTCTGTGTGGGGAACATGGAGGGGAGCTCCTTTACGGGGGAACCTAAAGAATATGTAAAGGAAGGTACTGGAAACAGGCATCTCTCTCATCTTCCCTTTGGGGAACCTGGAGGGGGTTCATTTACCAGGGACTTTGATATACAGTAATATTAGGGCTCCTTTTCTTGGACCCAGAGGATGTTAGGAGCCTGAGTCTGGGGACCGTCTGGAACTTCAGTAAAGAACCAGGGCTCCCAATGACTTTGCATTAGAGTATGGGGCATGAAGGGCCTGTCTAGAGGACTAGGTGCATTTGAACTGAAAGGTCTCAAACTCAATTATTACTGTAATGAATGCCGACCGTAATTGTAAACTGTTAACAAATTGTATAATTTAGTATATGTAAATGTTACACTTGTACCATGCTTTCAGTAGAATTTAACAGACAGGAAACGAGTAGTTGCACCACAATTGCAAATGCTGCAGCGTTAGGCAGTTCATTATACTTAGAAGTATGCCTGAACCTGCAGTGATGTTAACACAGGGTTTACTAAACTCTGAAGAATGTCTGAGTTGCAAAGCCACCTCTATAAATTTTAGTGTTTTGGGGTAATTTTCCTCACTGACTCACTCACTCACTTATTGCTCGCTCGCCGAATTGCTGCTTGATACTGGTTTGACTACCGGCTGTTTGGTTTCTACGATGTTGAAGATTTATTATATGTGAAAACAGTATACATTTATTAAGGCAGCAAAATGACTATGATGATATTAAAGTACAGCTGTTTACTTCTGGTAAAAGGTGAGTTGTGTTGACTGCATAGAAATTACATTTTGATTATAATTTTTGTTTTTTAGTTGATCAATTTTGGCTACTTATATTGTTGTGTGATTTAATTCTAAATTCAATGCTAATCGGCTTACAACTAACTAAAGAGGCGAGACAGTTATTTTAATTGGCATTAGAATATTAAAGTGTAACTAATTTAGGAATTTACTAAGTTTGTAACTTTGGTCATTTGATATTGATATTTTTACTTTGGCAGACTAGAATATAGATATATTTATTTTGGTAAATTTGGATAATCATTGATGTTGTGCTATAATAGCCCCGAGTCCCAATTTACTGATCCCAAGTTGATAGAATTGAGAGCAGTTGACAGTACCTGCTTAACAACTAGTGTCTGGTGGCAGTGATTTTGGAAACTATGGACGTGGGAACTAAATTAATAGGAATATCGTAAGCATATTCCACTTAATGTCGGTTTGTGTTATGTAGTGGGAGCAAACTATTACAAAGGAGGCACTACATTACTCTACTCTTCTCCAACAGTTCACAAAATATTGTAACCCATTTCATCTTTATACACCTAAAAGCCCAGGAAGCCTTTTTTGCAAGATAAAAGAATAACTGCTTGATTAGAGTTCATTTCATAATTTTATGCTCTTGTCTGTGTTCACATGAATATCATTTTTATGTTACTGTCACTTCACCATATCTTAAAACAATTTTTGAACAGATGTGTTATGAACAACGTGAACATATGCTTCATTTCTCTTCCATTATTTCCAGAACAGTGGTTTTTATAGTTTGTACATTATAAAGTCCTTTAGTAAAGAATATGCAGTGACCGAAAAATAGGAACACTGGTAGTTGCAATCTAAGGTTCATTTCTGCCGATACTAGTGCCCACCACCTGACATGGTCCTGAGCCAGTTCTGTGCACCCCTTTGTGTTACAGCCTTTCTGCCTTAATGTCCAGTTGCACATTACTCTGGGTCTCCTTTGTCTTACAAGTGATCATTTTCCAGGATGACTCACGACCAAAATTCTGAATGCATTTATTGACTTTACCAGCCTGGCTAAATACCAAACCCATAGTAGCTTTTAAGACTTTGTTTTCCAGACAGTGCTACATAACTCACAGTCTCAAAAGTCTTTGTTATGTAATATTCTAAATTGCTCACATTTTATCTGTTATACATCCTGATATTTTCCTGAGCACTGCATTTTAAAACATCTGTAATTTATACTCATTTCTCAAGTAAGAGACTACATGTCATACCCAGCAAGGTAAAGGTGACATTGTCCCTGTCCATGCCATGAAGGCATATATGGGAAGTAGAGGTATTCGCTCCACTCATTCTTAACCTTGGTGACAGGTAGAGGTGAGTGGGCAGCTTCACACCACAGCCACTTTACCTCTGGGAAGAGCTTTGGTGTCCATTGAATAGGAAGTTTGGAGATCTCGAGAGTCAGTCTAGACATTTTGGAGAAGAGAAAAACCCATTTCTCTACCAGGATACAACCATACAAAACATTGCTGGCAAAATAATTTGCTGTGTGTCATGTCCAGGGTTGATATTTTCTAGTGATTAGTGAGTTTGTAATCCATAGTTGTAGGATCTGTTCTGAAAAACAGTATGAAAGACTGCTCAAGGGAATACTATGATAACATGAGATTCAGAGAGTTGCAGTGTTTGTAAAAGTTTTGTGTGTAATATTTTACTGTTTTATAAAAATGAGCTGATTATGAAATATTGTGTTCTCTGTTTGTGTGATAGGAATACTCATCCCATTTCAGTAGCAACAAAAAGGTTATAAAAATGACATGAGTTTCAAATTGAATTGGCTAGTTTGGAAATCACATGTGTTGCATATGCAGATCTGCTGTTAACAGAGCTCATTTGCAATAGAGGTACAGGCAGCCGTCATGTAATTTTTCTTGGAGCAACATTGTTCCACTTTAATGTTGACACACTTAGTAATCAAAGGTTCCTAGACTTGAATTAACCATGTTTTCTCTGGCAGCTGGTGGGATCTTCAGTCATCAGACTTATAGGTATTTTGATGATTACTAATGGTCAAAAATTCTCTCTTAAACCTTTAACTTCATGTTGTGATTTTCAGGAACATAACCCCACCATTAAATGCAGATTAACTTTACTACCCTGCAGGGTTTCTTAAAATTCTATTAATGAGGCATAAAAAGTACACAATATTTTGCTATTTTCTAATATGTTAGTGACTTGGAGGATGTTTAACATGGGAGTCACAAACCATAATTAAGTCTGTATGTACAAGTTTTAATTATTTTTTGGGAAACTAGGGGCTGGTGGCTGAACTTTAATGTGAGAGTAACAGTGTTCGTTTAGTGATAAAATACTACTCTTGGCCAGCTGAGTAGTGTACAGTGTCATTGCAGTAGTGTAAGCTACAGGCAGTGGATTTTATGTTTTGTTGACCGTGCATCCTCATATAATCTTGTAAATAAAGCCAACTTGGTGCACAATTTTTTTTAATATGTTTATTTATTTTCTCTACATGTTTCAGGCGACTATGTGCCCATCACCAGGAGAAATAACTGTATCTATGCGACACTTGGTATTTGTCACTCTGTGTGGATGACCATCTGGTTTGCAGGGTGGAATGAAACTCTTTGATTCCACTCTGTGTGTATGACTGTCTGGTTTGCAGGGTGGAATGAGAGTTTCATTCCACCCTGCAAACCAGACAGTCATCCACACAGTGACAAATACCAAGTGTCGCATAGAACAGTTATTTCTCCTGATGATGGGCACATAGTCACCTGAAACATGTAGAGAAAATAAATAAACATACTAAAAAAAATTGTGCACCAAGTTGGCTTTATTTACAAGACAGCCAGTGAAGTTCAATTTGAGATTCATGTAAAGTACAAGTTTTGGTGGCCTAATGTGAACAAAGTTTAATTTAATTCCATCTGTATAAGAATATAAGTTTATAACTGGTGCACATCTTTTGATTAATCATAACGTAAACAGAATGCCCCATGACAGATTACCGAGAATACTAGAACGCTACAGACCATCAGACAGAAGAAATGAGGGGAGACCATTAAAACAGACTTCTAGATGTGTGAGGCCAGAAGAGGTCAACATGTGGCCCAACTCCATGTTAGCTAGATGATAGTGATGATAAACATCCTAATAAACAAGGTGAATTTTGTCTAGAGAGATGACATTATTTTACACATGGTATAGGGTGTTTCTAATTTTTGCTAAGTCATATGTTTGAAACTCTTGGTATTGAATTTTTTTGGAAATGCTGGCATCAGTTAAGACCTGTTTTGACTTATGTGTATTGAGGAGATGAAATTATGCTTTTTAAACCACTGCAGGAGTAATATTACTTTCAGCATACCTATTTTAAATACATAATTAAGTCAAATGTTTAGTAATATCAATCTACTATTACTTACTTATTCCATGGTGCAGAGTCCTTCTTGAGAAGCTAACTGGTTTGCAGCTTGTCAAGAAATTCCCCACATTTCACGGAACCCGAAGGTTCATTACCGCACTCACAAGCGTCTGCCACCTGTCCCTATCCTGGGCCAGGCCAATCCAATCCATATACCCACATCCCACCTCCTGGAGATCCATCCTAATATTATCCACCTGTCTGTGCCTAGGTCTCCCCAGTGGTCTCCTTCCCTCCAGTTTCCCCAGCAAGACCCCATACACCCCCCTCTCCTCACCCATATGCACCACATGATCTACTATTGCCAAATAATATATATCGAATCTTTTATTGTTTGCAAATGAGATGTATTGACGTATACAGTTTTCGGAAAGTATGTGTTACAGGTGAGTTATTTACCATCATAATGCTGTATGTAATATTACAAAAAGGCATTTTTACAGGTATTTTGACCAAGTTGGTGTATATGAATATCAAGTGCCGGATTATTGGATATTCGAGATTATTATCAGATAGTACCTCTGCTGACCTACATGTAATTTTTTGTTACTGTTCCTATACATGGATTGTACAACTAATCAGACAAATATTCAACTCTGATATCTCCTTCATCTGCTGGTTCAGGGTCATCAGGGTCCTTTCCTGTGTTTCATGGATTCTTCATAGCTGAAGAAGTTGACGGAGTAGGAGAGAAGGGGTGAGAATATACCACAATGTTTGAAGTACAGACACTCTTGAAAGCCTTCTGGAACATGACCCTGGGATCTGCCTGTTTCATTGATGAAGCTTTTTTTTTTTTTGGTAAAAATCAAAACTTCCAGTCATGGAACTACTTTCTTCAAGTGCTGGATTATCAGGATTTCCATATTATTGGATATCAGAGTGAAGATATTGTCCTGTATGAAATGCATGGATACTATGGGGATTGATTTTATTCATTGTTATTCAGTTCATAGTTGTTAATTAATGGAAGCATTAATTAACTTCTCATTCTGCTGTAACATACATTCAGTATCACTCTGCGACTCAGTGTTTCAACTGGTATTTCAGAAACAGTCAAACAGGATACATTCAAAACGTATGTATTGACATGTGTGTTGCATGGTAAATTACCCCATTCGGCATTGAAACTGTTCAAAGAATAGCAGAACACCAAGAATTATGCAGTATTAAGAAAGTTACATTCATTTATCAATGGCCACTGTTCTGGCAACATTTTAAAAATTAATTACCTTGCTGACCTGTGTGTATTTAGTCCAGCAAGTCACCATACAAAACGCTGTGCTGGGAATGCATTGTTCAGTCCATTCCAGGTGGTACTGTGCTAATTTGGAAGTCTGTCATTGATGCCACCATAAGTAGCTGCAGTTGTTGAGATATAAATTATTCATCCATTTGTGGCATGGTGCTGTGCATCCTGTATACATGGCATTTCTATGATATGTCCACAGTCAGTTTGTCTCATCTGCCTTCCTCATGCTTGTCAATCCCACATCTTCACTCCTTTACAGCATCTTCATTCATAGCCATGACCTGAACACATGTGAAATTATGTTGCCAGGTCTGTGTCCCAGTTTTGGTGCTGTGAGTAAGTGTGTTTTGAGTTATTATTTTGAACCCACAATGCCAAGCAGATCTTTTGGTGTATGTTATGTTTTGTTTCAGTTAAAACTGGCTTGGATCTGTCTGGCTAGAAGGGATGCTTAAGTAAATGCACACAACCACGTGCATTGTCATTTATTTCTATTTTATTGTTATTTTATTACATTGTTATTTTTGTTTAATGGTGTTGTGTAATGTGTACATATTATCACCATGCTTCCACAAACCTTATTGGGAGTTCTAGAGTTACAGGACATGTCTCCAAAGGAAAGGGGTGGTGCTAATTATGTGTGAGAATCCTGCATCCATTGCTTTTTAGTGATCATCATTTCATCTTTGACATCTGCGCTCCGAACAACCACCTGACCTATCTTTCAATCCCACGACCCTCCGGACACAACAGTAGTGAAATAAATTATAGTGTGAATTGAGCATCCTTTCAGAAGAGTATGAGGATCTTAGTACGTTCTGTTTACTCCATGTTTAGTTCTGAATATGCCAGAGGACATGTATGGTATGTTTCTTCATGTAACTTGTAAATGAGTGTAATACTACTAACTCCATGGATTAGAGTCCTTCTGAAACCAACAGTTCCTCAGCAAAAGGTGCATTTTAATATTATCCTCCCATCTATAGTTATATCTTCCAAGTGGTTCTGTCCTTCAGGTTTCCCCCACCAAATCTTTGTATGATTTTTCTTCTTCCCTAGCCTCTGTCATTGTCCTTAATTTCATCATTCTGATAATCCCTAATGAGAAGTATAAATCATGAAGCTCCTCAATATTAAATCTTCTGTACCATCCTGTTGCTTCTTCCCTGTTATGCTCAAATATCTTTTTCAGCATCCCATTCTCGAATACCCTTTGCTTTGAAGTCTGAGACCAAGTTGCTGACCCCTACAAGACAGCAGGCAAAATTGTAGTTATTAATCTTTATATTTGTAAGCAGCAAATTGGAAGACAAAAGATTTTGGACCAGACAGTAGCAAGCATTCCCCAGATTTAATTCACTCATACTTTCTTAGCGCATTAAGTTTTTGTTAGTGTCATTCCCAAATGATCGAAATTTGTCATATTTTCAGAGGATTTATCAGCTACCGCTGCGTCATGAGTGTGTTGTGGATTCTCTTCATGAGACATGAACATACACATAGTTTTCTCAGCCTTACTTCTAGACTAACTTAGTACTAGTGAATAACATAACTTTTATTTATTTCGTTACAGTGTTTAAGATTTTGCCCACTGAATTAACATAATCAGCAGTTCATCCTGGTTTGCTTCATTCTTCCTAATAGCATATTCTAAACCAGCGTTGAAAAGCAATAGTGATAAAGCATCTCCATATTTCAGACCATTCTGAATGGGACATGTATCTAACCAATGTTGACCTGTATAGAATATACTATAGGTTTCATTTAAAAGTATTTTAACTGATGTAACTAGTTTCGTGGTGCACCATAGTCAATGAGAGTATTAAATAGAACCTTTCTCCTCACCAAATCATTGGCTTTCTTGAAGTCAATAAACGGGCTTTGTACTGATCTATTGTCTCCATTATATCTCAGGTATTTTTAAAAGGAATACTTTTCATGAAATTTAATATAAAGATTCTGCCACAAAAGATTAAGGCATCTTTTTTTCTTCTCTCTTGTTATGTGTCATGAAGTGTTAACTTCAGTGTAAGGGTCCAGAAATTTTGTATAGACAATTGCATTTGATTATTGGGTTATTCAGGAATGGTTTGTCAATTGCTGTGTAGTTTGAAATGGTAGGATGGTAACACATGTGTTTGTGTGTTTCTGCGATGATGCTAGATTTGGTATTGGCTGCTGGGTTGGATTAGATCAGTAGATTTTATTTCCTGTGAATCCACCTGGACGCTCCATTCTCATTCGTCTGTAACTGGCCAGTCCAGCCTGCTGTGGGAATAGCTATTGGCTTGACTGTTGATCACACAGCTTCAAGCTAAGGTACACTATATTGGGTAACCATCACAAAGCTGTGTGTACTGCTTTTTTGTTATACCTCCACCATGTTTCCTACGTGACCGAGCATCTTCTGAGAAGTTGTTAAAATTATGTGGATAAAAATATGTAAGGTCTTCACATTTAGTATGCATTGAGTCATGGAGTTATATTGACACATCTGCTACCCACATGCTATTAGTAAACAATTTTTCACACACACATTAATGTGATAACTGATTTTATTCCAAAGGTGAATGTTAAAAATGAGTATTTATATCCATACTTGTTTTGTGTCTGTGAGCTTGTTTGGGTCTTGTGTGAAGAAGATGAGGATATGATATTGTCATATCTCTCAGATGGGCATAATAAACAAGTGACATATTTTGTATTGTGACCGTTATTTTGTGTAGTATATCTAAGTACACAGTGAGGGATAAAAAATGTAAACCGAGGTACTGAGATTTTTTTGAGAGTTTCATTCTTTTAGGTTCTGATGTTCTGGCCATGATGGATTGGGTGTAAAAATATGTTGAAGTAATCAGCAGGTACTCTTAAGATAAAGACTGTGTCTTTTGCATAGAAAGCCTGCAACCACCATGACATGCTGTGACAGGTGCAGTTGTCAAATCAGTGGTAAAAGATATCCTCTGCATTTTGTTTATATGTATACCCAACAAAACCATAAAGTGTCAAAATCCAGATGTTGCCAATTTCTGTCCAAGTATGACCAGAATCCTCAGGCAGAACTGTTTTGGGACACTGGCCCAAAATCAGACAAAGAGAAGGTAAAGGCATGTATGGAGGTGAAGTTATGACACTATTCATTATTAACACTAATACTACATCGAAGTGAGTGGTCATATACATGCTGGCCCCAAGTAACCATTGACTAGGAGGTTGGATGGGCCCAGAGGTAACCTGATTGCTTTCAAAAAGAGAAAAATCCCTTAATCTAGTGCATGGTTCTTGGACTGAAATCACACACAGGCTAATTTTGAGATCTGTGGCAGGAAACCTCATTTTCAACAGTATGAGGTTAAGTGTTTTGTTAAAAATCGAACTTGATGTTAAGGGTGCACTGTGTTGTTGTTGTCATCGTCGCAGCTGCTGATGTTGCTACTAAAATTCTGTTGCACAGTTATTTCTTCTCTGGCCAGTGTTTTACATTCATTCTCTTTACCCCAACATATTGAATAAAAAAATCACAAAAATAGATTGTTGAGCAGAAGCTTTTACATTTAATACTGCGAAAGTTATTAGACTACAAATTGGTTAAAGTGTACATTAGCTGTTGTGTAAATTGGCTGGAGACTTGCAGTTCTTTGGACTGGGAAATGATTTTTGTACTGGGGGCGATATTGCTGTAAGACACGGTCATTACAGATTTTATGTGTCCATTTGTCTATCATGATCAGCTGTTCATCGTATTCATATGTGCAAAAAAAAAAAAATCGTTCATACATACACATTGCCATCATTTTTAACCCAGTAGGCAAGTAGAGAAAGTCTTCTTTTGGCAAGTAAGAATAAAAATTTTGCAATTTTGTTTCAGAGGACTTTTGGTGTATGTTAGCTTTATTCTACAAATTGAGTAATTCCATTTCCAAATTTTCTGGAGCTTTTTCAATGTGTCCAATGAAAAAGCAACCAACATTAGTCCTGGTTCCAGAATTCTGAAGGCCTGAATTATTTATCAAGTTCCTCTCATAGGAGGAAAATGTGCCTGGAATATTGTTGAATGTGGTCAAGAAAGATAGGTTGAAGGGATTTCAGGCTTGGGAAGTGAACAAGGTTATGCACATTTAACTTATTTTCCTACACATAAAGGTTAAATTTGAAAGTCTTGATGCTGCCAAACATTTGTGGTGAGTGTCTTTGCCTTGTAATTCTTTGCTAAAAGTATTCAAGTGACCTGCCACATTCACAAACAATACAAGATCACTTGTCCATCCTTCATCTAATTCTTCAGCTCGTTTTGTTCCTTTTGATTAATAATTTGATCATTAATAAATTAAAAGAAAAAACAGTTGAAGAACATATCCATGACTTAACCACTTCGCATTGGTATGGTGAATCCTTACACAATATACCTCTTCTATTTTGCCAAAAATACTACACACTGATGGTGGTTAAAGGAATGTGCATAAATTAAACAGTTTTAACAAGTATCGTGAGTCATTTTCAAGCTTGTGCACAATGCTTCTCAATTAATGCATTGCAGATGAAAGAAATAAGTTTTCATTCTCATTTATTCTTTTCTTTCATTATTATTTTCAACACCACCACTTTTGCCAATCACAGCCACACCCCTGAAGTCCGAACTCTTTTGGAATGTTACACGACAGTGGTTGGTAGTTACCGGAGTGTTGGGACAGTGTATCAGTAGCATCTTCAGAGGTTAATCAATGGACTGCTGCTTGATTCTTGAAGGTGGGCCGAGTAGGTTGTTCCGAAACGTCGGTAACTAACAATCAACGTTGCGTAACATCCTAAAAGAACGAAGATCTCATTCACACTGTGGCGGAAACCTCCATTCACAAAAGAATCCAACCATTTTTTCCCTCCAAGGTAATATGCATTTGTAAAAGGAGTCACCAATCCCTAAAACAAACTAATGTGGTGTCAGATGTTCTTGCAAAGGGACCACTACAATAAAAGCAGTAAGCTACGCTGTATCTACAGTGTCTGTTCTTTCATTGCTGTAGCTAATTATGCCACAAAATCTTCAAACTTTAGGGTGGCAATGTCTATGGTTTTGTTTCTTTGCATTAATAAATTTGTGAGTGAGGAAAAATCGCGCGAACTGCTAAAATGTTAACGCAAGAAATCAGGTAAATAATCCTACGCTGAGATCGGCTGCATTGCGTAACTGGAGCTAGATGCTGTGCAAAGGTCATGAACTGGTGGACCACGTTTTTGCGATCCCTGGTTTGGTTGTCTTTGCCAAGTATATTAAATAGGCCAATTGGCAGCAGTAATTGGGAAGTGCTTTTCACATTCTTCTATTCGATTATCAAGTCAAAAGAATTATAACCTAAAGTACACATTAAAGTATCTGATTAATTAATCTGGAGCAAAATTGTAACAGGCGCAGATTAATAGTGCATATACTTCTTTTGTAGTTGGCATAACTGCTCCTTAGTTTTAAACACATTATTATGTAACTCGTGTTACGCGCTGCATTAGGAAGTGCTATAATCGTATGTCGAGCAGGGACTTTAACCTCGTAAACAGAAAGGATCCATAAATCTAGCCGCTTCCAATATGTCTACAGAGGGTGGTACATGATGGTTCAACGTGAGTTGACGAAATATTAAATGCAACAGTACTGTATATTTTGTTGATTACTTGTAACTTCTGTGGTGTAGAAGAGTTTACAATGGAGCGAAAGCTACGGTAATTTAATCTACTAATTAATTTAAAATAAAAACGTGTATTGAAATATAGCCATACGCTCGTCAGGCCAGGGTTGGTGCACTGATAGAAGAACCCAATTATTGTGTGTACGTTAGGTTATGAATCGAAAAGTTGTTTTAATGTAACAATTATTTGCTTTTGTCAGTAGTGGATTGGTGGTTGGATTGGGCAATCCACTTCTTGATATTTCCGCAAATGTCGATGAAGATTTCCTTTCCAAATATGACTTGAAACCCAATAATGCTATTTTAGCAGAAGAGAAACATAAACCTCTGTACGATGAAATGGTTAAGAAGTACAAAGTGGATTACATTCCAGGCGGAGCAACGCAGAATACGCTACGAGTGGCGCAGGTAATTGTGTGTTTGTTCGAAGTGCGTTTGTCGCTAGAGATTACTTTACGATCTGGTAATGTACATATACAGTTGTGATTTCACCACCTAACCTAAACAAACTTGATAAGGATGGAGAACTACAGGATCGAAATCTGCACTAGAATCTGGCTTGGTGTGCTAATCCACACCGCATTTTATTCTATAACCATTATTTGGTTATTATTTTTAGAGCATTATTTTATTAATGTAATTTGCAGAATAAATAACAACTATGGTTAGGGCTCAGAAATTGTAATGTCTTCTCACTTTTTCAGTGGATCTTGAGACAGCCAAATGTAACTGTATACATGGGCTGTGTTGGTGAAGACAAGTACAGTAAGATCCTTGAGTATAAAGTTAGAAGTGATGGGGTGAATGTACAGTACCAATACACTAACAAGGAACCAACAGGTTAGTTATCCGTTTATGTGTTGCTGTAGAATATTTTGAGCTTGTTGTGTTATGTCACTCTGATGATTGTTTGTTCTGGTTCTGTTTTTAGGAACATGTGCAGTGCTTATCACCAATCATGGCAATGATCGCTCTCTCTGCGCAAATCTTGCAGCAGCCAACTGTTTCACAATAGATCACATACACAAACCAGAAAACAAATCATACATTGATAAGGCACAGTTCTTCTATGTCTCTGTAAGTTGAAATTGATATCCATTAGTCCTGTGGTGGAGAATTCAGTTCCATGCAGGATCAAATAGTAATTTTATGTTTGCAGTTATAGGTTCTCATGGCAGTGACTATGAAGATTATACATTGTAGTCTCTTGTGGAGTATTCAGCTGTATAGAATAACTAGATGTTACGATGGGAAATCTTTTTTTTTAATATGATATTTTATGGTTATGAATTCTAAATATGGTTTTGGATTTGGGTTTATAACTAGAATATCTCCTTGACAGAGGATTTGTGTCCACAAATTGCAGAGAATGCTTTTTGTATTCATAACATCGTTTATGTGTCCATGCAAGTATTTTCTCTTCTCTTCTATCCTGTATATATATATATATACAGGTGTCCCAGGAGGAATGTGCCAGACTTCGGGAGGGTGTTCCTTATGCTAAAATATACCGATATAACCCAAAACACCTATGTCCAAAGTGGAACGGTTA
>Ga0123355_10004364_pt1 | contig 20569 bp, 21 predicted proteins | sample TergutEmb28metaG_3_FD_89872 | JGI IMG/M metagenome (GOLD analysis project Ga0123355, IMG submission 89872) | Embiratermes neotenicus P1 segment gut microbial communities from Petit-Saut dam, French Guiana - Emb289 P1 | ecosystem: Host-associated > Arthropoda: Insects > Digestive system > Gut ...
ACGCGCGGTGGTCAGCGACATCGGCGTCGACGCGGTCAAGATCGGGATGCTGGGGACCGCCGAGTCGATCGACGCCGTGGTGCAGGCGCTCGATCTGCTCCCGCCGGCGACGCCCGTCGTGGTCGACCCGGTGATGGTCAGCGAATCAGGCGCGGTGCTGCTGGACCCCGCCGCGAGGAGCAGCCTCGTGTCGCGACTGCTGCCCCGCGCGACGGTCGTGACACCGAACATCCCCGAGGCCCGCGCGATCGCAGCGCTCGCGGGGGATCCCACCGGGCGCGAAGCGGTCGAGACGTTGGCACGGGCGATCCACGCGCTCGGGCCGACCGCCGTGGTCGTCACCGGTGGCCACCGGGAATCGGCCGCCGACGTGTTCTTCGACGCCTCCGGCGTCGCCGAGATACCCGGCGAGCGGTTTCCCGACGGTGCTGCGCACGGTTCCGGTTGCACCCATTCGAGCGTTCTGGCGGCACGTCTGGCGTGGGGGGATAGCCCGCTCGAGGCGGCTCGCGAGGCCAAGCGGCTCGCGTCGAGGGCGGTCGCGGACGGTCTACGGGGCATCGGCGCCGGCACCGGGCCGGTCGACGTGCTGGGGACAGCTCGTCGCGGCTGACCAGCCCGTAATCTCCATCAAACTCATTTTCTCGATATTCTCTGTCGAGAATCTGCTGTTTACCCCGTCGCGGCGCGGATGGCGCCCGTAGGCGGAAATTCTGAACTGGAGGTCTGTGTGTCCGATCGCAAATTGCGTTCCCTGGGGTTGCGCGTCGTCATGCCGCTCGCGGTGCTCGGTTCCGGGTCGGCGGCGGCGCTGCTGGCGCTGCCGACGGGCGCGGGCGCGGCCACGCTGGTGACGCCCGCATCGTTGACGGGCTGCTTCGGCTCGATGAAGGCGGATGCGACGGGGAAGGCCTCGGGCCAGCCGAACCTGCTCGACTACTCGATCACCTGCAACACCGACATCTCGTCGTACACCGTGTTCGTCGTGCGCCCGCAGGACGCGGACAACAACATCCAGCAGTACGCGTCGAACCCGAGCGTGGTCAACGCGTCGACCGGAGCGATCACCAGCGAGGGGATCGACTGCGAGGGCGTCACCCCGTCCGACGGCGTCAACTGTTACGCACAGGCGATCGGTTCCGACGGCAAGACGCCGGTGCTGGGGGACATCAGCGCGTGGTACGCCACCGAGGGCTCGATCAGCCTCGACGAGCCGTACTGCAAGTACCTGCCGAAGGGCGCAAAGCCCGGCACCGCGGCGGTGCCGAGAGCGGTCGTGGAGTACGTCGTCACCGACAACACCGGCGCGGAGGACGGGCCGTTCGTGCTGCCGCTGAAGGGCTCGACGTGCCCGAAGGTGCCGAACGCCGTCCCGGCCAGGGCAACGAAGACGCCCAAGAAGAAGGCGAAGAGGGCGGCGGTCAGGCACACGCGCAGCCGCCGGCTCAAGGCGTCCCGGTAGGGCGTCTCCGGCCATTCCCAGAACCGCCTCGGGCGCCCGCGTGGTCCCGCAAGGCGGTTTTGGGAGGTGTCGGCCGGCGCCAAGAATCGGGCCCGCGGCATCGACCGTCTGGCATAATTGGTCGGTGCGGTTCCTGCGCATGAAGCCCGGGCATGGTGAGGTTCTGATCGCGGAGGGCGACGTCGAACTCCCCGACGAGGAGGTTCGCCTGCTCCAGGAGTTTCGGCGCCAGCTTGATGCCGGTCTGTGGGCAGCCGTGCCCGTCGCGGAGCGGGAAGGATGCCGAGAGGCGCTGATGGTTCGCTCGTTCGAGGACGTCCCCCGTGACGCCGAGCGCGTGATCTTCTTCCCGCGCGCGGCCGGGGGTTGCTGAGCGGGGCCGCGATGCTGCTCGCGCTCTTCGTCTCTGCGATCGTCGCTGTTGCGCTCCTGTCGGACGTCCTCGCGCCCCGGATCGTCGAGCTCTGGTCCGGCATCCGGGCGCGGCGCCGGTACGCGCCCGAACTGTCGCTCGACCCGGGCCGCGAGCGGCGCGCCGAGCAGACCGCTCGCGATCTGCTGCGGTCCTGCGTCAGCGAGGAAGAGTGGGCGATGTATCGCGAGCTCGGGTTCGTCAGGGTGTGGGGGCGGGGCGCCCGCCGCCGCGCCTGGGGCGGCGGACGTGGCGAGGCGGAGTACGCCTACCTGATCTATCCCCACCGGCCGATCGTCGCCTACATCCCGCAGACCGGCCAGCTGCTCGGTGAGCACTGCGTCACGTTCCCCGACCACACTCGCCCGTACGGCAGTCCCCGCCTGCCCGACTCCGACGACGTGCTGGCGAAGTGGATGGCCCTGACAGGCGACGAGGAACGCCTGATCGCCAGCGCGAACATGCACCTGCCCGGTCGTCAGGTCAGTGTCTCGCAGGTATCCCGGGACCTGTGGCGCCTGTCGCGCTGGGAGCGCTCGCGGCTGCGCTCGCGCGCCGGCCGGGGCGGCCAGGCCGCGTCGGTCGACGCCGGCAACTGATTCGCGGACATAGCTCGCTCCCTCCGCGAAGCGCAGCGGGTCACAGCCCCCTTTTTCGCCTCGGCCGCCTGAGCGGCCGTGACTGACATTTCGCGGGTTCGTTGTGGCCGGGGGTTGGACTGGCGCGGGTCTGGCGCCGCGAGCGACCACAACGTCGCGAACGTGCGCGGCCGCGCGGGAGCTCGTGACGTTTGGGACCGTCAGCGCACCTTTCGGCACCAACCCCCGCCGAGCACCGGTCGCTAGCGACGTTGTGGTCGCTCGGCCCGAGACCTCTCCCAGAAAGGCCCGGGTAGGACGGGCATTGAAGGGAGGGAGAGCTTCAAGCTCTCCCTCGAGGTTCTCTCCGAGAGAAGACCGGCCGCTTCGCGGCCTTCGGCTGCGCCCGCGGGACGGTCTGTCTTCGCAGGACGCGCTTGTGTCGCCGGAGGGACGGCGGCGGTGGCCGCCTCGCCCGTGCAGGCACCCCGCCCGCAACCTCAGTGCACTTTGTCGGTTAAGGCTACAGAAAAAGTCGAATTGATCGACTTGATGGTAAGCTCCAAACCAAAGGAGATCGACATTGTGCTGTTTACAGCCGAAAGGAACCACGACGTGAGAGTTATCCCCAGGCGCTTCGGCCGCCGAAAGACCATCAACCCGCGGGTCCTGGCCTGCGCCGCCGTCGCCGCGATCGTGCCCGCGCTGGCGGTGCCCGGGTTGGCGACCGCGAAGGCAAAGCACCGGGTCACGCTGGTGGGGTCGGGCTCGAGCGCCGCGCAGCCGTACATGCTCGCGCTGTTCGCCAAGTACAGCAAGCTGCATCCGGCGGTCAGGTTCTCCTACAACCCCGACGGCGGCAGCGCCGGCGTGACCGACGTCCAGGCGGGCCGCTCGCAATTCGCGATCCAGACCGCCGCGCCGGTCGCGAGCAACACGGGCACCCACTTCTACAAGCTGTTCCTCGACGCGCTGTGCGTCGACGTCAACAGCTCCAACAGCACCACCAACCTGACGATCAACACGGTCCGGAACATCTTCCTGGGGGTCGACACGAGCTGGTCGCAGGCCGGTGGCGGCGGCTCGGGGACGATCGCCTCGTATGGCCGCAACGCCACCGCCGGCCTCTACACCTACTTCAAGAGCGCCGTCCTGGCCGGTCGCACCCAGTCAAGCAACGTCGCTCAGCTCGCCTCGGACGGTCTCGTCGCCAACGCCGTCGCCAAGGACAGCAGTGGCATCGGTTACGTCGGCCTGTCGCACAGCACCACCTCCGGCCAGAAGCCGGTCCAGATCAACGGTGTGTCGTGCACCGCCGCCAACGTCCGCAACGAGAGCTACCCGCTGACCCACTGGGACTGGGCGGTGCTGCCGCTGTCCCACCCGAGCAGTCAGGTCGTGCAGTTCGTCAACTGGGTGCAGACCAGCAAGGTTGCCGGCAAGATCGCTGATCGCGCGGGCGCCGTCTGGCAGAAGCTGTAGTGCACGGACGGATCGCTTGATGGAGGCGGGATTCCTCGAGCTAGAGGAACACGGGCTCAGCCAGGACCAGCGCGCCGAGCTGTGGCTTGGCGCGCTGGTCTGCGGCGTCGTCGTGGTGCTGCTGGCGATGCTCGCGTTCATCCTCAAGGAGGCCTGGCCGTCGTTCACCCACAACGGGCTGAGCTGGTTCGGTCCCGGAGGCAGCGTCGACAACCAGCTGACGGCGATCTACAGCTCCGGCGAGAACCTGACAAGGCCGGAATACACGCTGCATGCCTGGCCGCTGATCTGGAGCACGATCCTGACGACGCTGGGCAGCGTCGGGATCTCGCTGATCTGCTCGCTGTTCATCGCCGTGTTCATGGTCGAGTTCGCGCCGGCGGCGCTGCAGCGCGTCCTGGAGCCGGTGGTCCGGCTGCTGGCCAGCATCCCGTCGGTCGTCTACGGGCTTGTCGGCGTGCTGGTGGTGGTGCCGTTCATCAACGACCACCTGATCAGCGAGCACGCCAAGGCGTCGGTGACGCCGGTGATCCCGCTGAACGGCTACAGCCTGCTGGCCGCGGTCGTGCTGCTGACGCTGATGGTCTCGCCGATCATGATCTCGATCTTCTCCGAGGGCCTGCGGTCGGTCCCTCGGGGCTGGCTCGAGGGGTCGCTGGCGCTCGGCGTCAACCGCTGGCGGACCTTCTGGAAGGTCGCCGTGCGGGCCGCGCGGCCGGCGCTGATCGCCGGCACCGTGCTGGCGACCGCACGGGCGATCGGCGAGGCGGTCCTGCTCGGGATGGTGTCGGGCTCGAACGGGTTCTCGCCGAACCCCGCCGACGGACTGATCTTCTTCGTCGAGCCCTCGCGCGGGCTGGCGGCGACGATCATGGCCAATACCGGCGGGATCGACTCGGTCGAGCTCAAGCACACGCTGTTCGCGATCGCCGCTGTGCTGCTGTTCTCCTCGGTGATGCTGTCGGTGATCGGCTGGGCCTGCAAGCAGCCGATGAAGCGTTACTTCAACGTCGGCGGAGCGACCGCATGAGTACCGGCGTACTCGCGCCGCCGGCTCCGCGGCCGTCCGGGCGCCCGAACGGATCGCAGCAGCCCCCCGCCTCGTGGCGGCTGAGCGACCGGATCGGGCTGGCGTTCGCGTGGTTCCTGGGGCTTCTGTTCTGCGCGATCTGCGCCTCGATCGTGGTGTTCCTGATGATCCAGGGGTTCCGCTACCTGCATCCGGATCTGCTGTGGACCAACCCCAGGGTGGCGGCCAACGGCAGCCAGAGCAACACGGGCGGGTTCCTGGCGCCGTTCCTGGGGACGCTGCTGGTGACCGTGATCGCGCTGGCGGTCGCGGTGCCGGTCGGCACCGGCGTCGCGGTGTGGCTCAGCGAATACGCGCGGCCGGCGCCGCTCGCGCGGGTCGTCGAATCGACGGTCGAGATGCTCGCCGGGACCCCCTCCGTCGTGCTCGCCCTGTTCGGGCTCTTGATCTTCCAGGCGCCGATCGTCGGGTTCCTGAGCCAGACGAACGCCGGGATCGTCGCCGGGAAGTCGTTCTTCGCCGCCGGCGGGATGCTCGCGCTGCTGGCGCTCCCGTTCGTCGTCGCGAGCGTTCGCGAGGGCCTGCAGGCGATCCCCAACCACGTCCGCGAAGCGTCGTACGCGCTCGGCAAGACCAAGATCGCCACCGTCCGGCGGATCCTGCTGCCGGCTTCGCGCCCGTCCGTGATCACCGGGACGATGCTCGGCGCCGGGCACGTGATCGGCGATACGGCGATCATCCTGTTCCTCCTCGGCGACACCTTCAAGCTGGCACCGGCCGGCGGCTTCCCCCTGTTCGGACTGCTGCGCGGGACCGGCAGCACCCTGACCAGCTACGTCTTCGACAACGCCCCGACCGGCGACCTCAACCAGCCGGGCAAGGCGTACGCCGCCGCGTTCGTGCTGATGGTGATCGTCGTGATCCTCAACGTCGTGATCGACGTGTTCGGCAGAAAGGCTCGTGACCAGCGATGGACCTGAGACAGCCCCCGCCCGTGCGCCGGCTGCAGCCCGGCGCCAAGATCTCTCCGCTGCCGGCCCGACCCGGAACGTCGACGGCGCCCTCCCGGCGACGGCGCAACGGCGACCGCCACGACGGCGCTGGCGCCAGCGTCCGCGTCCTCGACCCGTCGCTGCTCGGCCCTCGACGTCAGGCTCGCACCGCCGTCCCGACGATCGAGCGGATGGAGGTCGAGAGCGTCTCGATCAGCTACGGCCCGAAGCAGGCCGTCAGGGACGTGTCGCTGCCGATCCGCCAGGGCGAGGTGCTGGGGCTGATCGGGCCGTCGGGCTGCGGCAAGACGACGCTCTTGCGGTCGCTGAACCGGCTCACCGAACTGACCCGGAGCGCATCGTCGAGCGGCCGGATCACGCTCGACGGGGTCGACATCTCGGCGCTCGAGGCGACCGCGCTGCGCCGCCGGGTGACGATGGTGTTCCAGCAGCCCAACCCGTTTCCGATGAGCATCTTCGACAACGTCGCGTACGTGCTGCGCGAGCAGGCGCGGCGAAAGCCGCGACGGTCATCGCTGCGGCCGGCGGTCGAGGACGCGCTCTCGCGGGCCGGCCTGCTCGAGGAGGTCCGGGACAACCTCGACCATCCGGCGCTGCGGCTGTCGGGCGGGCAGCAGCAGCGGCTGTGCATCGCCCGAGCGCTGGCCGCGGGCCCCGAGGTGCTGCTGCTCGACGAGCCCTGCTCGGCGCTCGACCCGCAGTCGACCCGCGTGATCGAGGAGCTGATCGTCAAGCTCCGCGAGGAGGTGGCGATCGTGATCGTCACCCACAACCTGCAGCAGGCGCACCGGGTGGCGGATCACGTCGCGTTCATGTACCTGGGAGAGCTGGTCGAGTACGCGCCGACCTCGACGCTCTTCTCAAACCCCAGGCAGGACCGTACGCGGGACTACATCAGCGGTGCGTTCGGCTGATCGTCAACTTCGGTGGCGGATGCCGGCGGCGGCGGCTTGCGGGCTCGCCGCCGCCGGGGCCCTGGCCGGCTGCGCGAGCACGCAGCAGAAGGCGGCGCGCCTGCAGCTCGAGAACGCGCGTCTGCGCGCGGCGCAGCTCAGCACGCGCGTCGCCACCGCGGGTTCGCTTGTCTCCGTCACCCGCATCTCGCTGGTGCGCCAGTCGGGGTGGACCGCGTTTGTCGTGACCGTCCGCAACCCGGGTGCCCGTCCGGTCAGCGACCTCCCGATCTCGGTTGGCTACCGGCTGCACACGGGCCCGGCCGTGTATCTGAACTCGGCGGCCGGGATCGGGTACTTCGACGCGCATCTGCCCCTGATCCGGCCGGGGGGCCGGTTCACGTGGATCTACATGACCGCGCGCGCGATACCGACCGGCGCTCGGCCATTCGCGCGCGTTGGCTCCTCGGCGACGGTCCGAGTCGCCGGGCTCGCCGCGCCGCCGGCGATCTCCGCCGCCGTCATGCCCGGGACCCCGGGCAGCGGAATTCGCGTCAGCGTCCGCAACCACTCCGGCGTGACCCAGTATCAGCTGCCCGTGTACGCCGTCGCCTCACGGGGATCGCAGCCGCTGGCAGCCGCCGCCGGGACGATCACGGAACTGGGCGGTGACTCGACCAGGACGGTCCGATTGAGGCTGCTCGGAAGCGCCGGCGGCGCCCATCTTGAGCTCGAGACGCGACCGACGACCTTCAAATGAGGACAATTACGATGAACGTGAGCGAGATGGACGACATCAGAACCCACGAGGTATCCCTCGACCCGGTCGTCGACGAGCAGGCGGGCGACGACGAATGTGCGCAGTGCGGCGCCCCGGTCGACCGGTTCCAGCGCTATTGCGTGAGCTGCGGCGCCCACCGGCATCACGTCCCGGATCCGGCCGCGCACTACCTGGCCCAGGCGAGCGCGCGGGCGCGTGCCGGCGGCGCGGTGTCGGGCCGTCCGCCCGGCCGCCGGCGCTCGCCGCTGAGCCCGCTGACGGCGGCGCTCGCCGCGGCGGTCCTTGCCGGAGGTGGGGTGGCTGTCGGTGCGGCGACGACGAGCGGGTCGGCGACCAACGACGCGCAGCTGGTCCGCGACCTCCACCGCCTCGAGAGTAGGCCGATCACGACCGTCGGTCACTCCGGCAAGGCGAAGCCGCGGACGTCGGCCGCGGCCAGACTCCAGCACGCGACCGGAAAGAGCTACGTGAAGCAGTCCCAGCAGCTGCCGAACTCGGTCGCGATCCCATGAGCCCGAAGCTTCTCCGGCTCAAGGACACCCCCGCGCCGGCGCCGTCGACGGGGCCGGATCCGGAGCTCGTCGCCCAGCGCGAGCGCCTGACCGAGCGGTTTGCGCTGATGCAGTCCGAGCTCGGCGGCCTGTTCTACGAGATGGCGATCCGCGACCACGTCCAGATGGACGTGCTGGTCGCCAAGGCCGCAGAGCTGCAGCAGCTCGACGCCGAGCTGGGGCAGATCGAGCACCTGCTGGACACGAACGGCGGCCGCGTCTCAGGGCATTGCCAGCGTTGCGGCGCCGCGCACGCTCGCGGCGCCGCTTTCTGCTCGCAGTGCGGGACCGCCCTGCAGGCGACCTGACCTCGACGTCCACCGCGCCACCGAGGAGTCTTCCGCACCGAATGTCCATGAAACCTGTAAAGAAGGTAAACTCGATCAAACTACCCATGTTTACGAGAGGGCGGGTCGCCGCGCGGCTGACCCGCAGGGAAGGATCTGACGTGAGAGACATCGCACGGGCCGGCCTCGCCCGCATCGCCGGGGCCACGACACCGCCGGCGCTCGCCGTCCTGGTCGCGGCCGGCGCACTGGCGCTGCCGGCGGTGGCGTCCGCGGCCACGCAGCCGGCGCCGACGCTGGCCGCGTCATTCACGCCGAACCAGATCGACGTGACCGGCTCGAGCTCGGTCCAGTACACGGTCAAGGTTTCCAGCGGAGCCGTCGACAACGTCTCGTTCAGCGACACGCTGCCGGCCGGGGTGGTGCTGGACAACCCGGCCACCGAGACCGACGCCGGTTGCACGTCGAGCACGGCGTCGGCGCCGATCGTCAACTTCACCGCCAACCCCGGTTCCTCGACGATCACCGTCTCGATCCCGCAGGTGAAGGCCGGGACCGCGTGCACGGTCCAGTTCCCGGTGGTCGGCAACGCGGTCGGCAGCGGGTCCGACAGCTTCGTGCCTGGCTCCTTCAAGTACGCGACGAGCGCCACCGGCGCCGCGATCGCCGCGCCGGCGACGGGCGAGACCACATCCCAGGTTCAGGTGATCCCTGCGCCGACGGTCACCGTCAGCGGCGTCAAGAACGGCTCCAGGTACAGATTCGGCCAGGCCGTGGCGGTCAACTACACCTGCGCGCAGCCAGGGCTGACCGACGGCATCACGACCTGCGCGGCCAGCGATGACGCCGGCCACAACGTCAGGTCCGGCGGGAAGCTTCCGACCACAACCGCCGGCGAGCACGCCCTGACGCTGCAGGTGGTGGACGCGCTCGGCGATGTCGTCTCCGACGAGGTCGACTACACGGTGATGCCCAACAACCGGTTCACGATCAACCGGGTCACCAAACACGCCGGCGGGTCGCTCGGCTTCACGCTCGCGCTGCCTGGGCCCGGAGCGGTTGCGATCAAGGAACTGGCGGGCGGCAAACTGATCTCCTCCAAGACTGTCAGGGCTCACGCCAAGGCGAAGCTCGCCGAGACGCTGCGGCTCGGGGGCGCCGGCAGGAAGCTGCTTTCAGGGGGGAGGATGAAGGTCAAGCTGCAGGTCAGCTACACGCCGACCGGGGGCACCAAGAGCACCGTCGCGAAGGCCGGCATCTCGCTCGCGGCGTAAGGCCCTCCGCCAGCCCAGCTGGGCGGGGACGGGAGTGGGGCGCGGACCCAAGGCCGCGCCCCACTCCTCCGAGCACAGCGACGCGCCCGCGAAGCAGGAACCGGACGATCTCGGTTTGTGTGGTCGATCGATCCCGGGTAGCAAAGACTCCCGATTTGGCGACGGGCGCGGATGCCCGTCGCCAAATCGGGAGTACCCGCGATGAGAACGGTCCACGGCCGGCCCGTACCGATCTCGCGCGCGCCGGACCAACCGGCCGGATGAGGCGGACCGGGCGGCTTTGTGTCCCAGGCGGCTCCTAGGTGAGACTGACGCTGTAGCGGTCCCGCAGCAGTTGGGTGTGCCTGGAGAGGACGGGGTGTTCTAGCGTTTCCCAGTGCTCCCAGAGTTCGCGGTAGGACATGCCGTGGACACTCACGTCGGTGTCGGGCACCGCTGCGGCGAACCGGCGTACGGCTTCGCGGTGATGGCCGAACGCCCGGTGCTCTGAGGCGTCCTCGGGCTCCCACCAGATGCACAGCAGCAGGACGGTGAACTTGCGCGAGGCGTCGACGGTGGCGCGCTTGGCGGCGAGGAAGTGCTTGGCGAGTTGCCGGGCGTCCAAAGGGTCGAACACGGCGGGGTCGTCGGCCAACCGTCGGTAGGTTTCGGCAGCAGTGGTGTCGAGGTGCTGTTTGGCGTGCTCGACGAACGCAGCGCTGAAGTTCGGATGTCCCGAGCGCAGGAACTCGGTGCATTTGCTCTCGACGAAGACGTGGAGTGGCGATCCTTCGCCCTCGACCGTCAGATCGAGGGTGGGCCAGTAGCCTCCGGCCCACGCCGAGCGTTGCTGCTCAAACGCGATCGGGCCGTCGACCTGCAGCGGGCCCGGAAGGCTGACGCCAGCGACGAGTGGAGCGAAAGTGTTGACCGCGAGCGCCGATGAGGAGTACGGGGCGCGGAACTTGTCGGCCAGTTCGTCGCCCCGGCCAGCGGCGAGATCCTGCCGAGCACGGTCCCACACGCCGGGACCGACTGTTGCAACGAGGTTGTCCTCCGCCCGTGCGCAGTAGCCCGATTCGTCAAGGCTGACGTGCTGAGCAAGCCGTCGAGTCAGTGCGCTCTCTGCCAGGGTCAGCGCTGGATCTGTTATTGACGCCATCGGCGAACTATCGCCGAATTCTCCGTCACGGACGAGCGACTCTGCGATTGACGGTCCCGATCGAGGTCGCCGGTCAGCGAGTTCTGTGCGAGCGCCTTGAGCTCCGCGAGGTCGAGGCGGGCGAGATAGCTGTCTGCGGCGTACCCGCCGAAGTACGCAGGGTCGTCGGAGTTGATTGGCCTTGACTCACGGTCAGCAGCCCGTCGCGTCGCGGAGGGTCCGACACGCCTGTGCCATGCGACGCGGTGCAAGCTGGATCACCTGACGGCGAAAGGTGGACCGGGGCAGCGTGTGGATGTTGTCGAAGTTCACGACGCAGTCGGTCGGCACACCATCCTCCTCGGCGGTCAGGACCAGCTCGCTAACCAGGTCACGCCTCGTCCTTGTCAGCGCTGCCACAACGACAGAACCGATCCTGTCAGCCACGGGATCTCGCGTGAGCACCAACACCGGCCGGTCGCCGCCCGGCGTGACCGCGAACCAGATCTCACCTCTCTGCATCGGTCCAATCCGACCAGTCCTCCGCCGGACCCCAGTCGGCAATCGCCTCCAACGCCCGCTCATCATCGGACGCGGGATGCTGTTGCCACGTCTCCGCGTCTGCTTCGCCTTTCAGGACCACAAGGTGGCGATGCAGTGCATCGCGGAGAATCTCGGAACGATCGACCCCGAGGGCGTCTGCCCACTGCTGGACCGCGGCCGCGTCTTCGTCGGGCACACGAAAGCTGAGCATCGTCATACGCTGAAGAGTACCGCGTATGACAACGGCTGCAGGAGGAAGCAGATCGTGCGCGCGACACCGAGATCGGCTGCCAGCGATACGGTGACGTCGATGGCGAGTCGGCAGACGCCAGACTCCGCAGCGTGGGCTCGGCTGGTGGACACCGATCCGCGTCGGTCTGCGCTCGTCGCGGTCGCCCTCCGCATGCGGCTCGAGGCAGCAGCGGTCGAACTCGTCGACGCGCTACGAGGCGACGGGATCGTGCCGCTGGTCCTGAAAGGCCCGTCAGTGGCCGGGTGGCTGTACGGTCCGCTCGGCGAGCGCCGCGAGTACCAGGATCTGGACCTGCTCGTCTCCCCGGCTGAGCACGAGCGAGCGGGGAACGTGCTCGAGCGGCTCGGCTATGCACGGGACTTCGACGACCGGGGCATGCCACCGTGGTGGCGCGAGCACGCGGTCGTTTGGGTGCGCTCTGACGGGACGACCGTCGATCTTCACCGCTGGCTTCCGGGGATCGGCGCGGACCCCGCCGCGGCGTGGGAGATCCTGGCTCGGGGCGCCGAGTCGGTCGAGATCCGCAGCCGGTCGGTGCCGGCGCTAGGGCTCCCGGCGCGAGCACTGCACCTGGCGCTCCACGCGGCCCAGCATGGCCCGGCGCAGCCGGGTGTGCTCCGGGACCTCGAGTACGGGCTTGACGCCGGGGGCGAGGAACTGTGGAGAGCGGCGGCGGCGCTCGCTGTCGAGCTCGACGCGGAGGACGGGTTTGCCGCCGGGCTGCGGCTAACGCCCGCCGGAGACCGGCTGGCAGCGCGCTTTGAGCTCCGGCCAGTCCGGTCGGTGCGGGCGACCCTGCTCGCCGCCTCGCCGCCCCCCGTCGCGCTGGGCCTCGTGCAGCTGGCAGAAGCACGCGGAGTCAGATCGCGTCTGACGATCGTCGCTCGCAAGCTATTTCCGCCGCCGGAGTTCATCCGCCATTGGGACCCCAGTGCGGCCCGCGGTCGGACCGCGCTGGTGCGCGCGTACATTCGCCGGCCCTTATGGCTGCTGCAGGCCCTGCCTGCCGGCCTGTCGGCCTGGGTGGCCGCGAGACGGCGCGCTCGTCAGTAGGCGTTTGGCATGTGACCGCTCATCTCGTAGAGTGAGCCAACTGACGGCGGGCCTAGACAGCGGGGCTACGGCGAATGGTCGGAGCAGGGATGAACGATCGGCCGAGGGCAAGAACCGAAGACGTCATCACCGAGTGGATCGACGACGAGCTGGTGGTGTATGACCAGCGGAGTCAGACCGCGCACTGCCTCTCGCGCGACGCGGCGTCTGTCTGGGAGCTTTGCGACGGCAACCTGTCAGAGGCGGAGATCGCTGAGCGGCTTGGCCTCGCGTTCGAGATCGTGCAGCGGGCCGCGGACGCGCTCAGCGAGTCCGGCCTGCTCGACGAGGGTCCGATCAAGGTCGAGCACAAGCACGCTTACTCCAGGCGTGAGGTGACGGCCGGGCTGGCGAAGGCCGGCGGGGCGGCGTTCGCCGCACCCCTGATCTACTCGGCGGTCGTGCGGCCGGCCACTGCCGCGGCATCGCCCAACAGTCTTCCCCTCGCGGGCGACTTCTCGGGATGCACCACCGCTCAACCGGTCGGAACCCTGATGCCGGGCACCGTGCTGGCGACGATGGTGGGGGGGGTACAAGGCCCCAACTCCAGCACCGGGTGCAGCAACGCATGCGGGCAGACGCCACAGAATTGCGGCAACTACACCGCCCCGACCTGCGGCTACGGCGTCTGCTACCAGCAGGCCAGCTCCGGCAATGGGCTCTGCTGCCAGACCACGCCCGGCACTTGCTGCGACTGCGGGAGTGCCGGCAACCAAATCTGTGGCTCACTCATCACCTACGCCTGCGCAACGCAGTACAACTGTCGTCTTGACGGCCAGCCATGCCCGGGACCGACCGACATGTGCGGTCCCAGCCCAAGCGGGGCTTCCAACGGCTCCACGTGCGCGCCCCCCACTGACGGCACCGTGACCAGACTGTGCTGCACCGCCGACGGAACCACAACCGGAGCCCCGGTTGCGTGCAGCCAGGCCACCGGCCCCAACTTCGGGTGCTGCGGCGGCTTCTGCAACGCCGGTGTCTGCGCGCCGTGCCAGTCGCCCGAGCAATGTCCGATGCACGCCTGACTAGCGCGGCGCCGTTCCGAATCTGCGATCAGCTCAATGCGACAGCGTCGCCAATTCGTCCAGCAGCGCGGCGGCGACTGGCGCCGCCTCGCCGCGGTCGCCCTCGAGCACGGTCGCGCCGCTGATCGCCCGGCGGAGCGTTCGCATCGACTCCTCGGGGCGTGCGAGCGCAGGGATCGTGTGCGCCATCAGCGCGACGAGCGCCTGTCCCCTCGACACCCGCCTCGGCTTCCACTCAAAGCCGGGCCGGTAGCGGGTGAGAGCGATCGCGCCCAGCGCGACGGGCTCGCTGCCACCGTTGGTGTCGACTCGCTGTCCAGGCGTAACACCGTCACTCCGTCGAAGCCGGAGCGGTCGTCGGTAGGGATGGACGAGGCCGTGCTCGTCCAGCACGGCATACTCATCCGAGTAGTAGCGGGCCCCGGCATCCACCAGCGCGGCCACGAGCGTCGTCTTCCCCGAGAAGCTCTCTCCCGGGATCAGCAGTGCGCGGCCGTCGAGGGCGACCACGCCGGCGTGCACGAACACCCGGTCCGGTGCCTGCGCCGCGATGAACAGGCGGATCTCGGAGTCGAGCAACGTGAGCGCCAGGCTGAGCGACACGTGTTGGACGATCGGCGCACCCTGGAAGGTCGCCTCGTACTCATCGTCTTCGATTGGCCACAGCCCAAAGCGACCGGCCGACGTGGTGGGGGAGCAGAGCCTAAAGCCGGGGGGAAGGATTTCCCGAACCGCGGACTCCAGGCCAGGATCGCCAAGCGTCAGTTCGACCTGAACACCAAACGTCTCGAAATTTATCGGTGGGTCCGGCTTCCAGACGGACATCGACGGGGCCGATTCTAAGCGCCTTATGATTCGCGGCTGTGGACGGACTGCTCCTGAGCGTTCGGTGCGTGCTCGCAGCCGTCTTTGCGGTCGCCGCCGTCGGCAAGCTGCTGGATCTCGAAGGCTCGCGGCGGGCGCTCCAGGAGTTCGGGGTTTCGGCCCGTGCCGCACAGCTCGGAGGCGTCGCGCTGCCGGTCGCCGAGCTGGCCGTCGCGATCGCGCTACTGGTCCTTCCGCTTGCGCGCTGGGGCGCCGCGGCAGCACTGGTGCTGCTGCTCATCTTCGCGGGCGGCGTCGCGCGCGCAATGTCCCGCGGGGAGGCTCCCGACTGTCACTGCTTCGGGCAGCTGCACTCAGAGCCGGCCGGCCGCTCGACGCTGATTCGTAACGCGGTGCTGGCCGCCGGGGCAGCGTTCGTGCTGGCCAGGGGTGCGGGGCCAAGTCTGAATGGCGGGCTCGGAAGCCTCCACGGCGCCGCGATCGCACTGGTGGCGGTGTCGGTCCTGGCGGCACTGTTGGCGGTTGCGGTCGCGCAGTTGTGGGCGGACCGCAGACGACTCAAGAGCGAGCGAGGCGCAAACGCCGTGGCCCCGCCGAGCGGCCTGCGCCGCGGCGACCGCGCGCCCGACTTCGACCTGACGCCCGTCCGCGGCACCGCCCGCTCACTTACCGACATGACGGAGCGGCTGCATCCGACGCTGCTCGTGTTCGTCAGCACCGGCTGCCCTGCCTGCATCCAGATGCTCGCCTCGCTTGGCCGCTGGCAGGAGTCGCTCGCGGACAGCGTGACGCTCGCGGCGATCTTCTCCGGCGAGCGGGACCAGGTCGAACGCCTGTGCAAGGAGAACGAACTCAGACTGGTCCTGACAGAGGAGCGGTTCGAGACCTTCCAGCACTATCGCCTGCGCGCGACGCCGTCAGCGGTGCCGGTCGGTTCCAACGGCATCATCGTCGGGGCGCCTGCCGAGGGTGCGCCCGCGATCGAGGCGTTGATACGCACGGCTGTCGCAGAGTCGGACGGTGCGCTAGTCGGCGGAGCCGCTTGACGGGTCAGCGGATCTCGCGAAGCTCGGTCGCGAACTGGGCCGGTGCGAGGATCGGCAACTCGGCACTCAGGGCGAGCAGCTCATGGTCGCCGGTGACGAGATACGCGCGGCGATGGATCGCGAGGGCGAGGAGATAATCGTCGTCGGGATCGCGAGAGACCACCGGTGGTGGGCGTTTGGGATCCTCGGCGACCGTTCCATGGTCGCGGAGCCAGTCGACGAACGCGGCGGCCGTCTCCGGCGGGATCCGCTGACGTAGCTTTGGATATTCCAGCGCTCGCTGGAGCTCAGCCAGCAGCATCTCGGAGACGACAAGTTCAAATAGACCATCGCGGCTCGCGCGGAGGACCTCGGCCGAGGAACCCTTCGCGGAGAGCACCCCAGAGATCAGGACGTTTACATCAACGACGGCGCGCACCGGATGCCCGGGCGCCCGGCCTGGTGGCGTGTTGCGCCTCGACCGCGAGCTCGGAGGCCTCGGCTTCGGACATCGTCGCGTCTGCCCAGAGCCCGTCGAGAACGTCGAGCTTCAGGTCGCGGCGAAGCGCCTCCTCGATCACAGCGCTGTCGGAGACGCCGGTGCGTGCTGCCCGGATCTTGACCCACTTCAGGACGTCCTCGTCGATCGTGAGCGTGGTGCGAACCTTGGCCACAGCCACATCTTGCCATAACGATGCAATGATGCGGCGATGTCCTTCGCGAGCTGGCTATCAGGCCGCGGTTCGGCCGGCGAGGTCGGCGTCTGCCTGCGCCGTCCACTCGCGCTTCTCCGACCGCCACTCCTCGTCGGTCCGGCGCAGCTTCCAGTAGCCGCTGGCCGACAGCCACTCCGTCGATAGGTCACGCTCCAGCACCAGGTGGCGCCGGATGAGGCGCACCGTCGTCGCCTCGCCGTGGACGAACGCGTGACCCTGCCCGTCCGGCAGCTCCAGAGCCTTGACAGCGTCGAGCTGGAGCGAGGGGTCCTCGCCGGGCCCGGCCGTGCGGTCGAGCCACACGACCTGCAGCTCGCCCGGGGACTCAAGCGGCTGGCGGTGCTCGGGCCCGTCAACCTCGACGACGGCAAAGACCGGCGCGCCGGGCGGGATCCGGGCTAGCGCTACCGCGATCGCCGGCAGCGCCGAGTCGTCGCCGACGAGCAGATGCCAATCGGCCCCTGCGGACGGCGCGTACGCGCCGCCGGGTCCCATCAGCTCGAGCGTGTCGCCTGGCTTGGCGTGGCGCGCCCACGGGCCGGCGACGCCCTGATCGCCGTGGACGACAAAGTCGAGCGTGAGCATCAGCTGGTCGGGATCCCAGGCCCGCACCGTGTAGGAGCGGGTCTTTCCTCCGAAACGACACTTGACGTAGTGGTCGGTGAAGGCGCCGGCGCCGAAGCCCTCCAGGTCGGGACCTTCGACGACGATCCGGACCATCGTCGGGGTCAGCCATGAGCTTTCGGCGACGGTGGTGGATCGGACGCGGCGCTCGGCCATGGGCATCAGATTAAAGACACGGGCCGTCGATTTGCCCTGTCAGCAACCGGACCGGGGTGGCCGGTACAGTTCGCGCCCGTATGTCCGCCTCACCGTCGACAAATGGCTTCGATCTGAAAGAACGAAGCCGGATCCTCACCGACGGTCCGGAGCGGGCCGCGGCGCGGGCATACCTGAAGGGCATCGGCTACGACGACGAGGCGCTGTCGAAGCCGCTCGTCGCGGTCGCCAACACCTGGATCGAGACGATGCCCTGCAACTTCCACCTGCGGGCGCTGGCGGCGAAGGTCAAGGAGGGGGTCCGGGCGGCCGGCGGGACGCCGATGGAGCTGAACACGATCGCGATCTCGGACGGGATCACGATGGGATTGCCGGGGATGCGCGCCTCGCTCGCGAGCCGCGAGGTGATCGCCGACTCGATCGAGCTCGTCTGCGACGCCCATCAGTTCGATGCGGTGATCGCGATCAGCGGCTGCGACAAGACGATCCCCGGGACCGTGATGGCACTCGCCCGGCTCGACCTCCCGAGCCTGATGCTGTACGGCGGCTCGATCCTGCCCGGGCACTACCGGGGCCGGCAGATCACGATCATGAACGTGTTCGAGGCCGTCGGCGCGCATGCGACCGGGACGATCACCGACCAGGAGCTGCTCGAGATAGAGAACGCGGCTTCGCCCGGCGCCGGCGCCTGCGGCGGCCAGTACACGGCCAACACGATGGCGATGGCGTTCGAGGTGCTCGGGATCTCGCCGGTCGGCTTCTCGATGATCCCGGCGGTCGTCGGTCAGAAATCCGACGCCGCCGAGAAGGCGGGGGAGATCGTGATGGACGTCCTGCGCCGCGGCGTCCGCCCGAGCGACGTGATCACCAAGGATTCGCTCGCCAACGCGATTGCCTCGATCGCGATGAGCGGAGGCTCGACGAACGGGGTGCTGCATCTGCTGGCGGTCGCGTCGGAGATGGGGATCGAGCTGTCGATCGACGACTTCGACGCGATCAGCCGGCGCACGCCGCTGCTCTGCGACCTGGTCCCGTTCGGGCACTACGTGGCGCCTGACCTGTGGGAGGCGGGGGGCGTGCCGCTGCTGCTCAGCCGGATGCGCGAGGCCGGCCTGCTGAACGAGTCGGCGGTGACGGTCACCGGAGCGACGGTCGGCGAGATCGCCGATGGCGCCGTCGAGACCGAGGGGCAGCGGGTGGTGCGGCCGCTGAGCGATCCGCTCTCGCCCGAGGGCGGTCTGGCGATCCTGCGCGGCAACATCGCGCCCGAGGGATGCGTGGTCAAGCTCGCCGGCCACGAGCGGCGGCTGCACACCGGCCCCGCGAAGGTGTTCGAGAAGGAAGAGGACGCGATGGCGGCGGTAACCACCGGGCAGATCGAACCCGGCGACGTCGTCGTGATCCGCAACGAGGGGCCGGCCGGTGGCCCCGGGATGCGCGAGATGCTGTCGGTGACCGCGGCGATCGTCGGCGCCGGCCTGGGGGAGGAGGTGGCGCTGATCACCGACGGCCGCTTCTCCGGCGCCACCCACGGCTTCATGGTCGCCCACGTGGCCCCGGAGGCTGTCCAGGGCGGCCCGATCGGGGCGCTCAGCACCGGCGACGAGATCACCATCGACGTCGCCGGCCGTCGCCTGGACGTGGCGCTGAGCGACGAGCAGATCGCCACCCGAGTCGCCGCCTACCGGCCGCCGGAGCGTCCGTATCCCGGGGTCGCGCTCAGCAAGTACGCAAAGCTCGTCTCGAGCGCGTCGCTGGGCGCGATTGCGCGGTGATGCAACGTTCCTCTGAGCGCGGTGTACCGGGAGGCAGAGGACCGAAAAGAAGGCGAGCTTGCACGGGTTCTTTCATCCAGGCCAACGGGATGCAGCAAATGTTTCAACCGGTACCATGCCCAAAGAGACGAGCACGGTAAGACACGACCGGAGGTCGGCACGTGAGTTACGGTGAGCTGAGATTCGGCCCAGACGCCCGCCTGGTGAGAGGCAGGCGCCCGCTTCGGAGATTCTTCGCGGTCATCGTCGTGCTGCTGCCGCTCGCGGCGCTCGTCGCCGGCGGGGTGCTGGTGACCACCTCGAAGCCGAGCCTCGAGCCGAGCTCGACCGCGCTCGCGCAGATCAAGATGCCCATCGGCGGCGGGACGATTCAGCGGGTCCAGGCGGTCGAAGGTCCTCACTCCGCGTCGCTGCCGGTGCGGGTGCACGGCGACGACGTGTGGCCCGCTGAGAAGGTCGCCGCCGGCAGCAAGATCACGGTAATAGCGACGATCAAGCGCCCGGGCTGGAACTCTTGGCTGGCGGGCAAGACCCAGCAGGTGACGCTCACCGAGACGGCCCCGGCGGCGAACCTGAGGTCGGACTTCGTGACCCGCCACGGCACCCGTCCGCTGAGGCTGCACTTCACCGCGCCGGTCCGGACGGTCTCCTACGGAGCGCTGAACGCGCACGCCGCGAAGCACCAGTTCTCGACGCCGGTCACCTCGGTCTCGGTCCCCGAGAGCGCGGCGGCGGGCACGATCGCGGTCGCCGTCGCCGCCCGCACCTGGGAGCGCCCGAAGCCGGAGGCGATCTCATGGTTCCCGGCGGGCGCCAGCGCCAGCGCGATCGCGAGCCCGAGACCCGGCACCACGATCAAGCCCAGCACGAAGATCACGCTCACCTTCTCGAAGCCCGTCGACAAGGTCCTCGGATCCTCACACCCGCCCCTGTCCCCGACGACACAGGGCGCCTGGAAGGAGATCTCAACCCACTCGATCACCTTCACTCCGAGCGCGGGCGGCTACGGCTACGGCCTGGGAGCGCACGTCAAGATCGGGCTTCCCTCGGGCGTCCATCTGGTCGGCGGTCAGGCCAGCGGCTCGGACCCGTCCGGCACCTGGTCGGTTCCGGCCGGCTCGCCGCTGCGCCTGCACCAACTGCTGGCAAAGCTCGGGTACCTGCCGGTGAACTTCGCCCAGCACGGATCGGTCGGGACGACGCTCCAGGCTCAGGAGGCGGCCGCACTGAACCCGCCGAAGGGGAGCTTCAGCTGGCGCTACCCGAACACGCCCGCGTCGCTCACGTCGCAGTGGAGCCCGACCGCCAGCGGTGAGCTCACCAAGGGCGCGGTGATGGCGTTCGAGCTGGATCACGGGCTGGCGACCGATGGGGTCGCCGGACCGGTCGTGTGGAAGGCGCTGATCTCGGCTGCGCTCAAGGACCAGGTTTCGAAGTTCGGGTACACCTACGTGTCGGTCACGATGGGCAGCCCCGAGGCGATCGCGGTCTGGCACAACGGCAAGACCGTCGTCACGGGCCCGGTCAACACCGGGATCGCCCAGGCGCCGACCGCGCCTGGCACCTTCGCCGTCTACGAGCACATCCCGGTCGGGACGATGAGCGGTACCAACCCCGACGGGTCCACGTACCACGACCCCGGAATCCCGTGG
>Ga0123355_10004365_pt1 | contig 20567 bp, 12 predicted proteins | sample TergutEmb28metaG_3_FD_89872 | JGI IMG/M metagenome (GOLD analysis project Ga0123355, IMG submission 89872) | Embiratermes neotenicus P1 segment gut microbial communities from Petit-Saut dam, French Guiana - Emb289 P1 | ecosystem: Host-associated > Arthropoda: Insects > Digestive system > Gut ...
GTATGATTGCCGTGAGCCGGTATCGAACGGGTTTCTTCGTGAGTACAGTTTGCGCGAGTACATACTCTAAACTCTACACCTGCCGTTATACAAGTCGCAGGGGTTCGTACTGACCATGTTGCAGGCCATGTATGACCCAGTGCTGCTATTGGACGGGTTTCTTCGTGAGTACAGTTTGGCTGGGTACATACTCTAAACTCCACACCTGCCACTAAACAGGTCGCCGCTGTTCTTACTGACCATGTTGTAGGCCAAGTATGCACACATTCGTCCGGGCTAAATACATGTTCTAATAATGTCCTAAACTCAGCACCTGCTGCTGCTGCTATTTGACCCCAATGTTGTCCCATAACAAAACGCATTACAACCAGTTCGATGCCCGGTTCCAGTGCCATCAGGTAGAAAAGACCTCCGCCTGACGGTGTAGTTTCAAATAGATAAAGAGCATGTTCGATAATAGCCGGTAGGTTGTCAAAGAAATAATCTAAGTTTGGAACACGACTAGGATCGTTCCATGCTAAGGTGCTGTCTGTCGAAACTGCAAGTACAGCACTCATTGGAGTTGCAAACTGGGAAGGTGTTATCGCCGGTTCCCAAACGCGATGCGCCATGAACCACTCTTCCCAACCTAGAGTGTCAATTGTGTCAAACAAAATTTGCGGGATTTCCATTCCTGTTACACCGTTTGCACGGAGCAATCCTTGACCGCCGCTCAGGTTAGTTTCTCCCCAGATGTTTATTACGAGACCACGCACTATGGTCCGCGCCGTATTAGGCACCCACGGTGCGCCGGGTTCTTCGATGGGTACACCACTAGAATCAAGTAGGTTGCCGTCACGGTCGTATAGTCTCCAGTTGCCGACCGGGGTGTATACTAAGCGTCCACCGGCAGGCACGTCAACTTCGGTGGTACCATCGGGCAGGGTGACTGTGCCGGCTGTGTTGCTGTTGTACTCAATGGCTATAACACCGTTATCGTCACGATTTGCTCTTGGTCGATAACTCCTGGCATTTCCTGTAATTTCCTCTATGATAATGATGGTATTATCAGGCAGCCAAGTAACAGTCCTAATACTCCCATTATCATGATAGTGAACTACTGTGCCATTAATAACAGCACCGCTTATATTGTACGTCACGATATTGTGGCTATCATTAAGCCTAATTTCACTTCCGATTGAGTCATAAGCGGCGTTATTGTTACTAATTGTGCCACCTGTTATATTCAAATGGCCTGCAGAAACACATATACCACCGCCTAGTTGTGCAGAACTACTATTGCCGGTTATTGAAACATTGTCTGAAATGTTTACGACTGTTCCACCGCCATAGCTTTGCATTCTTATGCCACCGCCACCATATACTGCGGTATTATCCCTAATTGTGGCATTTCCTGAAAGATTTATAGTACTACGTGCTCCTTGAGTAACTATGCCGCCACCTTGGTTGCCCGCATGATTACCATAAATTTGAGCATTTCCGGACATATTGAACACGCTATCGTATAAACCTACGCCACCACCGGATCCATTAGCATTAGTATTATTCCTAATAATACCTCCTTGCATGGTAACTATTGAATCATTACGAGCGGTAACCCCTCTACCGGTGTTGTTACTGATAACTGTACCACTTGAAATATTTAGACGCGATTCCCAGTTAACACGTACTCCACCTGTTCCGGGACCATTCGCTATTGATGTATTTCTTGTAAGCACAACGTTACCTAAAGACAATGTAGTGTTTGTTCCCCTCCATAATACTGCTGGATTGTATCCTACATGGAAGTGTGGAGAACCATCAGTATTCTGATGAATTGAAAATGTATTCGTACCGGCACTTGATAGGTTAATATTCGCCCCAGGAGGAACAATAATCGCTGGTCCTGTCGCAACAATATTATTTTGCAAAACAATATCGACGCTTCCGCCTGCAGCATTTGCTACTGCGGTTTCTAACTGATCCCAATTAGTAACATTCACAGTACTCAATACCACAAAGCCATAAACAGTAACCATCGTGTAACCGCTTACGTCTGTTTCAATATCAAAATCCCAGGTTAACGGAACTGTTACGTTCTCATCTTCAATCTCACCTTCTGTACTTGGTGGGAATGTGATGACGACTTCGAGGTAGCCTTCTTCATCTTCGACTACGCTATACGCATACACTGTTCCATATGGCAATACTGTGACATCTACATCGCCATACAGACCTTCAACAACGTTAATTATAATGTCGTCATATTCTGCGTATTCGTATTCATCATAGTATTCATCTTCATCATATGAATACAAACCTGATTCTGTATACACTTCTTCTTGTGTATCTTCTTCGAGCAATGCCTCAAATCCGGGCTCACTCACCTGCGGTTCTCCTGCAGATGGCGGTTCCAGTTCCGGCTCTGTAGGCGTATAGTCTGTGACTACTTGCACTTCGTTAGCAACTAGCGCTTCGTCATAGTCGTATTCGTTTTGTGCTGCAATTGCCATAGAGAACATACCTAGTAGAAGGCTGAACGCCATTATAAAACTAAGAACTCTCTTTCTGGTTTCAACACTGATTTTTAACTTTCTTTTCATGTTTTGTTTTATTTTTCCTTTCACAATTTTTCTGCGTGAAAGGTAAGCAATTATAACTTACCTTTCACATTGTCATTGATTATGCTTAGTTTTTAGCGATTTTTATTTGTTTTTGTATTTTTAATTTTTGCTATTACAGCTATGGACATCAAGAGTGTCAGCAGAAGTAAGGCAGAGAGCAGTAGTGCATTGCTTTCAACGCCTGTTTTCGGAAGTTGGTTTCCGCCTGTGCTGCCGTCGCCGCCTGTGCCGCCGTCGCCACCTGTGCCGCCTTGACCACCTGTGCCGCCTTGACCACCTGTGCCGCCTTGATCACCTTGACCGCCTGTGCTGCCTTGACCACCTTGACCGCCTTGATCACCTTGACCACCTTGACCGCCTTGATCACCTTGACCGCCTTGATCACCTTGACCGCCTTGATCACCTTGACCGCCTGTGCTGCCGTCGCCACCTGTGCCGTTGTCGCCGCCATTGCCTAGATCTGATGGGCGTACTACGAAGTTGCCGCTGCCTGCTGGGTACTCTTCTACTTCATAGCCTGGAGGTGGTGTGATGGTTACTGTCGTGTTGCCGTCACCATCTGTGCCTACTTCTGCTTCCCAGTCAGAACCGGGTAGATTGATGTTTTCGTCATCTACATCTGTACCAGGTGGTAGAATGATTACAAGATTGCCATCTTCGTCTACGTCTACGCTGTAGTTGATGTCCGGTGGGTATACATCTACTTCGATGTTTACATTACCATCTTCATCTATCTCTACGCCTACGTCGATTGTTACGTCAGCATCGCCGAGGTCGGATGGAGATAGTACATATTCTAATATTGAAGCAAACTCAAAACCGGCAGCTGTTGCTATTTGACCCCAATGTTGTCCCATAACAAAACGCATTACAACCAGTTCGATGCCCGGCTCGATTGCCATTAGGTAGAAAAGACCTCCGCCTGATGGCGTATTTTCAAATTGATAAAGAGCACGTTCGATAATATACGGTAGGTACTCAAAGAAATTATCTAAGTCTGTAACACGGTTAGGATCATTCCATTCCAGGCTATTTGCTGAAAATGCTGCAGCAGCACTCATTGGAACTGCAAACTGAGAAGCTGATACCGCTGGTTCCCAAACGCGATGCGTCATAAACCACTCTTCCCAACGCGGTGTGTCAATTGTGTCAAACAAAATTTGTGGAACTTCCATGTCTGTTACATTGTTTGCACGTAATAATCCTTGACCGCCGCTCAGGTTAGTTTCTCCCCAAATGTTAATAACGAGACCACGTACTATGGTTCGTGCTGTATTAGGCACCCACGGAGAACCCGGCTCTTCGATTACCCAACCTGCATATAAATTGGTTGTACCTGTAATCGCTGTTCCGAAGTTGAACACTGTTACAGCTGCCGCTGTTGTATGCCAGCCACGGAATGCATAGAAGCCTCCTAGTACTGGTTCTGGTGGTGCGCTTACTGTAGTGCCACCTACTACATATGCTACATGGTGTAAGCTACCACTTCCATCATTGAGCCAGAAGAGTACTTGTTGTACTGGTTGTGTTGGTTCACCGACTGTCCAGCCTGCATATAAATTGGTTGTACCTGTGATCGGTGTTCCGAAATTGAATACTGTTGTCGCTGCCGCACTTGTATACCAATTGCGGAATGTATAGCCTGCTCGTGTTGGAACTGCAGGTGGCGGTGTTACTGTGTTGCCACTTTCTACGAATGCTACATGGTGTAAGTTATCAGTGCCATCATTGAGCCTGAAAAATACTTCTTGGATCGGTCCGGTTGGTTCCCCGGCTGTCCAACCTGCGTGTAAGGTTACATCTGATGTTATTGGTGTTCCGAAATTGAATGCTGTTGTTGCCGCCGCATTTGTATACCAATTGCGGAATGTATGACCTGCTCGTGTTGGAACTGCAGGTGGTGCTACTGTACGTCCATAAAATACTGTTTGTGTTGCATGAGTTACCGTTGTTCCATCGTTAAGTAGGAATGTCACTTCATACACAGTAGGAGATAACACGTATTTTAGAAGTGAAGCAAAGTCAGAACCGGCAGAAGCTGTTATTTGACCCCAATGTTGTCCCATAACAAAACGCATTACAACCAACTCGATGCCTGGCTCCAGTGACATTAGGTAGAAAAGACCTCCGCCTGATGGTGCATTTTCCATGTTATGTATAGCACGATCGATAATAGGACCTAAGTAACTAAAGAAATGATCCAGGTCAGTAATACGGTTAGGGTCATTCCAGTCCAGACTGTTTTGTGAAAATGCTACAGCAGCACTCATTGTAACTGCTCTAGAAGCTTGCACAGCCGGTTCCCAAACGCGATGCGCCATGAACCACTCTTCCCAACCTGGAGTGTCAATTGTGTCAAACAAAATTTGCGGGATTTCCATTCCTGTTACATCGTTTGCACGGAGCAATCCTTGACCGCCACTCAGGTTAGTTTCTCCCCAGATGTTTATTACGAGACCACGCACTATGGTTCGCGCTGTGTTAGGGTGCCACGGTGCGCCGGGTTCTTCGATGGGTACACCACTAGAATCAAGTAGGTTGCCGTCACGGTCGTATAGTCTCCAGTTGCCGACTGGGGTGTACTCCAAGCGTCCACTGGCAGGCACACCAACTTCGGTGGTACCATCGGGCAGGGTGACTGTTGTATTGCTTTGAGGCGAAAAGACAAATGCCCCATCATAATCTTTCTCTAACTCCCAAACACCTGCAGGTATTCTTATTGAGCTACCACTTGGTCCATGAGATATCGTTTCTATTCCTGCCCTACCAGCACTTCTACTGATAGTTACAGTTCCTTGAATGTCGCCTCTGACTCTTATTGGCAAACCGGAACCTTCCCCTGGTGCGCTGGCAAAATGCATGCTATTTCCACATGGCCAAATATACTCTTGACTGGCAGTAACGCCATCATCTAAATATGTAGCACTCACAATCAAGTCGTCTCTTACAACATTATTCAGTTCCAAGACTGTTGTCATATCTCCTCGATTTTCACCACGAACTGCAACATAGTGTGCACCGCGAGAATCTACTTCTCGATTTCCTCTGAACACTGCATTGCCACCAATGAATAAGTGCCTACCATCACCATCAGCACGATTAGCACTTACCCAAATCGCTCCACCGAGAGCACCGTACGCAGTGTTGTTTAGGAACTGGCCGCCTCTCACGTATAATCTTCCCGATCCCGCAGCGATACCAATAGCACCACCACCGGTACCGTCAACTGAATTATTACTCAGAACGCCTCCGTTTACTTCAACAATATTGTTCCCAGACCCTCCAATTAGAATAGCTCCACCATTAGTCGCTCGATTATTCGTAAGCGTACCACCATTCATGACCAAGCGTCCACCAAGATTGACTTGAATGGCACCACCGTTAGATGCTTGACCATTTGAAATGGTGCCAGCATTCATAGTGATGCGTCCACCATCATTAGCTTGGATGCCTGCGCCATTAGTTGATTGGGTATTTGTAATTACTCCACCGTTCATGATGAAGTGTCCGGCATTATTAACCAAGACACCTCCGCTGCTTGCAGAAATTTCTGCTTGGGCAGCTGTACGAGTTAGTGTAATATTGCCATCTAGTGTCAATTGTCCACCACTCACGAGGAAATGCCTGCCACCACCTTGACGGTAGAACGTGCCACTTCCGTTGACAGTTGTAACCACTCCTGCTGGCACCTCAAGCGCAGCACCTGTTAGGATAAGATTACCATTTAGTGTGACAATACCACCGGCTGCAACAGCATTACGGAATGCTAGTAGTGCAGCAGCATCATTTGGGTTAGTGGGGGTGACAACAGTACTAAACGGCACAAACCCTAAAACAGCAACCGTCGTATAACCGCTCATGTCTGTTTCAATTTCGAGCTGTGCCTCGTATTCTGGCTCACTCACTTCTGCTTCTTCAGCAGGCACTTCGTCTGTGACCACTTGCACGTCACAGATAACAAGTGCTTCGTCATGGTCGTATTCGCTTTGTGCTGCAACTGCCATAGAGAACATTCCCAGTAAAAGACTGAGTGCCATTATTAGACTTAGCATTCTCTTTTTGTTTACAACACTGATTATTGGTTTTCTTTTCATGTTTGGTTGATTTCCTTTCATGTTTGTTTAATTTCATTTAACTAGGTTTCTTTGTCTGGTTTATTCATTAATTTTTTCTGAATTATGAAGTATCAAATTCTAATAGCAATTTTATGTCCTCCTTGCCATATGATGAGTTTTGACTTCGGAACTCTCTCGTAATGAGTGAATTTCTCCTAATTAATTTCGGATTATACATATATATAATTTCAAAATGCTAACCCTCTCCCCCAATTGTTGAATTTTTGCGCCGAATTGCATGTTTGTAAAATTAGTAGAGCTTCATGGATTCAAAACTTGCAGTTATTTTCTGGCTATTTTGTAGCTTATTGTTTAAGTAAAATGTGGCGCCTTGATTAAACCGACGAGTTGCCGTTCACAACAATAACGCACAAAAAAACACAGGACAATTGTCACTGTGTTATGTTGAAAACATATTCAATTTTACTAGAGAAAAAGTCGTTTTGCGGTCAATTGCTCGTTATGTATGGTCGCCCGATCTGCAAATTTGGTCTTCCGATTTTTCGTCGTCATTATCTAATAATGCTCTATTTGAGTCTTCCACAACTACACTAATCTTTGCATTTTACATTCAATAAATCTGCCGTGTCCTGCTTTGCCTGTGAACTCGCCGTCTTTGTATGCTAGGGCTCCCCTGCTGTATGTTTGCACAGGGTAGCCTTTTAGTTTTACGCCTTCCCAGATGGTATAGTCAATATTTGAGTGCATGTTTTTCTGTGAGATTGTGAAGTCTTTTGTAGGGTCGTACAGTACAATGTCTGCGTCTTTGTTGACTTCAATCGATCCTTTTGTGCTTGCACAGCCGAAGATTTTTGCTGGGTTTGTTGAGCATAATTCTACTGCTCGTTCAAAAGATATACGCCCTTTATTTGCTTCACTTAGCATATATGGATAGGAGTTTTCAACTCCCATTACTCCATTTGGAATCTTTGTAAAGTCGTCTTTTCCTCTATCCTTTTCATATGTCTGGAACGGACAGTGATCTGTTCCTATGGTGTTAATACCTAAACGAGGAACCGTCCCCTTGTCTCGCTCAATGCTTCGCCACAGTGCTTCTTGACTCTCTACACCTTTCATTGGTGGTGAGCACACAAAGTTGCGCCCGTCTGCCCGCTTATATACATCACGTGTGAAGTTCAGGTATTGTGGGCATGTTTCTGCAAAAATCTGATATCCCTCTTTCTGGGCTTTTTCAACCGCTTTTAATCCATCTTCGCATGCAAGATGGACAATGTATAATTTCCCTCCGGTGGCTTTAGCAAGTTCAATTACTTCTCGAACTGCTTTTGCTTCCACTTCTTCCGGGCGACTGAGATAATGGTGCCATGCGTCAGTCTTTCCTTCTGCAATAAACTCTGCTCTCAATGCTTCCAGTGACACATGATCTTCTGCATGTACCATTATCAAAGCATTTAGTTCTTTCGCACGTGATAGTGTTCTGCTAATCTCATTGTCGATTATTCTTGACGCATATGTCATGAACACCTTGAAACTAGGAACTCCTGCTTCTACGACTGCTTTCATTTCTTCAATAATGCTGTCATTTACTTCAATAATCCCCATATGCAAACTGTAATCAATGCATACCTTTTCTACGGCTTGCTCTTTCCTTTTTGCTAATGCATTAAGTAGGCCTTCGCCTTTTTCAGGTGTAACAAAATCCATTATTGTCGTAACACCGCCACATGCAGCAGCTCTTGTTCCTGTGTAGAAATCGTCTGCCGATGAAATATCACCAAAGGATAGCTCAAAGTGTGTGTGAACGTCAATTGCTCCTGGTAAAACAAGCAATCCCGACGCGTCGACAATTTTTGTCTTTGCTTCGGGATTGATATTTTTTGCTATGGATATGATTTTTTCGCCACTAATTACAACGTCAGCCACTTGTCTGCCGTTTGCATTAACGATAGTTCCGTTTTTAATGAGTGTGTCCATTTTCAAGTAACTATACCGCTCTTTATATTTTCTCAAACTGCTCGACATTCATGACGAATATTGTTGCTCCGCCAACAGAAACCTCTACGGGCATTGGCGACAGATAGCTGGCTTCATTGCCGATTATTGTCGGAATTTGCTGGCTACGGCTTTGCGAGAATTCTTTAATGATTTCGATAACATGTGGTGTTTTTTCATCTTCTACACCCACAAGAATTGTGACATTTCCTGCACGCAAGAATCCACCTGTAGTCGATAGTCGAGTTATGCTGTAGCCTTCTTTTGAGAGATTTGATATGACATCATGTGCATCGTCTTTATCAATGACCGCAAGTACCATTTTCATAATATCATTCATCCTTTCAGCTGTTTAAAATCTGTTTTGTATATTATACTAAAATTGTCTAATTTTAGCAAATTTTTCCGATTTAACTATCGTCTGCGTAAATGTGACAGCTGATAGTTTAAGCGAGATTTTATATCTTTGCGGAATTTCGCATATGCTTCGCTATAATGCATTTCTTTTTCATTCCACACTCTTGGCAATAGTGTTCCAATTACAACATACCTAATCAAGATACCCATGCAAAATACAATTTTGTAGTGATCGAAGGGTGTTCCGAATATTGTCCATTGCAAACTTTCCATAATTGGTGAGAATAGTTCCAGCAATGCTCCACCCAGAATAAGTCCTGCCGCTATGGCTATTGATGTAAATACTGCATAGACAGCCAGTGCTGTCGGGCGTCCTTTCTCAGGTGTATGGGATAGTTGCATATTAACCATACAGGCGTCATTTGCACACCAGAATATTCCGCCAACGAGATTGAATACCAATAGTGGCCACCACACTCCCGGCACTGCAAAAAGCCACACAAGCGCAACTGTAGTTGATCCAATTGATGATATCAACATCATTGGTATACTGCCGTAGCGGTCGAGGAAAACACCCCACCTTGTGACAATAAAGAACATTACTGTTTGTGCCGCAAGTTGCCCAAAGACAATTATTGTTATGTATGAGAGCTGCAGAACATCAACTGCATACTTGTTGAAAAATGGTCCATTTAAGTGAATTGCGAAACTCCAGAATGTCCAGAAAATCAAATAGTTACGCATTCTTTTTGTTGTAAAGCAGGTTTTGATGCCTTCTTTTAATGAGAAGCCTCCTGGCTTATGGGGTATCCCTGAAAAGTCTACACGAACATACATAAGTATGTCTATTAGTCCTGCAATTCCACCTAGCCCAAATACAATGGTGTATCCTAAAAATCCCGGTATATTATCAAGCAAAACTGCAATAATGATTCCGAATATCAATGCCGCAGCTGTACTGACCCTCTGGCGTGTTGTTATATATCGTCCTCTGATTGATATCGGTATGACGCTACTCATAAGGGTCATATGCGAGATTACTGCAAAGGAGCCGCCCATTGCAGCTAATGTTACCAATACGATTAGTGCAAATATTCGTGAGTCTGCAACCGGGAATATAAATGGGATAAATGCAATGACAACCCATGATAGTCTTTGCAGCACACCGCCAATTAGGAACATCCTTTTGTATTTCCCGGTTTTGGCTGCAAGATGTGATACATATAGTTGCGCAAGCCCCGCCAATACAGGCAGAGCATTTATTAATCCAAATGCTAACTCCCCTGCTCCAAGTGCAGAGGCATATCCTGCAAATGCTACACCGCCATGTGCCGTAAACAGGAATGTTCCAATAGCAGCTGATAGGATTATTATATTTAATTGCTTGAGCATTTCATCGCTGCGTACATAATCTCTGTAGCCGCGATCGAATAGTCTGTATATAGACATATTGCATCCTGCTTTCGGTTTGCTTTGATTAAATAATTGTACTGTCATTCTAATCCTATTTTATACAAAAAGCAATGACAATTTTGGCTTCTACATCAGACTTGTAGCGCGATGAGGAGTCTGTGTTTTTCGATTTCCAAAGCGAGTTTGGGCGCCACACAAACATGCTTAGGACTATAATTTACCAACAGCGCACAGTGTTTGAGCGACGAAATCGCTAAAAATACAGCTCCGAATGCAAGCGCCGTTGACCTACTAAAGTTTATATTTCAAAATTCCGATATATTCATATATGTAGAAAACTCCGTATTATTTCATGTTTTCTCAAATTGTGGGGATATCGTTATGATGATACATGTGAACAATATTGATATTTGGTATAAGGTAAGTGGTCAAGGTTATCCCATTGTACTATTACATGGGAATGGACAAGACCATCATTTTTTTAGAAAGCTAAAGAGAAAACTCTCTGAAAGCTATACTGTTTATGCTCCTGACAGCCGTGATCATGGCAAAAGTGGCAGGGTTAAGTATCTTGATTACATGTCAAACATGAACGATATCGCAGAGTTTATTAAAGTGCTGGATATCAAAAGCCCAATTCTTTATGGGTTCAGTGATGGTGGGATAGTTGGACTTTTGCTGGCTATTCATCATCCGCACTTGCTTAGAAAATTAATTATCAGCGGTGCAAATACAAATCCTGATGGCTTACGGCGAGTTCCTTTTGCTTTTATTAAACTGGCATACTTGTTGACCAGCAGTATCAAATTTCAAATGATGTTGACTCAACCCAATATAACAGATGAGGAATTAAACTCAATTGTCACCCCTACTTTAGTTTTAGCAGGGCTTCGTGATGTGATCAGAACCGAGCATACTCTCGAAATTGCAAAGAATATTCCCGGTTGTGAGCTCAAGCTTCTCAGAGGTGAAGGGCATGAAAGCTATATTTCAAAGACAGATAAAATCTACAGCCTTATTGTGTCATTTATAGAAAAGGGCGGACATTGTGCACCACAAGATTGCGGAGGCAAAAGGTACTTCGAAGGCATGGGTTATTAGTTTGAAAGGCATGGTCATTATGATGAAAACGATCGAAGTTAGAAACATGTTGGCAAGTTCTGCAATTATAGTAATGTTTTTTGTTGCAATCGCTATTTTTGCAGCGTCATTTCTCCCCTCACCCATATTTCATGATGTGATCTTTCATGCTGTAGAAATAAATCGTCTTGTTCAACAGATGATTTCAGTAATTTTGCTGTTTCTCACATGGAATCTTTTCCTGCGCAAAAAATTTGCATGGATGATTTGTATTATCTTGCTTTCAGCAAGTTTGTTTCTGCACTTCGTCTTGCACCACCATTTTATCAATACTTTTATAATCATTTTTCAAGCATATGTACTGGTAGTACTTTTGCTTTGCTATAGTGACTTTAAGCGTCCATCTGACAGGCTTTCAATTAAGCGTTCAATTATTTTCGCTGTCCTTGCTATTATTGCTGTATTGACAGTAGCAATTGTCGGACGTATCACTTTTAGCCTAAATGCAGGCGAGCCTTTGACTTTTGTTCAAAGTTTAAACACTACATTTGCAATACTTTTCGGTGCATATGCCGAATACAATGCATATGACTGGTTTGTATTCGCACTAGTTTGGTTCTGCGTTGCTATTTGTATTGGGTTGGTGCTTCGTACAGCGACCTTTGGTGTAGTTACTTCTATGGAAGAAAAAATGAAAACACGTGAGCTTGTGTTAAGATTTGGACAAAACGCCAGTTCTTATCTTGCACTAGAAGGTGATAAGAAGCTGTTTTTCAGTAAAGATGTTAACGGTGTGATTGCATATGGTGTTGTGGGGAATGTTGTCACAGTGTGTGGTGACCCAATCAGTGCGCCTGAAGATTTCGTTCAGCTACTAGCTGAGTTTAAGGCTTTTTGCGCCGACTGCTCATATCATTGCATTTTCTTAGGAACTACAGATGTGTTTTTGAAAGAGTATGAAATGCTTGGTTATCATCATGTGAAAGCAGGTGAAGAAGCTATATTTAAGTTAGACGAATATCAACTTGCGGGTGGCAAAATGCAAAAAATGCGTGCTCTTATCAACCACGCAAATAAAGAGGTCACAACCCATGAGTATAAGCCTCATGAATTACAAAACTTAGAGATTGAAAAAGGAATCGACGCTGTGTCTGAAGCTTGGCTGGAGGGTAAAAAGAGCGGACAACTTGGGTTCTCAGTGGGTGGCGTGGGCTTGGATGATCCACTTGACAGACGATATTTCTACGCTGTTGATGAGAATAATAAAATCGTTGCGTTCAATGTCTTTTTACCATATATCACAGCAGAGGGCAAAGGCTACTTAGCTGACGTTACACGTCGAGTCCCTCATGCACCTGGCGGAGTAACCGAAAAGCTTATATTTGACGGTTTTATGACATTTAAGGATGAGGGCATTGAGTTTGGTAGCATGGGTCTTGCCCCCCTTGCAAATGTTCACGAAGAGGGCATAAAAGATGATGTTACTGTCAAGTTGCTTGAGTTTATCTACGAGAAATGTAATCGATTTTATGGCTTCAAAGATTTGCACCATGCAAAGGAGAAGTATAGTCCAACTATTTGGACACCTGGTTACTTTGTTTATTCCACAAAAAACATCACACCTGAAATTGCCTACGCAACTATTAAGATTCAAAATCCGGGTGGCATAAAGGACTTTCTACTATCAGGAGTAATGTCAAAGCTGAAGCCAAAAGAGCATGAAAGTTAAACTTTAAGAACACCGTTAAATCAAAAACATAACGCAAGCCTAAAATGCGAACACAATAGTTAAAGGGACGGCTATCCGTCCCTTTGTTACGTCATTGGTGTTTATATTTATTGCAAATAGTCGTAAACATCCATTGGTTTATCTATTATTGCGTCGAAAAGACCGTAGTCATCCTTTGCTAAATATCCAAATGCAGCACCCAGTGCACGTATATTGTTTCCACGAGCTGCTTCCGAATCCTTAAACATGTCGCCAACCATTAAAAATTCGCTTGGGTTGCGGTCATTAATGATTTCTCTTACCATTGATATCTTCTCAGGTTTTCCACATGATATGCCTGTAAAATACTTTTTAATTCCACTAGATTGCAGAGTAACCTCTACATGGTGCTCACTTCCGGTGCTGGCAATGTAGAGTATATAACCGTCTTTCTTCAAGCTTTCCAACATCTCAGCAACTCCTGAAAAGAGTATTTTCTCGCCTATTTCAGCAATCTTTTCGCTTTCAAGTGCATCAATCTCATCCCCTGCAGGAGCAAGTTTTTCTGCAGGAACCTCAGGGTATATATGTCCGAAAAATTCCATTCCTGCCAAGCCCATTGCAGAGCGTATGTTGTCTATGGTTATGGTAGGAAGATCATACTTCTTCTCAACAGCTTGAATCGCCGCTAATGTGGCTCTGGCTGTGTCTGATAATGTTCCATCCATATCAAAAATTATGTGTTTCTTTTTCAAATTCATTCCTCTTTTCATCTTCCCACCACTTAACACCTTTGGCGTTTGAAGTGGGGGTCTTAGAGAGTTTGAGGGTTAAGACCCCCGCCTCTATAGGCGGAATGTATTTTTGTAGGAGTACAATCTCCTTCTGAAACTTGATGTTTTCGACTTTAGAAGTCGAAAACTAAATTGAATTAGCCCATTAATAGCATTTCTTCTAAGAATATGGAAAATGCACTCATATTTGCAGTGATTTTTCCGGGCCATCTTTCTTCAATTACATGAAAGTCGTCATCAGGGGTATGAAGAATCTGTAGCATAAACATATTGCCATCTACTTCCACAGTCCACATTTCATATGGAAATTCTGCTGCGGCTAACCCTGCTAAGTTGACCACAGTATAACCACTGTGCAGAAATGGTCTAAAGTCCGAATTAATTTGCTGAACTACATATGGATATCCAATTAATCCCAAATTTAGCTCATATGCAATGGCGTCAATCTGTTGTGTGAGTTCGTTTGTACCAACATGAATACCACCACGCTCACTATCCCACCCAAGATTACTATAAGCGACCGAATAAACCATATAAGGTCCTTCGAAAAGTACATCTGCATTTATCATGAAATGTAGATTGTTTGACTGCTCTTCTGTCATGTTGGCAACATAATATTCTGCGCCAATAAGTCCTATTTCTTCTGCTCCGAAAAAGATGTACACAATTGTATAATAGTTGTCAATTTGTAACATTCGCCTTGCGCTTTCCAGTAGTAGCGCCATTCCTGATGCATTATCGGAAGCACCATGTACAGGCCAAGTGTCGTAGTGAGCACCAACAATTATTGTACGCTCGCTCTGTCCCGGTACGGTGAGTATGACATTTTGGCTAAGTTGCGTTGTTTCACGCATCTCTGAGTCAAAAAAGTCATTTCTAGATCCCCACATTCCCATTGGGCCTGTGAGTATCATTAAATTATCCCATCTTGAGCTCTCAAGCATTGCAAACTCTTGCACATAAATATCTTCCCAAGAATATCCCATTGCTAATAGCTCTTCCACGAGCCATACTGCAGCTTCTTTTTCACGATAAGAAAAGGGCGTGCGTGCATACAGGTGGTCATTTAATAGCTCTATATATTGCACTGCAAGATATCCATGTGGCATATTCTCGTCAAAACGAATTGGCGGTCCAATATCGGTGAAATATTCTCGTTCCCACGCAAAGTTATCCCAGTCACGGACGTTAAGTGTGAAATCCGATACTTCTATACCATAGATTATGCCATTGGTGTCATATGGTTCGTCAATTTCGTCAGCGTATTGTTCGTCATATTGCTCTTCATCATTTGGCTCAACATCATTGTCTTGTTGGTGAGTTTCTTCATATGGTGGAGCTTCATTCTGCTCGTATAATATCTCTCCTGCGTCTATATCTTGTACACTGTCGCAGGCTACTAAAGTTAGCAATGCTACTAATGTCAATATGGCTATTGTTTTTTTTATTTTCATGTTTTCGTTCTCCTTACAGAGTTTGTCTTTCTGTCTATGCAGAGTCGCAGAATCTAAGCCACCTGTACTTACCGGATTCAGCGACTACGCGCAGAATGACGCTCGTTTTTACAGACTCTTTAACACGACTTTACTATTTTTGCTGTTCAATACTGCTTTGCACAGTATATTGTACGCTATTTTGCCGGCAATGTAAACGAAAAACAGAGTCTCGTCATGTTGCGACACTCTGTTTTGTTTGTTTTGTTGCTGGCTATTTACTGTCCTAAGAATGTGGTCATTAGGTTTCCTATCCATCTCCACATGCCCGGAAACTCCTCATTAATCGCCTCTCTTACTTCAGCTCCGCTTATTGCTGATAAGTTGACATTGCCCGGAGTTGCATCAACAAATTCTCTTACGCCGTTTGCGGCGCGTCCCACAGCGATGTGGCCGAAGGCGGTGTCACCAATTGCAATGTGGGATGCAACAGATAATGCTCCCGTTGTAAACATGCCTATAGCCATAGCTCCTAAAGCGAATACACCTATTGCCACAGCGCCGATTGCAAATGTTCCAATAGCAATTGAGCCGATTGAGAGCAACAATGCTAAAGACAATGCTCCGATTCCAACAACACCAAGACTTAGCATGCCGATTGCAAACAAACCCTTTGCCAATAGCCCTATAGATACTATTCCAGTTGAGATGTTTCCAATCGCTAGTACACCCTTTGCTCTTCTAAGCCCCCAGCCAACATTAATATGAACAAGTGGTAGCCCAAACATCTCTATTTTACTTTTGTACTCAAAGAAGTTCCCTCTCGTCGTCCAATATGGAACGGAAGCTTTGTTTTCTTTATCGTCTTCTAATTCCCCATCTTTAACAAGACTGTCTAGGGTGACTCCGAATATCTCCGTAAGAATTATCAGTTTGTCCATTTCCGGATAGGAGTAACCGCCCTCCCATTTTGAAATCGCCTGTCGTGAAACGTCTAGCAGTTCAGCTAACGCTTCTTGCGACAGTCCTTTTTCTTTTCTTAACTTTTGTAATTTTTCCTCAAATCTCATCTATGTATTTAGCCCTTTCAAATTATATTTGAGTCAACGCTTGGTCGTCGGCAAACTCTAAATATAATTATGTACATTTTTGAAATATCAACTACCAACCAGCGCTTGCGTTTTGTCAACTATCGGTTGCATTTGCCGTTTTGCAACCGTTTTTTGCGTTTTGTGGTTTTATTATACCTTTGTAACATCAACTTGTCTATTGTAGTTCTACATTATTAATTTCACTCATCTTTTTCCTCCAAATTGTTGATACATCAAAGTGTGTACATAAATAAATTGTTGACACATCACATCACACTATATTACAATGTAGTATATCATGATATAGCAAGTGGAGGGTGTTCATATGTTTATCGGCAGACAGAGCGAGTTAAATGAGCTCGAACGACTATACAAATCAGATAAGTTTCAATGTGTTGTTATGTATGGACGAAGGCGTGTTGGAAAAACCGCCTTGATTTCAGAATTTATCAAGAATAAGGAGACAATTTTCTTTACCGGACAAGAAACAAATGCAAAGGATAACCTTGAGAGCCTTAGTCAAAGCATCTTTATGATTTCAAGCGACTTCGCTACATCCGCTCCTGTTTTTGGCGGATACAAAGAGGCTTTAGAGACGGTATTTAATGCTTCACAAAATAGGCGTATCATTTTTGTTATTGACGAATATCCATATTTGGCACATAATTATCGAGGCATCTCCTCTCTATTGCAAACATTTATAGACAAATACAAAGATACGTCAAAACTGTTCATTATTTTGTGCGGCTCCTCTTTGTCGTTTATGGAAAATCAAGTGCTTGGATACAAAAGCCCCTTATATGGGCGCAGAACAGCACAGTTTAGAGTCCTTCCTTTTGATTTTTCTCAAACAAAAGAATACTTCAAAGGCAGCATTTTCTGTAAGGAAGATATCGCACTATTATATGGCATAACCGGAGGCATACCACTATATTTGTCGCTGATGGACAATGAAGTATCAGTTGAAACAAATATTAAACAAAATTTCCTGACAAGCAGTGGATATTTGTTTGAGGAGCCAAACAACTTGATAAAGCAAGAGTGTAGGGAACCTGCTCAATATAATGCAATTATCAGAGCAATTGCAAATGGTGCATCGAGGTTGTCAGAAATTTCAACCAAAGTCGGATTGGAAAGTGGTTTATGTTCTACCTATATCACAAAGCTTATTTCTATCGGCATCGTCAAAAAAGAACATCCTTTCCGAGAGGAAACAAATAAAAAAAGCATTTATTCGTTGGAAGATGGAATGTTTCGATTTTGGTATCGCTTCATACCTAACAATATGGCTCTAATTCAACGCGGAGAGTCTGATTTAGCATATGAGCAAATACTTCCTCAAGTTTCTGCATACATGGGCAAAGTGTTTGAAGAAATATGTGTTCAGTATTTATGGCAACAGAATCTGGCTAAAAAACTGCCTTTCATGTTTACTGATGCAGGTCGTTGGTGGGGAACTGATAAACGGATAAAATCTGAGTGTGAAATTGATATTATTGCTGATAACAATAAGGATGCCATTTTTGCTGAATGTAAATGGACAAGTGACCATGTTGGAACAAAAGTAATTGATACGCTGATTGAGCGTAGCGGTCTGTTCAACTATGACAAAAAGCACTTCTACATTTTTGCCAAGACAGGATTTACTGATAGTGCACTACAAAAGGCTGACGATAGCATTACATTGGTACCATATCACGATATGTAACTTTAAGTACGAAATAACTTCCATCTCTAAAAAACATTTCTACAGGTTTATTTCCCCAAAACCAACCTTCATCAATAACGACAACGGTAGTACAACTTACGCTATTATTTCGATTTATGACAACTCATTGCATGGTGGAGCATTTGACCCAAAAGCGAACTCTTTGTCCGCTTTTGAGTGCTCTTCTGTACGCTCTAATCTGCTGCTCTAAACTTGCCCCAGCATAGCCCGTGTTCTTTCATAACAGCGCGAATGGTTTCTATTGCTTGACTGTCAATACCTTCCATTTCAAATATCTCTCGCTCACTTTTTGTTGTCATTATTTTTAATGATTTCCCTTTTAGTTCTTCAAGCGCTTTTTGAGCATTAGGAGACAAGCGATCAAGCAACACGTTGATGGATATTGGAACGTATAACTCTTTTGCCGGAAACTTTTTGTCATACGCCACTACATCATCATACTTCAAATCATCATACACAGGGTCAATATAGTACCGTCCTGTGATTCCATCTAATGCTCCTTCATAAAGTGGACGTGCCATAAAGGGATCAAAGTTCTTTCCATCTGAAGTCGTGATGCCAAATTCAGCGGCAGGTCGGAAACCTGCGCGCGGGTAATAATCCGGATGTCCAAAAATAAGAACCCCTCGATAACCAAGTTTTTTTGCTTCGTCAAATGTGTGTAACATCAAAGCTTTCCCGATTCCTTCACCTTGGTGTTCCGGCAATACAGATAGCGGTCCAAATGTCAATGTTTCATACTCTGTTCCATTATCACTTACCACTTTGCTTGTTGAGTAGATTATCTGTCCTACCAACTTACCATTTAACTCTGCCAAATAGTGAAGCTCCGGCACATATGATGGGCATTTACGCAATCGTGATATAAGCAATGGTATCTCAGTAATACACGGCTCAGCTTCCCAACTGCCATCCCAGAACGCATCTCTGGCAAGCTCTTCAACAGCATCATAATCCTCAGGGCGTTCCAAGCGTAAGTGCAAATTATTTATATTATTGACTTTATTCATCTTTTTCCTCCAAATTGTTGATTTTTCCTATCGATCTTTAGCTGTGCTCTATAGTCCTTATTTGAGGTTTTCCACCATGCAGCGCTATCACGTAAATATGTACTTTTATCTTCTGCATATTTATTTTCACGTTGTTGCTTTTGGTACTGCTCCCAACGAGAGCTTGACAATGCACCAGAGGTCAATGCCATTTGCACCGCACAGCCTGGTTCGCTTTGGTGTCGGCAATCTCCAAATCGGCATTGTGTAAAGAGCTCCTCCACATCAGAAAACCCTGCACTTATACCTTCCTCGGCATTATATAGTCCGAGTTCACGCATACCCGGTGTGTCGATTACCATTGCTCCTGATGGAAGCATGAATAATTGACGGTGCGTGGTGGTGTGACTGCCTTTGGACGCATCTTCCTTTCGAGTTTCTTTCACTTCCATCAAGTGCTCGTTTGCAAGCACGTTCAGAAGACTGGACTTGCCTATACCAGACATTCCTAAGAACACTATGGTTTTGGCAGGTTGCAGATATGCATTTAGTTCGCTTATCCCAAGCCCTGTATAGCTGGAAATCGCGTGAACAGGCACGTCCGGTGCCGCCTCGTAGACTTCGCATAGTTGTGGCGTAAAATCTTCACATAGATCAGCTTTGGTTAAGATAATCACAGGTTCTCCCCCGCTCCCTCGTGCTTGGGTAAGATAACGTAAAATACGATTCACACGAAAGTCACGGTTCAAGGACGTCATTATGAACACATAATCAAAGTTGGTGGCAACTATCTGCTCGCGATTTGCTTTGATATGTGCATAGCCATGTCCGGAAAAATCAGCACGTGAAAACTTTGAATGGCGCGGGAGTAGACTCACAATGCGCGAATCGCCACTTTCGTTGTGCTGTAGTAAAACGAAATCTCCTACACATGGGAGGTCAGCGCGCACAACAGCCTCATGCACAAATGCCCCTTTTAATACGGCATTCAGTTCGCCGTGCTGAGTAATAACAGCGTATTGATTTCGCCTAAACTCTACAACTCTCCCGGGAATAAGTCCGTCCGGTGGTGTTTCTGTTTCAGTATATCCATACTGTTTTAAATCTATCATTTGGCTCTCCTAAATTTTAATTTTGTCATTTTGTCTTGTGGTAGTTATTTGCTTTTGGATATAATAATGCCCCGAATCAGTAGCCTCAATCGACGCTACTGCTCGGGGCTTTGCATATATAAAAAATGGATACGACCTCATCGTATCCTGCAAATCGCAGTATTCATAAAAGGTTACTAATTTTGCGGCA
>Ga0123355_10004366_pt1 | contig 20567 bp, 9 predicted proteins | sample TergutEmb28metaG_3_FD_89872 | JGI IMG/M metagenome (GOLD analysis project Ga0123355, IMG submission 89872) | Embiratermes neotenicus P1 segment gut microbial communities from Petit-Saut dam, French Guiana - Emb289 P1 | ecosystem: Host-associated > Arthropoda: Insects > Digestive system > Gut ...
CCCCCCCCCCCCCCCACCTTCTACAACGTCGTTATTGAAAAATTTACATCGGAATTTCGTATCAAATGACCTAAACATATCAGGTAAGGATTTTAGATTTGCTTTGTCTCTTTTGCATATAATGGTCGTGTATGATCATATTTAGATTTTATTGTTATTATTATTATTATTATTATTATTATTATTACCGGTATCTTGGACAATGCTGGATGATTATATCTTAATTTCTTGGATAGGGAGGGATAAAATAAAGCATTCAGTACCAATCCGCTACACCTGACCTCCGGATCAGGATTCTCCACTGCCTCATAACAAACACTTTAACTACCTACGTGTTCGATTCTAGGTTCTATATGAACGCAGTGGATCACTTGGGCCCAAGGGCATAACAGCAAAGACTGAACTGAATGCAAAAGCAAGAAACCGCAAGGAATCATGCCGTATACGGTTGAGAATTCCGCTGATTTACTGAGCTCTGTCGCTTGTCAAATAGAATGCACAATAAAACTACCTTTTGTGTTTTTGTTCCCATACACCATACCCTGTTTTCATTCAGCGGCCAGACATCCAACTGCTTTGTTCACCACACATCCATCACTTCAATCATAAAATACATAACAAAACAAATATGCTCATCACTACATTTATTGCCAAGAAATCTACCGAGCAGGCAATTCCTCAAATAGGCATCCGAGCGAAAAGCGGAGGCGATGCAAAATAACACGATACCCAGTCGCAGCAGCAAAGTGCGCATTCAGTCATGCTGCCTGTGCTGCCACGACTTGAACTGTTTGTTGAACATTCAACATTCAAAGACTACCACACTGGGAACATACTGACACTCACAGTCCTGTATGTAACACCTTACTGCATGCAACAAATAAAGGATATCTTAAGACACGAAACACAAACAGGGGTATACATAACTTCCATGACGTCACTCTTACCGTCATGCCTTTCGTTCACAAGTCACACCCAATGTAACGACCGTATTACGCACCAAAATATTTCCAAATTATTAATTAAAAACGCACATAACAATATATGTTTCGGCATATTTCTGCCATCTTCAGTGGCCTATCAATCACAAAGGTCATTAGGAATTTTCCATTTAAAAACACAATTTATAAACGCACAATAAAATGACTTGTTTTTTGTAATCCCTTCCCATGCTCCTCAACGCACACAGATGAATCAAGCATATCATGCAAAGTACTCAGTCTTTGGTTCCCTTAATTACCGTTCACATATTTTGAGACACTACGAATATTACTGTTACAATTATATCACATCCCCATTAGCTATCTTCCTACGGCCCGTCTGAACATCGCCCACTCTTCTCGTTCTGTTCCCTAAAAGTGATGGCTTTCACAGAGATTGTAGTGTAAACACTTCTTTATGAACGTAAAACGTTATACAACAGGCAATTTTTGTCAACTCAAAAGTGAAAATAGCAGCGCCAAAAAAGAAGGGTGAATGCAGACCCAAAACATGGGCAGACCTTTACTTGCACCCAGTTAACTGTGATGGTCTTCACAGAGCCGGCAATATTATGACATGCTAAACCTGACTGCTCTTTAACACAAAGCTGCAAACAATAAAAACCAAATCCAATATTTGTGGTCAGAAGATACATATCAACATACCCTGCGTATCATCCCAGAAGACCTTCGCTCTTGTGGGATGATACGCAGCGTATGTTGGTATGTTACTAGACCGAGGGGAAAGCCTGAAATCTCGCAAGATAGAGAACTAATGAAACTTACGTAAAGTACTGTCGGTTCAGTAGGGCGATATCCGAATGATCCAGAAGAGAGTTCACGCATGGGTGCAGCCAAATTCTAAGGACGAGGAAACTGCCGATGGCCACTGACTGTCACACGCGCTGAGGGTAAGAAGCAGGCCCATCACCGTATTCGGGACAACGGAACAACAGCAGCTCACAAAACTGCTTCTGAAATGGTCATCAGCCATTCAACGAAGCGGCGCAAAAATGGCTACGGCCCACTCAGAAACATTCTATTCTGGCGGAGTCGTCAAATTTGTGGGTCGTTTGACCAAATGCAAATAGAGGCAGGAGATTAGGACTAAGCAAAAGTGCGCACGAACAGAACGATTATTTCTTCCGAACTTGCCTTAAAATTGCCTTGAATTTGTAATTTACCAAAGCATTCCTCTCCCTATCCTACACATAGCCTACGCACAGGCCTTTGCAGCCCAACAAACAGTTGCTATCCTAGAATTACAATCTGCCCCATTGAGAACAATTTGTTCTGAGGTGTGACACAGTGCAGTGTGGTAGAAATTTAGCGTTTCGGTTGCATCTACTGTCTTGGGCTTAGGGGTAAGTGATATAGGCAGTACGGACCCCCGCATCGTCGAAATATGTTTACCAGATTGTATGACGTCACATCCCAGAAGTAATTTTCTTAAATAGTCCTAACCTCTAATTTCAGACAGAGAACGTTTCTAACTATATAGCATAGTTTCCACAATTGCTTTCTTATAGCATATGTATCATGTCAAAATACGTACATAACTTCCTGACTTATTTCCTCAAAGTAACACAAAAATACCAGCATTACTTGGCATGAACGAAGGAAGGAAAACCTCTTCAAGACAAGCCGCTCAGTACACGATTGACAGTGGAGGCTGTAGGGAGGAAAGGTCAAAATTCAAGCAGCAAGATAGTTTGGGCGCCCAATAAAATGCATGGTGCATTTTCAAAATTCTTCTATTCTGTGCAGTCCATGAGCTCATGATCTAAGGAGCTAAGAATGCCAACTTACAGGTAAAAATCTTTAAGACATAAAGACTTAACTCGTGTGTGGGTGGATATCCACCGTTTCATAAAAACACGGTACCTCCATCTTCACAATCGTCCCTGAACTGCAGCAGCACATTCTCCCAAAACATTCCTATATGAACAATCCTCGCAGTGAAAAATTGGAAACCTACACAAACATGCAGCTGTCTGCATACGGCAGGCATATTTGTTTCATGACGGAACTACAAATATTCCAAGAGTCGGCAATACGATTGACTGATTAGTATTTGGGTTCGAGTCCTTGCGGTCCCGATGCACCTAGGCCTTAATTAACGGGCCCTTTGTGCCCCATATCCATTTATGAGGGCCCTGTTACTTTGCTAAAGTTCCAGATGGCCCCCAAGCTATACTCTTAACATCCTCTGGCTCCAAGAAAAAGGAGCCCAGATGTGCTTGTCTGAGTGAGGCCAGAGACTCACATTCACAAAGAATGTGAGGCCGAGATTTTTCCTGTACTCCACACCTCCTACACATTGGACTGTCCAGCAGCCCTAGTAGGTAAAGATGTCTCCTCAGGGTGTTATGTCCAGTAAGAAGGCCAGTAACAGTCCTGGACTGAGTCCTATTAAAGGACAAAAACCTAGCTTTGACACTCAGACAAGGTCCAGAGATTAGTTCTCGAGCCTGCTCTGGGTATCGCCAAGACCTCTCGGCAATACGAAGTAGGATAGAAAACGTACTTCACACCCCTGCCGGAACAGAGTTATGGCAGAGTTTCTTCCAGTAACGCGCTGTCTCTGTTACCGCCTTCAATAAACAAGAAGTCCACGAACAACGCCATGTGAACTGTGTGACATACTGCAATAAGCAAAGCTATCGTAACCATATTCAGATATTGCTGTCTACAGCAACGTACAGCTGACAATCGGTTAACGTATGATGGAAACTTTTGACCACCTTTAAATTACTGCAAGGAAAGACACAACGGCTCTAAGAGATATGAAACAATGGACAGTGAACAAGAAAGAAATAAGAAAAGGATTCAAAGGGTATAACCTCTTTCTTGGACACGACAATTTGTAGTCTGGTACGACAGACGTTTCAGAGGGACCTGCTGCCGCCATCGACCCGGAATATGAGTTACTCCTGATGACAGAGATCACAGGTTCCCGTAAAAGGCCTGTAAACTTTTACCAGACAACACGGCGTCATATCGTAGCCACCACCTTCGGAACCTCCAATCTCCCTAAAAGAAAATTAATGTTCGCAAAATTCAGAAATTAGTGCCTGAAAACTGAAGTTAATCTAAACAGTACCAATAACTGCAGTTCCAACCCTACAGAAAACAAACTGCGTCTCCATTCCTACGGCGAATCGGTTAATGTTGTTGAGGGAAATACTTTATTCTTTGTACACAATTTGTACAAAACGCACATGCACATATCGTGAATGAACTGTAGAGTGCCTGGAGGTTAAAGAAGAAAGTACATAAAGCTTAGCAACCACCGCCCTGTAAGGGGTTAAGTCGAAGCATACGTCACAGTACAAATAAAAACCACGATATCGAATACTTCAAATTCGAACTACAGTTTAAAAACTACCAATTTCTTATACTACTTTCACTTGTTTCGAGACGTACGCCTGTACAAAAATTCTTAAAGCAACCATTTATCTGTTTTAATTATTTGCGAAGTTTAAGAGCGGCGCTTCATTGCCATTAACTGTATAACAGCCGAACATGCGGTTAGGATGAGGTTCGCAAGAAAACTTACACTGAATATCGGTGGAAAACCCCCTCAAAAGACGTAATTTTGAAAGACCCAGAATACACGAAGATAATATAAGGATGAATCTTAGAAAGGTCGCCAGCCCGAATAACGGTTGGAAACGGCTTAATGCAAGGCTGCTGACGCTAATTAATGACTATGTTTTAGGCCCACGTAATCAACAATAAGCATAATTTCGGGAAGTGACGGTTCCTGGACAATAAACACAGGCTGGAGAAATCTTCTCGGACACAATTAACTCCACCCGTTGGGCGTAACAAAGTAAGTTCCATGTAATCTGTTGAAGGAAGCAGGACCAGGTTCTCAAAAGTTGTTTCTTTCAACCAATACGACATTACAGAAACTGTCCAAAATATGTGTCAGTTTAATGACGAACCCTTGTCACAAACTTGTCGACTCTCACCTCGACTACGAAGATAATATTAGAAAAATAAAATATATAATTTATTCAGTTCACGGTAGATTCTTATGGAAGAAATAAAGGCTAAAGAATGGAACATTCAGATCCAGATCTCTGTGTTAATAATGCTATGTTTTATGTTGTCAAATGAAGCATGCCAAGATTGCAACGCATGGCGGATCAATTGAATCGGTAAGAGATTATTCCTGGTTATTTTGCAATATTATAGCGGACTTCTCTAAAGGAACCCAGAAAAACCACAACGTGTCATGGTTGGTTAGTTTTTCTTCTTCGTGTCTGAGATGTCACAGATTAGAAACTCTGTCTAGCTATTCCAAAAGAGATTTTTCGCGAATTTTTGCACCCCATCCAGAAATTTGATAAGGTGCCCCTCAATTAGAAACAGGCAACAACCGCTTCCTCCGACAGCCTTTCTAAATTATTCACAAATTACGCTCCAACTCAAAGCTGTGTAAATGACTGAGTTCCATAAAAGGCCAATAAATAATCAAACAACCCAGAAATTGCGCACAAAACTTCAAACTTAAGGCCTAACAGAATGAACTGCTACTCGAAATATACAGCTTTCATTAAAATTAGATGGCTGGTACCGGAGCTGACCCACAGAGTGGTCTGTAATGTCCAGCACCAGACGACAGATTTTGAAAAATCTTGTATGGCTACAGCAACACACACATTCCTCTCAGATTCAAATGTATGAGAATCTCGCATCTTCACACCACCCGTCTACCTAACCATTAAAACATACAATATTAAGGGTCCAGTTATACCATTCGTTTATATGGATGTTAAATTCAACCCCTCGGTCAAAGTGAAATAGGATTATTTCAAGTCTGAGAAGCATGTCCGCAATATCACAACAGCCAACTTCAGGATGCAGAAAATGCAACAATGCAAAGCCTCACAACTTATATTCCTTATGTATTATAATTTGATGAATAAACAGGCTTAAAGGTGACGCAATGGGAGAATGTGCAGCATCTACGCGAAATGAAGCATCAGTATAAAGTAAGAAAACACAAGCGACAGACCTTATTTTAGATGGAAGGTCAATATTGGAATTGACCTTAGAAAAATAAAATGTGACGAAGGGTTATTCGCTGGCTTTGATGAGCGTCCGGTGGTGGGTTTGGCAGGTACTGTAATCATCCTTCCAGTATGTGTCTGTCCACACTTAATAATTTTAGAACCTGCTCAAGCATTGTACAAAAAAAAGTTCACATACAAATTATTCCATACAGGACGAAACCAATTTTAATTTTTAATTTACTGCCACGAGTAACACTAACATCCCATGCAAGAGAACGTCTGAGGTGGGGGCGACAGCAGTGTTATTTTGTATAGCGCCAGGAATATCTGCGAGGTAACAGGTCGTCCAAAATTATGGAACACACGAAGTTATATTTATGGCCCAATATGACAGCGACAGAACTAGGCACATGAACTTTGTACGGACAGAGGTCATAAACACAGATATAGGTTCCGCGCACACACACACAAAATAGTTCTTAATAATGACAAATATGGCGAAGATAAAATATTCTGAGATTGTATCAGAGCAACATAACGCAGTGAGAGTCTGCAGTCCTACCAAAGAAGCGGGAGTACTACAGTCAATACAATGACCAGACTTAGCGGTGGAAGACAACGAAATCGGTTTCGATTTCCGACAAGTGCCAAGACTTTGGTCAGTGCAACTAGACCCACCCAATCTTCTATCCAAACACGTACAGGGGTCAAGCGGCCGAGGAGTGAAGCTGACTATTCACTTCCACACAGTGCCGAGGACCGAGAAAGACTGGAGCTATTCTTCAGTTCCCCCCACACGGCGTCATATTGTGGTGCTTATTTCAGCATACAGAAAACTTCGCATTCATGCATCACTAACTGCATGGTTATTAAACTGCAAAATGAAGGATCGGAAGGACAGTTGGCGTGAAGTGCTTACCAGTTTTTGTTTGAGTTCGAAGCTATAGGAATCCCGTTAACATCACGGTGCGTTTTATGAAACAGCTGCGTCATTCTTTTAGTGTTTATATCTTCTCTTCAGATCACTGTTGTATGGATACATTATGAAGAGTACTAAATTGTCCTTTAACGTTTTTCTTATCAAGAAAGGATACAATCATGACTTATTTTAAAAAATAACTCCCATTCGAGACTCAGCAGGCAGAAAATGTCTTCAGACGCGGAGTCCACAATCGTTAGGGCTACTTATATTACACCAAACGGACGACCATATACTGCGCCAAGGTGCTGGCTTACAAGTAAAAGACACCGCTGCATATCATTTACATATTAGAAGTATCTCTACCTCACCATTCCTCTTTGAAGACATACAAGCAGTCTCTCGTTTAAGGGTATAACCACTAAGGTCTTGAGACGATCTGAACCAAACTGTGTAGAATAACGAAGTTTTGAACATTTATCACTACTATACAGGCTTACGTAATCGACAACAAATTGATAAACAGAAACGAAGTAATCAGTTAATGTTGTACAAGCCAAAAGTAGCATTTCCTTCTGAAATCCATACAATATACATGTGTGTGTGTGTGTGTGTGTGTGTGTGTGTGTGTGTGTGAAATATATAGGCAGAATACAAAATAGTTAATTAAACCTGGTGATACATAGAGTAACCATCAAGCTGTCAAGTTTTAATAAAAATGTTGGTTAATCCGAACAAACAATATACAAATAAGAAACAATAGAATACAGTACAGAGTAAAAAATCATCTCTGATGTTTATGAAGTACAACAGTGATTCATTAATTACAGATACACCACACAATATAATCTGGAATTCACGATATTAAAATAATTACGAAACTCATTATTTTAGGCTCTTCCTTATTTAGAATCGAGGCGGTTAAGCCGGAGAGCCAGCTAAAGGAGCGTCGTCTGAGGCAGAATCAACTGTAACAATAAACAAGACTAAGTGTACATGCGAGTAGGTCTTTTACAGTCCGTTACGCCGTGCCAACTGCGTAACTGCAAACCCCATTACCTGCATTAACAAACCAGCTGTGGGATGTGTGCCCACCGGGTTGCATCATTCTCATTTACGGTTTGAATTAACAAAAAATGTTTGTAACTGCACGTAGTAGTTTAATATGTAAGGGAAACAGTCAAAAAATGTAGAAGTTTCCACGAAATAATTTACTTAATTGTGCATGTTTCGTCACAATTACCTGACACCACCATCGCAACAAAACGCATCCCGAGAAACGTTAAACAATACAATAAATAACAACAAACAAATAAACAATAATAATAAATAAGAAAAAAAAAGAATAAATAAGAAGTTCAACTAAATTTGACCTTCTTTTGAACAAGAAAGAACGACGAAGACATTTTCAGGCAGTACCTTTAATATTTAAATTCAGGCTGTACTGCAATGACACAATACCGTTATTATATAAGAGAAACGAAATGATATTTATCAGATTAAGTAAAACATTTTACGGAAAATTTGTAAATTTGGGCTTCGTTGACACGTAAACCAGCTCTACCTCAACAACTCAATTCGTTGTTACTTCTGCAAACAAGAGCAGACCCACAAGACGGCAAAACACGTATCACTGTGCTTCACTAATTCAGCATCGCGCCACGAAATCCTAACGGGATATCAAAGAACAGCCCCAAGCATTTTATAATCTCAGCACTGAATGGAAGCGGTCAACTTCACGCCCCCGAGTTTTACCCCGGACAGAAAACCCAGAACACACATTGGGTAGCAGTTTAGTGACCCCCCGAGCCTGGACGTGGCAAAGAATAGGAGAATGTTTGCCCTCAACGGGAATGGAACCCCGATTCTCTGGTGGTTCATCTCGTATCCAAGTCAATGAAAATAAAGTAATGACACGAACAAGATATTTGCGAGATTTGATGTTTTCACAGAGGTGCTGGTGACAATTTGCCTTCTGGGACATCAAGCCGTGTCGACTGCTTGAGCCTTATGATGAACACACCATCATACTCTTCGAAACGCAGGCAACTACGTCGAAATAGATGGACATTCCAGAAGACTGGAGTCTTCGGGAGTAGATTCATATGTGTAATGTTCATGCATTTGTCAATCCGCAATTCAACTTCGCTCCTAGAATAATTTGCGTTTCATTATTACACGTGTCTGAAAAAGACATGTTTCGGAAAGCGATTGGTTACGCAGTGTATGCTCAGACAGATTAATGACAATGCTCAATCACACTGTCAAACGATAAATTCATGTAATTACAGCTGCTGTGTGCTTCCACGTGTGTAAGTAAGTAAACAGAAGTGCTGACTAGTGAATTGTACGGACGTCTCCTAATTGCATTCGTTAGGAAGAGCCACAGAACTTTGTTCCCACGTAACTTACAAGTGCCATCCCAATTCCGCTCATGCTTATTGTTCTAAATACAAGATGATTGTTGTCTCACAAGTTGAACAAGTTTTCTGTAATAATTACATGGCACGCGGACACATTTAGTTACTAGAAGAGGCTGTGACTCAACTAACCGTCCGTCAATGACAACGTACAAGATGATGATGAGAAAGAACTGAATTTTTCTTTAATTTATGGTTTATTTGACAACGTTATCAGTGACACAGGTTATAGAGCGTCGAAAGGCATTTTAACCGGTAGATAATTAAGTGCACTGGATGACAAAGGAGGAAATCGTGGCCTAATTGGAGGCACTATTCTGGCGAACGTAAGGAAAACCACAAAAAATTTCAAACGGGACAGGAAGTATCCAGACCGAGATGCTAACACAGGTTCTCTGTCACAAGAAGCACAGATCTTGCCGACAAGAGTGGACTGGCACACCCTAACAGGGCAAACATATTGTCAGAATGCATTCATTACAAATCCGTTTATAGACGACAGTAATCTACTGTCACAAAAGTAATCGCACTGCAAAGTGCGTGAAATTTATTTCCCATATTAACAAACGAACTTCATGGAACACAGTTCTGCTTGAGAAACAGATAAACGCTCATCTGGCCAAGGAGTTCTAGCCTTTTATGGAGCTCGAAGGTATACCACCGTGTTTACAACAACTAGACCATATCTTGAGGCAGTTCACTCTCGTAACTTTACTGTGCTCACAAGTTAAAACTATATTGAGGCACTTCGCTCTCTCTCTCACCTTCAATGTGATCACACCAGCCGGGCCCCATTATGTCTACTAAGTTTATGCGCAATACTCTAACGTTCAGAAAGTAGGGCTGTACTGGAAAGGTAAGTTTAGCGGCAACACTCTTGTAGTCATAAAGCACCCGGTTCGTATCGCAGCCCGGCCATGTGATCTTCCTCGGTCTCTACTGGCGAATAATGGAACAGAACACAGCTTCTTCCTTCCTTTCCCTACCTCCCTAACCATTCGCAATCATTTCCCATATCCTTCGGCACTACATGACTTCTGTAATTAAAGCAGCGTCTTTAAAGAATCTTATAATCATACAGCACAATGAATATGAGACTATGAATTGTACAAACACAGAATACAAAGATTAATGTCGATTGAGATGCGATTAGGTGTACTCTCGCAGCTACTTTCCGCTGTGGCGGCGAAACATAACACCTCCATATTCCGGATAAAAGACTTTCACCCTGAAAAGGAAGGCAGCAGGTTAATCTGAGACGTCTGCACCTATCTACGAGATGACATGGCGTCACATCAGTGTCCAATGTGAGGACCTCAGTTCTCAAAACATACAGAAGATTACACTGGCTCACGAGTTTCTGCATAGGCCCACATATCGGCAGGCTGTCCAAGCCACGCAGTGGAAAACACCATAAAAATAAACGAAAGTTTTATCAAGTTCCCGCTCCTATTTGACGTTCTGTGTTTTAATTCAAATTCACCTGGTTCTACCAACAAATCATTAATTAAATGGTATGGGAGTGTTTGTGTGGGAAAGCTGAATAACAGTAAAGATCTGACATCAAACTGAATGAAACTCTTTTCAAACCAAACATGAAATCCCTCGCAGAGTTGCCAGTAACACAATGAGACTTTCAACCACGTATCCAGTGTGCTCCTTTCAATCGTCCGTTCCCGTCAAACTCTCGTTCAATACCGTATTTGCGGCCATTTCGCTGGGGAACTCTTACAAACGCGAAGCGTTAGCTACAACAGAGAACATCAGAAGAGTCTGAAACATCCGATGTATTATATTCTCGTACACATATCCGCTGAGCTTCATTTCAATTCCAATACTTGATGGCTGTATTTGTTTGGGTGTGCCGGACAGCGGATCAGAGACAGGCAAGAGCAAGCACATATACGTGTTCTTTTGGAAGCAGGCGGAACGACAGAGACCTTCCTGAGAGCTTCAGACTGGCTGTCCAGAAGTGGATTGAGAGTCGGGGCTTCGTGAACATTACCATGTGGCTGCTATTGGAAAGCGGTGTTTGTAGTCTTCTGTAAACAGAAATTATACTGCAGATTTGTAGGTTTGCTTGTCTTCAGTGACCAAAACGAAAATTCGGCTTACGACAGAGTAGTCATTATGTAACGCGACTGTAAAATTCGGCAGTCGGTGACGTTGCAGGAGTGGTTGTGTCAATGACCGAAAATGCCATTCCGAGTCTCGCTAATTATGTTGTATGCCTTTCAAACTTACCTTGCTACATAGGCAAAACAATGCCAAAATGATGTTATTCACTGAAGGTCCGGTTGAATTGCCAAGACAGTGGCAGGAGTTCATTTGTAGCAAAATACGCAATACGCGCGGAGCAAAACGCTTCTCGCCCATTGGTGTAATAATGGCAACCACAGGAACATCTTTAACCATAAAATAAACAGTAACGTTATTAATCAAGGCAGCCGTAGCCATCAAACCCACACTGATAAGCTTGAAAACCATGGTAACGTTACTAACCAAAATACCCATAAATGAACTAGGTCATCCAGCAAAGTGTATGTTATTTCTGGCCGATTTTAACCACAACTGGAATGTGTAAACAGGTTTTAGTAAAAACCCTCAATATCAATTTTAATGCACGTGCGTCCGTTGGGAGTCCAGTATTTCCATTCGGACACACAGATGTATGGATGAAAAGATATGACGAAAGCTACGAAAAATCATTTTAAATGATCCACGACCGTGCATTGAGGAATTAGACAACAAATGCACTTAAGTTTATAAAAGTAAACTATATATATCGCGGTGCGCCGCACCTATAACATCAACACACCTTTGCTTGGTATGTAGTTTACTGACAACCGTTTCATCTTTATATTACTTTATATAATTCTTATCTACCTAGTGATAATTATCAATTCGCTCGTACACACACTATTTTCATTTCAGGATTTTGATTTACTACACACATACTATCCGTTACCCATTACAATCAATCACAAATATTTTTAACTGTATATTAATCCTTAATATGTGTTTTTAACCATGTATTATTTTTTTAAAATTCAATATTTTATACCTGTACATTGGTTCAAAAAATTCTGTAATATTTCCATGTATCCATTCTTTGTAATGCACCTCCCTGAAGACGGCCACATGAGTGGCCGAAATATGTAGAAGGCATAAGGTGTGTATAATATATTTTCATACACTTATGTGCATTTGTTGGTTTTGATATAATGTCTACGAGGAACAGCTGCTCTATGCAAAGGCCTTGCAAACGCGTCGAAAAGGGGCGACAAATGTGACACTATCGAGAACTATCGATCTTATCCAATGCAGAGACCAAAACATAACACCGAAGGTTTTATTGTCAAGGTTAACTTCGTACACAGAAACGAGATGTCTGACACATCATGAAGATTCTAACGCAACAGCAATTCACGATCGAACATGGCGTATTTCCTGAAGTTCGACACGAAAAAAGCAGGTACTAAAACACGACAGAGGGTGTACGTAAAATATTTACTTGCTGGACTCGCTCAAGCTCTCAGTTGAAGGACTTCCCTTATCGGTTGTTCACGAGTGTTGTTCCCTATATTAGCGTGTACCCCGTCTTACTCCATCCGCAACCTGAGAACGCGCCTTTCCTTGCTGAGATGGATCCACTTTACACGGTCCTCAGATACACTAAAATATCCCAGTCTCAAAACTGGCCAGAACCGTCACATCAGAAGTTAAAAAAAAAAAAAGCAGACACAGGCGAGTGACACAAATATATCAGAAAACACCGGACGACACCATTAAAATAATGAGATCAATTACATCATAGTCCTGCGTACTAAACCCTCAAAAGTACGATAACGTAAAATAAGGTCAAAAGAAACACAACAGTAATTAAACTACATAAATAATCACTTAAAAATCGGGAAGTACAAAATAAATAATCACAGTTATCCTAAGACATCGGACGAGGGCCAAGAGACCGTGCCAATCAGTATCAATCAGTCACCCCAAGAAAATGCGGACACAGTACCTCCACTTAGTTCAAATTCTTTATTTCCTCATCCTTTACAATGACTTGTTCAATAACTCTGCCGTTCAAGGCTACAGAAATCACTTACTCAAAGCATCGTTAAATAAGTAATTAAACAAACAGGTCATCAAACATAAACAATAACATGACACTTTAAACCCCACACACTGAACTTAACGAATATATATATATATATATATATATATATACACACACACACACAGACATCATTCTAAGTTCATTTCAGTTCAGATTTTAAGAACAAAAGGTCCTCATCAACACACTCTCAAATGTATGTAAATTAATGTAATGTAATGTAAAAAATACTAACACGGAACACAAAAGGAATCAATCTGTACAATAAGACGGTCAACAGATTTTGAAAACTCTAAATTGGTAGTCTGGTCAAACCCGTTACCGGTTATGGAATGAATCCCCCTGTAGACAGCAACGTAAACAGTTTTCCAAACCTCTATGACCTAGCAAAATGTAGCCAACCCTGTCAGCCAGTACAAAATGAATCAATCTGTATGTATAAAACCCAAATCAACAGGCTCTCAAACATGTATCAACAAAGAAAAAGTGGTCAGACCTGGAATCCGCTACGGAACGGATCGCCCTGTAGCAGGCCAAAGTTAACATGTCCTGAAACATACATCAACAAAGATAAGGTGGTCAACTCTGGAATCGGGCACGGAATGGCTTGCCCTGTAGAAGGTCCCCGTCAACAGGCTCTCACAGCTCACAGCTACAGCACCACACACAGCTGGAGATAGAATGCTCACCCCCCCGCCCCACGGAAAGTCGTTTCACCAAAAAGCTAGTCGTTTGTTCGTGGATTCTGTGACAGGAGTCCTGAGACAAGACACTGGGAAGGTACCTCAAACGCAGCCAAACTGTACGTTCTTTTTCTTTAGTATTCGAAAAGATACTAGAACAACAACAAAGAAAGACGTATGTCTAACAGTGATACAGCTACAAACTTAACTGTGTTTGTAACATAGGGACAACATGTTACGATGGGTGACGCTGGATGCCACGAAGTAATAGCAGAGACTTAACAGCTTAATAAACAATTTTAGACATATATTCCAGTAGACAAGTCAATCAACGTCGCGTCTGCCAGCTACACCAAGCGGTGTCTCACACACACACATCACACCAATACATAATACTAAGTGCGGCATGAACAGCAAGGTGCTGTGTAGCAGAGTCGGTCCTCACGCATACATAATGCCTGTCCCAAGAATGTGACAAGCGTTTTAACCTGGCACACACGGACCTATGCAGGTTACGTAGTTTAGCTCATTAATTCACATCCGGGAGGCACCAAGACAAAATACCGACCCCAGAAGTAACCAGCATGGTTAAGGCTTCGATAGTTTGCCTCACATCCTCCTGTCGAATGCCAGAATAATTCATACATATGCCGCCATTGACACAGATTAGATTACTGAATCTTCAACAAAATTTCTACGCATTCAAACGTGTCACTTCCTTCTAGATTCGTCTGGCTAAGTACAGAACCCAGTGGGATGTTTTTGTTAATATCACAATGAATGTTGGCATAGGCGTAGCTTGGCTAATAACACTGGGGGAGGGAAGGGGGAGACAATATCGATCATGGGTATTTGGAACATTCATTTACGAAGGAATCAAGTTAGAAAGATGGGGAAGATTCGTTTGGACGCAGGTTTTTCAAGTTTTCTTTCCTTATACCAACCAAATAATAGTTTGGAAAATATTTCTCTTATTTATTTTCCCCCTCTTCCAGTCGGTATAAAAAAGCTATTGTTAGGTACAAAAAATTTTGAAGGGGCAACCCTTGCACCACCACCCCCCAAGTCATGCCAATGAATTTTGATTTCCATAAAGAGCGCAGCATTCAAAAAATTAAAGCTACAAGAGTTAAGTGGCTGAGACACCTACTTAGAACAGACGAACTCCACCCTTGCAGAAAACTAACATTCGCAAATCCAGATGGTACAAGGAAGGTACGATGACCCCGTATAAGAAGGACAGATAGTATTGAAGAAGACTTGAAAAGAAGTGGAGGTAACAAGTGGAAAACCAAGGTAGCGAAAAGAATGAAGTAGGGAAGAAGCGATGGGGCGGTAAAGGCTGGAACCAGGCGCAGGACCATGATGATGATGATGATGATGATGATGATGATGATGATGATGATGATGATTATGATGATGATGCTTATGATGATGATAAACTTCGTGATCAGCTTCCAAAGCATTCCGTTCCGTTAGTCAGTCTGGACTTTTCAAAAAAGGAGTATAGTGTAGCACACCTCGGTTACATGTTACGTGCATTTTAGAGCAAAACTTTCTAACATTTCCAACATCAGTTTCCATTATTTTAGTCTATTTGGCCAACAGTTTCCGGTTTTGGCCATGCCTCAACGGCCGCTTCCGGCCGCGTGACAAATAACTGTCACACGTCACGCTACACGTCACGCAGTGCGTCACACAGCGGAATAATCCGAAGATTGCCTTAAAATGTCACGCACCAACGTACAGCTTCAAGCACACAACCTAGTTCAACACAACAGGTCACCTACCAGAAGAACTTCAGAGTCAAGTTAGTGCAGTCATTAGATAAAGAGTGCTTTCTACTAAAGGGGTTGCAGGGGACTAACAGTGTGCTGTGCGACTAGGCCAATGGCTCAAAACCCAGAAATCGGCGTTATAAATACTACAGGTGCAAAAAATTTCACTCTTCCACACAGTGACAAGACCGAACTGGGGTTCTTTTCTCCGGGATATAGTGCCCGGGCAACACGTTAACCACTCACCTCCATCTAATGTATCGCTCTATACCTCCATTCCACACACGACAGTTTTCATGTATTAGACACGAGTTCGAGCCGCATTAGGAACGTCGAGAATATTTCACCGGTACCGGTGTGTGTCCTTTGAAAATTACCTGCTTCCGTGGTGGCGAGGATGATAATTCGTAATGGAGTTTTAGCCCCATGGCGTGAGATAAAACAGAATTACACTTTTTACTAAGCCTAATTACCCGGGCCTATTACATTTAAATAATCACGCAAGCATTATGTTAACTTGTGCCGGTCCCAGTGGCCGCGCGGTCTGCGGCCGCTAGCCTGCTGAGATTGTGGGTTTGAATCGGCAAGGGCATGGATATCTGTCTCTTGCAAGTGTTGTCTGCTGTCAGGTAGAGGTCTCTGCGACGAGCTGATCACTCGTCCAGAGAAGTCCTATCGACTGTGGTGCGTCGTTGTGTGTGATCTAGAAACCTCCAGAATGAGGGGGCCCTGGCCCACTGGGGACCGTCGCGACAAAAGAAAACAACAAAGTGTTAACTTCCAATGCTGACAATTCTGAAATAAACCGAACGTTCCACATCCTACTACTCAACACACAACATGACAAAAATCATGCAACGAAATGTGACTGGCCAATTTGTTTCAGCCTCGCTAGACAGACAGTCACCGTTGAAATTCAGAGTCTTTTGGGTGTGATACCGTGCAGTGTGATAAACCTCTACCACACTACACGGCGTCACATACCAAAGGATGGGATTTTCACAGTCATCACCGTGAGAACCCTCTCTCGCAGGTTCCACGGACAATATACCTAGTACGTTATATACCGCACACTGCACAATCACGCAAACGAACTCCGCCGAATATGGAGTCCGGGAGAAATAATTTCATTGTAATAAGAGGCAAGGTAAAGGTAAAATCCCTGTACTAAGTTACTTAAGCACCACGCCATGAAGATGTATGGGGGAATATGGGATAACTCCAAGCGTTTTTAACTTCTGTTCTAGATAGGGGCAAATGGTCAGCTGCATGTCCCCGGCCCCTTCATTCCTAGGCGATAAACTCCAGGTACAGGAGGCTGGGTGGACCCCAGAGCCGTTCCGGGCCCTAAGGAGAAGACAAATATCCCCTGTCCTCGCCGAGAATCGGATCCCGGTTTCTCGGTCGTCCAGCCAGTACTCTAGTTTCTACCATGACTCGGCCAGCCCAGCTCATCCTACAAAATAAGAGGCATGACAGGCTCGCACAATAGGATTTATTGTGCTATGAGCAATTTCGAAGATAAGTGAGAAAGCGAGAGTATTTTCAAGACGCGGTGAACGAGGGAACAGCTGTTACAGCGTCGACAAGCGCCTATTAAAACTAGTTCCTCGTTATTCTAAGGCCTGATAGCAACAGCTGTTGCAAAGTGGGTGGTACGCCAATTCCAATACAGGGAGTAACTCAGTAAGCCTAAATAACAGTGAGATCAAGTGGCTGGTATGGCAGCCCACTGAAGATTTTGGAGTGACTAGTCGGAATCTTCTGTACCCATCGACTGCCCTTTTGACCCTACCGCATTCTCGCCTTTCAGATTCCTAAGTGTACAGCCTGAATAGCGGGTAAGTTGATTGATCAGAACAAGCCGCTAACACAGAACGCTTCTACTGAAACAATACCAATGGGAACAGCCTTTTAAAAGCCTACTTCTAATTTGTAACACATTTTAAACTTTATAAAATTTATCTAATTCTGTACGTTGCAATTAGTTTAATACAATTTCGCTTCTCTTAATGTCGTTGGACCCACCCCCATCTAGCGTTCAGGTTAAGAACGAGTACAGCCATATCTGTACTCCCCTCAATGCCTCCTATAGAATGTTATGGTGTGGCCTTTGCCTCTACTTGTAACTGCAGTCACACAATGACCAGTGCAGCAGGCTACAAGCACTCTATATGATTCTCCAGCATGAACTATACAGCAGCGATACTTTGGGTCTGCATTTACCGCGTACAGCAATTACGATGTTCCGACGTTTCGACCAACAATGCAATTGACATCTAACAATGCATACGATATCTTTAGGGTCAAATGTATCTGAGTCAGAGTAACAGTCAGGTACCTTTGTGTCGAGTAACCCTTGGGTCACACGAATCCAGGGTCACCAAGCAAGCCGGGGGTTACTGGAGAGTAACCTTGTAACTGCAGTGGCCATTTGACTTACGCTGAAGTCTCTTGGCCGAGGGCCTTGACATGGTCATACTAAAGACTTCTGCTACGAGGAGCAATATGGCCCTCTGGGGAGGAAGAACTAGGCTGGGTGGATATATCAGATTTGAACCCAGTGCGGCTCGGTCGCGTAAGCAGAAGGCCTTTGCAACCGAAAAGGGAAAGTCTACTTGGTTGAAGCCAGGGAGAGTGTGCAGGCCGTGCTCTGAGTTACAAGCCTTCAAAGCCGGCATCGGTGCACTGTACGGATTTTTAGTTCTTTATATGCTGCCGGTATCGGTGCACCATAGGTCGAGAATGCATTTAAGGGTACTTTAAATTTAAAACCACTCCGTCCTGCGCAGTAGTTGGAATTTAAGTCCCAGCATCATTGAACAGTTGATTCGCCTTGTAACTGACCAAATTCATGTAAAACCTCAGCCACAAAAACCTAAAAGTGTCAGGCACAACTCGCTCAGTCGAATTGGCCGCCCTTTTAAGTACAGGCTACAATGGCATTTGACTTTGATCAGCCCTCGGTCGCCATCAAGTGCCTTCCAAGCTGTAGAACTATCGGATTCCCCCACTAGCACACTTTCAGTCAAAATCCCTCGGTCAGAGCTCTGATGCGGTTGGCGAAAAATGAGACCTCCATAGACTTGTGAATCTGCTTGTTACTAATGTAACATTGAACGGTGCGTGGGAGGTGAAGCCTGCTTGTCGGAAGGATTGTGTGGAGTGGGTTGGGGTGAGGGGGAGGAGCTGGATGACACGATCACGGCGAATGTTGAATGTTATGACGATCGGCAGAAGGGTAGAGATTAAAGTTGTCCGGTACTTCACTATACCATTAGAAGATGAAATTCGTCTAAGTAATATACCAAAAGTCAGTTCTTACCATCAAGAAAACACACACCTCCACAATTATCAATAATCTGTCTACGCATAAAATTGCTCTTCATTGTGACAGCGAAACAAACCTACAGATATACTCTGTGCGCACAATTCTTCACTAAAACATGAGGTACGCATAAGCACCACTCAATGAAGACGTATGCTTGTCCCACGCGTTTTAACCTCGGCACCAGATGCAGGTAAGTAGATAGCTTCACTCTCTGGTTGCAAAAGTCCCGGAGAAGAGAAGTCCTACTGTCCCTTCGACAAAGACCAGGTACACTCAACGTCATATGTACCACATATTCCCACATTACTCGGGACAGTAAAACCAACTGACCGTCCATTTTGCTATATGAGACAAAAAGATTAAAATATGCATCAACTATAAATTTATCTACGGTTTCATAGTGCAGGCACCAAAAATTAACCTACTTATAGAGAAAAACATACAGTCACAAGCTGCCTTTATTTTACGTAGCTAAATATTCACTATTTAGAATTTCTCAGCAAACATGAAAGCTCGTGCTTTTACTAAGCTTGATTCGTATAAGAGTTCCACGTTACACCTACTTCGACAAACTTAAAATCAAGTATCAGCTTTAAATGATCCATCATCCGTGCGTTTATCGAATATATACAACAATGGCACAAATCAAAGCACTCAAGTATACTAAAATTGGATGTATCTAGACAATGAACTACTAGGTGTTTCGGGCAACCATACTGCCATCTTCAGGGATATAAAATACAAAGGTTAGACACATTGAAAGTACAAAATTACATTACAAAAATATCAGAACCAATGAAAGGTGCCCTTACAATCAATGAGCCAATAGTTTAAAGGTACATACAAGGGTGTATCCAAAAGTTCCAGGACAGTACTTGTAAAAAGAAGTTTGCTTACCTTGGATGTTAAATTCCTCCATCACCTTCAAATTACTCCCCTTTTGCACGAATAAAGCGGTCCCAGCGTTTCTGCCATGCTTCGAAACATCACTGGAAGTCCCTTTTTGGAATTGTGTCAAGTACCCGCTGCGATTCCTCTTGAATCTCTTCAATTGTGTCGAATCTTCGACCCTTCATCCGAAGCTTCACTTTGGGGAAGAGGAAAAAGTCACAGGGGGCCAGATCGGGTTAATAAGGGGGGTGGGGGATCACTGTCATGTTGTTCTTGGCCAAAAACTGCGAAATTTTAAAGGACCTGTGAGCCGGGGCATTGTCGTGGTGGATAATGAGGTTCTGGTTTTGCCATTTCTGTGACCTCTTGCGCCGCACATTTTCACGTAACCTTCTTAGAACATCACAGTAGAAGTCTGCATTGA
>Ga0123355_10004367_pt1 | contig 20565 bp, 10 predicted proteins | sample TergutEmb28metaG_3_FD_89872 | JGI IMG/M metagenome (GOLD analysis project Ga0123355, IMG submission 89872) | Embiratermes neotenicus P1 segment gut microbial communities from Petit-Saut dam, French Guiana - Emb289 P1 | ecosystem: Host-associated > Arthropoda: Insects > Digestive system > Gut ...
TCAAGTGCCAAAATTCCAAGCTTTTCTATTTTCAAAAGCAAAAAGAAAAAAAGTAAGGGAAAAGGCACCAATTCAACAAAACTCAGAACTGAGCACTTAACAAATGTCCCCCCCCCCCCCTCCAAGGCAAGACGCCGAAGGAAGTTCACGCCATTCTGACAGAAACATTAGGGGAACATGCACCATCGTATGCCACTGTCAAACACTGGGTGACCCACTTTAAATGTGGTGATTTTTCCAACTGTGATGCGACTTGTCCTGGACGACCAAAAACAGTGACCACACCAGAATTATTGATCACATTCACGAGCTATGCTTGGAAGACCGTCGGATTTCGGTTAAATCAATAGCTGAGCAACTGGGCATCTCACGTGAGCGGGTTGGGTCCATCATTCATGAAGATTTGGACATGCGGAAGCTCTCCGCAAAGTGGGTCCCAAAATGCCTGAATGCAGACCCAAAGCATCAATGATGCCAGTCATCTGAGCACCTTTTGGAATTTTTTTGGCACGATCCAAGTGATTTCCTGTCGTGATTGGTGACCATGGATAAAACCTGGTTACATCACTATGACCCAGAGACAACGCAACAATTGATGGAGTGGCGGCATAGCAGCTCACCCTGCCCCAAAGAATTCTGAGTGCAAAAATCCACTGGAAAAGTTCTCGCCTCAATTTTTTCGGATCAAGATGGCATCCTCCACATCGATTATCTTCCAAAGGGCCAAACTATCAACGCAGAGTATTACTTATCTCTGCTGGTGCAATTGAAGGACATTTTGAAGGAAAACACCACAGGAAGGTCACCAAGGGGGTCTTGTTCTTGAACAACAATGCTCTGGCTCACTGTGCATTTGCAACCCAGAAGAAACTGGCCTACCTGGGCTTCCAATGTCTTGATCACCCACCCTATTCTCCGGATCTGGCCCCGTCAGACTACCATCTGTTCCCTGGACTGAAAAAACAATTGAAAGGTTGCCATTTTTCGTCCAATGTGGAGGTCATTGCTGCCGTGGAGACCTGGTTGGACGGACAACCTTCTGAATTTTTTTTGAGTGGCTTGCAAAAGTTAGAGCAAGGGGTTAAGAAACGTATTGAGCTTCATGGGGAGAGTGTTGAATAAATCCCGAGTTTGGTCACTGTAGCTTGTTTCCTTCCTAGTCGGGCTAAGGACTTATCAGCACCCCCTTGTATGTTGACAAGTTCTATATTGAGCGTGTTTGTATGTAACTATGTGGATCAATGGAATGTGAATAAAGAACAGAATAGAATAGAATTATCCAATGTGAGGACATACTCTGCTTATCCAGAGTTTTGCGTGATGTGTCTAAATGTTTCTTTAGTGACATCATAAAGAACCTATGGGTGATAAGTCTGTTGACCCTCATGGTCACACACCAGGAAACAATGCAACTCTCACATAACTGTCAGCAAAGCCACAGTCATATTGTTAATGTGAGCAGACATTCCATCCTGCTGTAACCAGCTGTACTCTTTATCTGTCATAGACAGAGAGAAAGAGCTGAATAATTTTCTGGTACACCTTTTACACTGACAAAATCAACCCTTAGTGATTTTCATACAATTTTCATGAATGTACACAGCAAACACTGACGTTTAGTGAATTTATCAACAACAGACTTCAGTAAGCTTTGTTCATGTTGTAACAGTCACTTTTGAAGAGCCTATGAATAGTTAACATCACAAATGCAGAGAATCTCTTTCATTTGATTATGTTGAAAAGAATAAGACTCACAGAAAGTGTATGTTTTAAATGAAATGTGTATTTCATTCCCTGTAATTTTCACTCAAAACCTTCTTTCCTGTAACAAAACATATTGTGAGTCATTCTACAGGAACTTGCAGAAAGGCGTGTATGCAACCATGTTAAATTGTTATTTAAATTATCAGCTACAATCAAATACTGAAATGGCTCCAAAAGTTTTTATAAGTTTCTCCCTAATCATATTTCATGAAAATCTGTTCAGTGGGTCTTAAAATATTTCACGCACATGGATAAGACACTTCTAAGAAGTATGTGCAACACTGCACACTACATGGGAGCTGCCTTTTGGTTAGCAAGTCACAATATTAACCAAAATCCTTAGAATACAATTAAACATTTAAAATCACGTATATCATTACCAATATGTACACTACTAATAACACAGCACTCTGCCAGCTGAAATGTTGCTGCCATGGATGTAACTGTTCGTGAAGCTGCAATTAGCCACTTCTTGCCATTTACATCTCCATTAAGTAAATTCTCAGCTGGATGCTTCTCATCCTGCAAGTTTCAAATTAAAAACAACTCTTGTAAATGCAAAGAGTATAAGAAAAATTTTGTAATAAATTATACCAAGAATGCAAGCAAATACACCAGTGAAATTGTGATGGAGTTCACATGTCCTGAAAAACATATTCTGTCTCTCATTATCATTATAATTCAAGTTTACAATACTATACTGCACAGCTGACTGAATTATTCAACTGATTGCTATAAACAGAGGCACTCAGTTTCGACAGATCCATTTCTCTGCCTTTGGCTGTCCGAGTTTCATACAAACTTTAGCTACATCTTAATGCACCAGATATGCTAAGCATGGGATATATGGGACCTATGAACCGCGGTGTGGCAAGGCTATAGGTAATTCATTACTAAGGCCGGCGAGAGCGAATTTTTTTGGACTAAGGACGGGCCCAACCTCCAAAAAGGACGGAACTTAACCGTCTTAACTCGCTCCATCTATTCTGCAAAATGGCATTTCACATTACTAAATTTAACACACGAAAGAAAATAACTTCCTATAAAACAAAGCGTTATCATTAGACACTCTACCTGAGAGGTGTAACTTTTAACTGCTGTCAATTTTATTTCAGGCATGTGCGAAGAGCGACTACACGTCTCTCGCTATTCAAAATGTTCGATTCACACCTTCCGCTCCTATCCGTGCTTAACACACTGTACGACTAAGTGCATTATCACAAATTAGTAAACAGTACATATTGATAATGGTTAAAAGCCACAGCTTTACAAACTTCATGTCGTTTCAAATTCACGTTGACAGTGCGACATACCAATTACCATGGCTTCCATTACACAATATCTAAATTTACCCAACCTGTGCCTCTATTCACAAGAAGTGATATGAACCGAATTGGTATAAACACATTTGATGCTATTGGATTTCAGAAATCGTACAAATTAATTTGTACTATCACAAAATGGGGACAGTAAACTCTTGGCAATCTTCATATTAGCAAACTTCAATGCGGGGATCCATTTACCAATTGCCCCATTTCCAGCCATGCCTGAAACCGAAATGTACCCAAATAGTTTTTCTCCTTCAGACGCAGACAGTGTGGGGGTTTAAAAAAAGAAGAAAAAAAAAAAAGTATGACCGAGCGTTACATTTCACAAAATGTAACAGTCGTTATATACGTCTAACATATCCGTCCTCTAGAAATATTTTACTGTAAGAATACCAGGTTTTGAGGTTGGTTATGACTAAGCAAGCTATAATCTTGTATGAAATGGCAGCATAATGGTATGTGGTACAAGCAACATTTTCGTGTACAAATGCGTGATAATCGTAATAGTATATCAATGATGCCGCGTGCAATATTACTATACAATTTTGCTGGTGATAAAACTGATATATGATCTGTGCTGTGAGGTAAGACGTTATCCTACAGAAGTCAGTCGGATTGAAGTGTCATGGTCGGTGATTATCGGTAACACACTTCAGTTATGGACTTCGTAGCCATGAAAATAAAGTAATGAAGACCTTCACACGTGCCATCTTAATCCAGTTTATAATAAGACTAGTTTTATGATGGATTGCCGTTCTACATACTACTGGCGGCCTGCCAACAGCGAATGATTAGCATATAAATGCAGATGCACATAGCTGTTATCTGTGCCAATGGAGGTGTAAAACTGTAATATTGTAATGAGGCTTAATACTTCTACAAAGTGCATAGATTACGCAAGGCAATGTGACAGTCCAGTGCCATTAATCCTTCTATGAAGAAAAAAAGAACCAGTACTTTACTGATACGCCTGTAATAGAGAATAAGAGTTGTAATCTTACTACAGCGTCAGTATGCGGTGGAAAGCAATTGTCATGTTTGGTGCGTTGCGTCGTGGCTGTTATCAAAATTGAGACGAAACAGGCGCAGTAAAGAGTGCAGTCTTGTTAACGGTGCAGGTAAGCAGAGAGTGGGACGTAGGCTTGGTAACTTTGTACTTAGAGAGTGATCAGGAATAATCTTGGATGTTTAAGGGTGCGATTTATATGAAATACCGTGTATCTTAGTCTTGTGCTTGACTTGATGGAGGCTTATTGCGATAGGAATCGTGTGCTCATTAATGTTTCATTACGTAAACGGGCAAATCATCCTTTCATTTCAGGTTTATTGTTGCGGCGATTAGCATGTCGGACCATTTGTCAGAACAACCTAGATATGCGGGGAAACATAGTCCATCACTCCTGTCACCAGAATCTCCAGGTGGCAGTCCCAAATTACAAGTGCCAAGCCCTATTGTTACAAGGCGCACTAGGACTGAATCCACGTGAGTATTTTATATCAGTACATTGGTATATATTGTGTACTGTTGAAAGTTTTCAGATTGTAGCAGGATAACTGTGGCTGAATTTTTTCTAAATGTGGTACCATTGCTTATGCTTTTTGTAGCATATGGTGCATTGTTATCACTAGGATGTGTAACATAACAAAGGTGGCGTTCGCAACAGCATACTTAGAATAGAATGTAAGATTGAATAATTGAAGTGTAGTGGTACCATCTTAGTGTCATTAATTTTAAATGATTTAAATTATAGGGTCAAATGATATTGGTGAATAATGAATTAGAATGTGAGAAAGGGGTCAAGGTGGAATGTGGTGTAGTATCTTGGCATTTGGAGGGAGTGAGTAAAACCAGTGTTAGCTGGGATTAAGCCCGTTACCTTGACAAACTGAAAAAGGCTTTTTGTCTACATAATTGCGGCAGAGAGTTGTATCAGTTCAAAGTACATTGACATTAAAGAATAAAACTTGGATACAGTATGCAACAATACAGAATAGAATGAAGGAGGTAATAAGCATTGCATGTTCTGAAAACACAAATGACCACGAAAAGTCTCTAGGAGAGATGGTCTCAGAGAGATCAAACTGCATACCTCCCAGTCTGTATGAGAATATTTGGTTTCTTTGAAGTCTTCTTCTTCAGGCACTGAACTTCGTTTAGTGGTTGAAAGTTTTGGCCTTCTCAACGACATCTTTCCATTTCCCCCGATCCTGGACACAGGTTATCCAATTTTTAACCTTCATTCGGCAAATGTCCTGTTTGATGATGTCCTCCCATCTAAACTTGGGTCTTTCTTGTGATCTTGGTTAGGGGATTCCATTTAAATATCTTCTTAACTGTTCTGGTATCTAGCATTCTTTGTACGTGATCAAACCAGCTTAGTCTTTGAGCTTTAATATGATTGACTATATTTTTATGTTTTATCAGTTTATCTAATTGGTTTCTTTAAAGTACTCTCCTTACTTTGATCTCTCTCTGTGGTCTGTTAAATATGTCCAATGTTGCGTTCAGGAAGTCACTTCTGTTTCCGTGCTCAGGTAGATCCCTTAGAAATAACAAATCTCAATCAATGAGTTAACACTGCCTATTGTTGCATTTGTCTGAATGGTTTTTACAGTATTTACAGCTTGGTGTGAGTTTTGTTACAAATGCCATTCCCATGTGGGATGATGTTTTCACAGAAGTAAGTTTAAAGTGTCATATTATAAAGTTTAAGACATTTGTTTTTCAGTTTCATGGCAGTGACTTGCATACTGTTGTAAATAGCTGTACGACATTTGGTACTTCAAGATAATTAATTGACTGTTAATCCTACAGGATTGTGCGTTATCATTTTATTGTTACAGAGTCATTCTTTCAACTCAAGATTTTATTTGCTGCTAGTGAAAAGGTATCTGAATTTCTGTTTGCCTGCTAACCCCCACAGTGGTATTCCCATAAAATATTTGGCTTAGATCATAGCATTATTCATTATATTCCAGTTTTTCTTCAGTACCATTGGAGTTATGGCTTTCTACATGCCTTAATGATATATGTTTTATTTTGAGGGAAGAGGAATTGAATTTTAAGTCACTAGTTGAAGGGTTAGAATTGCACAGAAGATACTCTTCAGTTGGGTAATTTCCTAGCTCCAGAAATGAGTGTGTCCTAATACACACACATAACTTTATTAACCTGTGCTTAAAGCACTGATATGAAGACACTCAATTAAACCAATATTTACCCACTACTTATTTTGTCAATAGATCAGCAAGGGCATTTGAGAATCCAGTTGAGCATGGGAAAGTAAAAATGTTCAGCCGATCAAAGGGTCATGGTTTTATCACCTCAGGTGACTCTGGAGAAGATATATTTGTGCACATCTCTGAGTAAGTTTACAGCCTGTTTGTATTAAAATTTTAAATGTATTTTTCAAGTGGTGCATTGGTATATATAATTTAATAATATTGTGGATAATATTATAAGTATGGAGAAGTCTATTTACTGTATGTATGAGTGTAAGAAAATACAGTCTCTGCTTGCAAAGGTGAGTCAGCCAACTGGTCCTCAGCTTATCGGCAGAAACCAGTTAGAACCTAATGGAACAGTGGTGGTAAACAGCATTTTATTTAAGAATGCCAAATATAGAAGACACCATATCCTTCTCCCATTTCAGCTTTGAACCAGTTGACCAATTTTCATGAAACACTTGGTGTGTGCATGTTTAATGGCAATGCATGTGCATAGGAAAATATTAATAGGACACACAGTAAAAGCTGATTTATTCTTGACCAAAGGCTTGTGATATATTGCAGTTTTCTGGATATTAGAACATTATACTTAACCACCTCTATTCATAATGTATATATTATTGTAACCAGCCTCCTCATGGACAGACATAGCCATTTAAATTGTCATGTGATGTTCTGTTTTCCCCACTGTACTTAATATTTCCTCTTCATTGCTACTAATATAACATGGTGCACATATAATCTAAAAAAGTCAACAAGACTCAAATATTTCACTCTTAATCATCATACTTACAACACCGAATTACAAATACATGCTGCTGTCACTCTCTTTTAACTTTCATGTACATTAATTAACCCCATTATGAGTGTGTCTTTATTAACCTCTAGTAGACAGGTTAAATGCTAAGTGTATCTTGTGCTGCAGTGTTTTGGAAATAAAGTGTATGAATTAGAGTTTTAACATTGGGTGGTCCAAACAGAAAGTGATTTTTAAAGAATGAAACTGTTTACAAATGTGTGATCATTCAGTTTTTCACTCTTCATTACACCACATCTTTACACATTTTTGTTTGGTTTATTTAATACTCCTGCAATCAGTCTTTTTAAGAAATTACTTTATTGTGTTCCAGACAGTGGTAACATTGTGTGTACACTCCTCCTGTTGTTATTACACCTATATGGGTCAGATTTTATGACCTTCTGGTTGCATTTTGCATCTAGGAAACTAACAGTTTTGCCCTTCACTGATTTTTCGAAGTCTAGTTTCTTGGCGAAATAAAACCATAGCAACTGTAGACACAGAGACACACTCTCTCTCTCTCTCTCTCGCTCTCTGTCTGTCCGTCCGTCTCTATCTTCAGAAGATCACTTTCAGATACAAAACAACATAGACTAAATACAGACAATGTTGTTCGTTTGATACTTGGCCTAGATTCTAGTGATGTTTCTGGCTGTGATCAGTCTGACGGTGATGTGTCTGATACGTATGGTCAGAAAAAATAGCCAGTTACATCCTATTAAAAGATGCACAAGTGGATTGAAAGACAAAACACATGAAGAGGGGCCCTGAAGACAACAACAAAGATGAAAGTTCTGAGAGTGATGAGACTACTTCAGTGTATATCTCCAGGCACTTCAGCATGGAGAGAACAGATGAGTGCAACAAACACCAGGATTCATCAGTTCACTGGTAATAAAACTGGCAAAAGACGGAATGTCTTTATTTCTAAGACATGACATTTCTGAACGGCTTCCTTCTCTGGACTGCATGTGGGACCAGAATGACTCACAGAGACTTCTGACTTTCCATCATGTGGAACTTGATTTCATTTGAGATTGTGGGATATCAACTGGTAATGGCAGATTTTCAGAATCACAAAACATATGAATGTAATGAAAAATATTTGCTTTGCTAAGTGCACTACCAGAAAACACACAGATACCAGCATATGGCATGCCAGTGCGTTTTAGAGACAAGCGTGTGGATGTGTAGAATGATATAACTTAAGTTATATAATACAGACTTAAACTTCAATGGATAAGAGAAAAAAGAATAGTTTTAGTTCTTTGTTTCTGTTCTACACTACATGGCACCATCTAATACCACTTCCACTGTGGATGCTGTTGGATGTCTGTCTTTACTGCCCTTCCTTCTGTGGCTTTCATTTTTGTTCCTTTGAATACGTTGGGAGAATCCATTTGCAACTTACAAGCATTTTTGAATGTCTGGTGAATGTCTGCTTGCTTGGCACATTCTTTTCATTGCTGCTGAAAACTGGAATACAAAATACATAAGTACATTACGTCAAGGGTACAGTAATAAGTTATTGGGCTTCGAAATTTTCATTCAGTAGAGCTTGATGCCAGGGCCGGGTAGACCAGCTTTTACTATATTAGGGGAACCGACTGAATAATTTTTAATTATTCAGGATAGAAGCTTATCCAAGAAAATGTGTAATGATTATTCCCGATATTGGTTCCAGCATTGAAGGAGAGTATGTACCACTGCCTGGTGATGAAGTAAAGTACAAACTGTGTCCAATTCCTCCCAAGTATGAGAAGAATCAGGCAATCAATGTGCAAATTGTCAATCTGACACCTGAAGTACATCTCAGATGGGACTGCCCAGTAAGTGAAGAAGAATCTGAATGTCATGGCCACTGATCTGCACTCAAAGGGAGCACCTGCAACTGAAGACTGCATCGATGTGCCGTAGCTGTCAGTTCATACTATGTTATATTGTTCTGCTTATATTGTCATCATGAATGGTGTTTAGTTGTACATGCAGCTGTTTCAGCAACAGCCCTTCATTTTTTTTTAAATTTTTTTTGCCAACATTAGAAAGTGTTTACTTTAGAATAATATTTGTCTGCATTGGTTAATGGATTTTGTATACATTTTGTCTGAGCCTATTGAGCAGATGCTGAGGCATTTTGAAGATGTAGAGAACACTGTTACTAGGAGTTATAGTTCATAAAAAAAATTCTGACATTTACCGAAATTAATTCAGATATACAGAGCAGTCATATTTGGGGCTAGATGTAGAGGCTAGATGTAGAAGGAACTTAATGAATTACATTTGCGAACAAGAAAGCATATATTATGCATTAATATTATTGTCTTTAATCTGTTGTATTCGCAGTGCAACCATTATCCATCGTTTCTCAAGGGAATGTGAAAAGGGAAAGATAAATACAGGAAAACAGCAGTTGCAGGAGAGCATTAAAATGTGCAAGAAACACAATAAAATACCAAAAAAACAGTTTTAAATTTTCAACATATGCTTATATATAATGAACATTTTAAAAGTTACATTAATACCTGTGTGCAATTCACTTTTTTCCCTACTGATGTGTAATTGCCAACTGTTCAGCTTCAGCCTTATGTTTCAGATGAAACAGTGCCAAATTCAAAATGTTCTGTGTATTACACTTGCTAATGCTGTGCACGAGACCATTATTTGCAGAACTGAATTAAATCGAAACAGAGTGATGGAAGACGATGCTACGAACAAGTGCATAACTTAGGACTTGGGTTTGCCATTTTAACATTTATTCATACCACGCAAAGAGATGTTCATTGTATGAAACTAACAGCTGGCACATACATATATACATGATATCAATCCATTGATGTGTATCAAAATAGGTATTTGTATGTGCAAGTTGTTGGTTTTATAAAATTTGCCACCTTGCAGCTTATGCCTTCTCACCCCAACTATTCAACTTACACTCCACATTTGGCTGACATGTGGTGACATTTTGCACATACAGTTACAATTGTGAGGGTGATGATCAGTATAGGCAGGTTAGTGCTACTGTACGTTTCAGAAACATCACTTTCATTCCGAATCTGGTTGATGCATGGCACTCCAAGACTATAACATTATTTATGAATTTTTTCCCTTGAAAACCGCATTCTGGGAGCATTGTGTATTGGGACCAGGAATTCTGAACGACTGACACAGGATGACACTTTGAGGAATGATGCATCTGATATAATTACACATTGTTTATAGGGGTGATTTTTCAGGAACAGAAGACATTAATAATCATAGGCAAACATTGCTACAGGAATGATGGATAGAGGTTTCATTGCACTGCATTCTGCCTTTGACATTTGAGACAGTACTTTTGAACATCAGCATGTACTACTGGTCAGATTTTAGTCTTCACTTTTGTTACCCACAAAATACATCTGACAACATAACTTTTACAATGTGAAGACAGATGGATATATTAGTTACTAAAGGTAATGATGTAACTAGCTTGAAAAAAATTTTAAGCACTGTTGTGTCATGCAGAATTGCTGAACATATGTAAATAAATGGTCATTCATTTACCAACCACGTGTTACAATATGCATGTAAATTTGTCCTTGTTCATGTCATGGCAACATATAGGAAAGTGGAGGTATAGCTTCCTGCATTCTTAACCTTGGCCCTAGAGGGATGTGAGCCTTCAGCCTATTGACCCAACTGCTTTACCTCTGGAGAAAGAGCCCCTGGTATTCGAGTACACGGCAGGTGTGTCCTGTGGCTGATATAAGACACTTTGGAAGAGAGAACAATCTCTTGTCCTTCCTGAATATTTAAACATAATTCTGTGGTCTTAGAGTTCGTATCATGTTTACTGTAACTACCTTGTGGGCAAATAGTTAAGTTCCAAGTTTGATGCTGTAAGAACAGATACACATGAAATAAGAAGAAAATTGTTTCTTTTCCACTTGAAGAATCCTGACTGCATTACATTTCTTACATACTGCTAAAGTTTGCATTGAAGCCACACTGACGATATCCCAAGGACCTGCATATAATTCAGCAGTTACATTCTTATGTCCTCAGTCCTGAAATATTCCTGAGAGGGCAGCTGTCTCGTGGGGTATAAAAAAAAGTTGGCTGGTGTGAAGTGATGGCTTATCACACTGTGATTTACTATCACGGCAGAATGAGATCATCCACGATACTCTTTGGAACGGACTTCGTGCAGATCTCCCTTTCGCAAATCATAACAAAAAATTCGACGAATCATATGGTTCAGCATTAAAAAATCTGTTTCACTTAATGACTGATAAACACTAGGTACGGTACAGGTTTGGCAAGAAAGCAGGACTGTCTCATGCATTTATCAAATACTTCTCCATTTGTATGGAGACACTTGGAGAGAAAAACAGTAGAGAACCTAGAAGCAGATTTTTGCAATTAAAATTCTGGTAGACTACTTACCTTCTACCCTGAAGGTGGAGGCAAAAAATTCCTCTGAAATGCAGGTACTTTTATCCCACATTACATGGCATCACCCAAAAGACAGTAAAATTCTCAATATAAAGTAAAAGAGTCTGATATAACAGGATGTTTTGGAAGGTACTTGCCAGATATGCCTGCATTGTGAGTTCAGCATCTACTGGTGCTTTGACCAGACTGTGAAATCCATTATGGGTTAGACAGTGATGTTTCATAATAGGACAAAGTTTTATCCTTTCAGAATGCACTGTGAGCAAAATCTGTTTACTGTCTGGGCCAAAGGGTAAGCATCAGCACAGGTGCTGAAATTTCAAGGTATTAAGACATCTGTTTAACCTTTACATGCTTTTATATGTGTGTAGGCCAACAGAAATGATTTCCACAATTAATGTGCAAATTAATATGTATACACATCACTGGTTAATTTCTTCATAATTTTTGCTAGTATGGGCCACCACTAACACAGAATTGTCAGATTTTATCTGAAAAGGGTATTGCCACTTCCTATCTGGATGGGCAACACAGTCAAAAAATTCAGATCATGCCTTCTGTAATGTGAACCACGTAGGGGAAGGTTAGGTTCCTCCAAATCATTGGTTCTTATTTACCAGACTATGCAATAACATATCCTAGTAGACTGTAATATTAATCACCACTGTGACAACCTCAGATTTTGATAAATGTTCCACAAAGTTTGTATGTACTGTACTTCTACATGTACCTCAGGAAATAGTATAGGCTTACTTACTTCATCAAAGGTATATATAAGCAGAATGTTCATTCCCTATTGTTGGTTTTAAAAAATCTGTTTTTCTGAGTACTCTAACTGATGAGGTGTTTACAAGGCATGATAAACTCAAACTTTTAAGATAGGTTATTTTTATAATATAATATGAAAATAATAAATAACTGCAGAAAGGAAATCTGTAATTTAATATGGAATTTGGAAATATATTTCCACTCTTTTGGGATTTTATGCGTCATAGAATGGTAGTTCCATAATGACCTTTCGAGACGACCTATTGGTCCCACCATCAAAGATGAAGGTCCAAGAAGACCCTTGAAGATGGGACCAATAGGTTTTTCCGAAATGTCGGTATGGAACCACCATTTTTCTCTGTGTAAGCACAGATCTCATTTACATGGTGGCAGGAGCCTGAAATCAAAAACATAATTATAAAGGAGACGATGTATCCTAGTGGAAGCATGTGCATCCTGGTGGTAGCTGCAAGGCGCATTTATGGAACCTAAGTGTTACCAGTGATCCTAGTTCAAAATTGTTTTCAGTAAAATACCTAAATATATCATGTTGAATACTATGGACAACTATAAGGAGATCCCCATTTCTCAGATGATCAAATAAGAAAAAACTTTTATATTTGGGTAAATATGGCAAGTTACACAAACAAAAAAATACCTTTTATGGCTCTTTATTTGGACTAAATTCCTCATTTTAATGTGTAATATAAAAATCATCTAATTTTAGAAATGTAATCACCTAGAATTCCCGTTCCAGTGGGCTCATCTACAGAGTACGAGAAACACCACCCAAGGGTCCTAAGAGATCAGGAATCTCTTCATATCCTCAATCTGAAGGCAAAAATAGATCCATTTCCAAAATACTGTGGTTTTATATTAGAAACAAAGACAGATAAAGTTCAAAGAAATACTACCAAACAATGTGTAACATCACCACTGCATTCAGTTTTACTATGATCTGTGAAGAAGAGATACAATAATTCTAACACCATTAAAACTCTGAACTGGGTTCATGTAGAGATTTATTGTTTCATACAAATGAATACTAAATATCTGGCCAAGTTCTTCAGAAACAGGCAGTTGGACAACATGTCTCTCAACAATACAGAGACAGACCCAACAGGATACTTTAGTCACAAAATATGACAAACAGCACAGAAAATACATACAACAGTCAACTAAAAGCTACATATGTAGTGCTAACACAGAGTTCAATGTCATGTACAAATGTAACTACACACACAAAGGCCACTGAATTTAATTGTTTGTGAATACCCTTAAATATTATGTATTTTACTAATTAGCAAGAATGTGACAAGCTTTGTGAAGTACACCACAAAGTACAAATATTCTTTTCGTACTCTTCAGCATTAAATGGAACTACTGTACTAGCTTCACAAATAGCCTTGATGAAGGCCTTTCTCTGGTTACTGCTTAATAAATACAAATGTATTCTCCCCAGAAAACAACTGTACAATGTATATGTATGGAAAAAACACTTCAAAATTTACCTAAATTCTGGTAATTAAATTAACATTGCAGTTAATTTTGAATTTGAATTTTACATAATCCTCTGGTCTGAAAAACATGAAGGCAGGCAAAGATAAAATGTAAGTTTTCATGTTTATGCAAGCACCACTATGTGAAATGGTGAGAGGATGAACTGCCTACAGTATTCATACACTTTGCACTAGATGCAGGCAAGTGGTCTGTTTCAGGCCCCAGTTGCTTTATCGCCATGGACAGAGCCATCATCATTCAATGGATAAGTGGATAGATGAGTCCCAGACCAATGCAGATGCTATGAATGAGAGGAAAATGCCTTTCCCACAAAATAAATCCTGATCCACCTTACAGTCTAATCGCCATGCTGACTGAGCTATGGCAGCTTACTGAAGGCAGAAAAGAAATGGGGGGGTTGGTGGGAGACCAGGAAGAACACATCTTCTGGGGAGAACCATGCAGAATGATTCAGAAGAACCTTTATCAAGAATTATTGGTTGTATATACCATACTACTTTGAATTTAAGATGCCTTCTAATTTACAGTGCACCCCACTTACAAAAATGGATTTTCAGGGGGAAGAAAAAATTTGCAAACACATACATTTCACTGACTGTAAAATTTACTACTCTTTTAATAAGGCCACTTGTTCTTCTTGGAAAATGATGTTTTAGAGACTCAAGGAGTGAGCAATAATGGCTTGAATTTAAGACACACCCTAATATTCAGTTTGGAAAAATGTGAAAAACAGGTGTGTCTTAAATTCAAAGTAATGCGGTATTATGGTAAGACAACAATATGGACATAGAAACTTTCAGAGTAACAAAACAAGAATGACAACTATGTTTCATCATTATCATCCTGTACTTATGTCACATTGGATAAGACTTGTCCTTCATCAAAAACACTTGAGATCTGAGATTATTACAACAGTGACTATGATGAATACTGTCTGTGTTTGTAATGCTATGCAGTCTGTCAGACTGTCTCTTGTGTCCTACCCTGATGCTTGGGGTTGCAGATTCTTCTGAAAAATGAACAAATTTCTACCATGCTACATTGTCACAACCTAACACAGTATTCTTACAAACCATCCGTACTGGCCATCACTTGTTCCACGTGCTTTAATCAGTATGACATACCCACATGCAAATGTGATCATTTTATTTGGCAACATTCTGCATGTGTTTATGATGACAGGCATTTAAGCTTAAAATTATAAAATTTTTAATAAGTACATAGTGACTAGATGGTACATAGCTACTAATGTCTACTGAATTGGTGTTCCTCAATATTTCTAACTTGTGCTACACTAAAAAATACACACTGGTAACTCAGATTACACTAAATCACACTTACTGTAATGTATGCCCATACTGCATAAGTTATGTTCATTCATTCATTATACTTATTTTTTATTATAGTAATGATAATCAACAGAATGGCAAGATGTTAGGAATGGGTAATATGTACAAAAAATTTGGCATTGAAACTAAAAATGGCTCTTCTGAAAAGCACCACTATCACCACACCTGGAAATTGAAGGCAGTATGTTCGTCCATAAACAATGATCTCCACCTATCAGACTGCATGCCTGTAATATTTCTGATAATCATATATGATACTACAATATGTTCAAAACTGCAGTCATTCCTCCACATTTCAGAATTCCCAATAAATTATGAGTGTCCTTCGAAAAACTTCATACATTCAATCCTTAATACCTGAATGATACCTTCAACTTCCAGAAAAACTAATTCAAGCACCAGGAAAAATAGTACATTCTGAGATACATAAACTTATTAATTCTGTCTGGAATAAGGAAGACTTGCCTCAACAGTGGAAGGAGTTGATCACTGTACCCATTCACATGAAAGGTGATAGATGAGACTGGAGTAATTAGCAAGACATATAATTTTTTTTTATCAACTACATACAAAATCTTATCCAACATTTGTCTGTGAATGCTAACTCCATCTGTACACAAAAGTATTGGGGATCATCAATAGGTATTTCACTGTAAAAGATCAAATGCACATTATGTATGAGAAAAATTGGGAATACAATGAAGCAGTGCATCAGCTCTTTAAAGAATGTAATAAAGTATATGACTCAATAAGGAAGGGGATTCATCTTAACATTCTCACTAAATTTGGCATCTACATGAAACAGGTTAATAAAAATGTGTTCCAATGAAATGTATAGTAATGTCTGAAGAGGCAAACTTGTGTCTGGTACATTCCCTATTTAGAATGGTCTGCAACAATGAAAGATTTATCACTACTGCTTTTAAACTGTGCTTTAAAATGTCATTAGGAGGGTTCGAGCAAACCAGGAGGGACAGAAACAAAATGGGACACATCAGCTTTGGGTCTAAACTGATTGGGCAAAAACATACATTGTATACACAGACAGAGAGAGAGAAGCTTTATTAGCCACTAAAAGTAGACTGGTTTAGAAGTGCTAAGAAAACGAGGCATATGTTTATGTCTCATGAACAGAATGCAGGACACAATCACAACAAAAATGTGGGTTATAAAAAAGGCAAAAAATTCAAACACTTTGGAATGTTAACAAATCAAAACTGCATTAATGAAGAACAGACTGAATTCAGTCCAAAATGTTTTGTCTCCCTGTTTGGTCTCTAAGAACATAAAGATCAAACTATGTAGAACTGTAATTTTATCATCATACATTGGTGTGAAACTTGGTCTCTCCAATTGACAGAATATGGGCTCAGGGTGTTCAAGAATAGGATACTGCAGAAGATATTTGGGCCTACTGGAAGAAATTGTACAATGGAACTTCATGATTTTTACTCCCTGTGGAATGTTATTCAGTACAGAAAATTAATAAGAATGGGATGGGTGGAGTATGTAGCACGTAAGGGGGAGTGGAGTAGTGCATACAAGGTTTTGGTGAGGAAACCTGAGGGAAAGAAAACACTAGTTGGAAGACTTAAACATCGACTTTTGAAATGCATTTATAAGAAACAGAAAATGATGGTGGGGGGAACCAAACTGATCTGGCTCAGTACAGGGACAAGTGGTGGGCTCTTCAGAACAAGGTAGTGAAATTTTAGGTTCCATAAAATGCAGGAAATTTCTTAAGTCACTAAGGAACTATTAACTTTTCAACAGCAAATCTACTCCATGGACTTACAAGTTAGCTGGTTAGTTATCCATCATTAATTTATCAGGATCTAACCAATACGCACCACACTAGTCAACATAATTACATGTTTCTCTGTCTCATAGAAGCATTGCATTTTAAGCATGTTCACAGAAGTCACTTAAAGTGCCTCTTAGCTTTGTCCTGTCCACCCATTTATCCATCCACACATGTTAAATCTGCTCTCACTAGATAGATTTGCCTGAAAATAATTTCTGGAGACTTTTGTTAAAATCTGTTGAGAAAATACACATTTGGTAAAAAATTGACAAATATATTGGTCATTTTACAGGTAGACCTCAGCAGGTTTATACTGTTGACAATGAAATATCATCATCATATAAATGATCTCATTAAACCAAAAGCTATTAGGCTGACAGGATAATCTAGGAGGTACAAGCAGTATCCAGTACTTTCTAGCTAGACAATATACATGTCAATGTTAATGCTCTCAACATTTATATTGCTGACAGTGACATATGTACCACAACAATAAAAGGAAACTCATTATTGTGTTTCCATGACAACAATGTGTATGCGAACATACCACAACATTATGTTACAAATACATTGCCCATCTTGTTTGTATTTTCCATGCACCCATGACTCCCCATTGAAAGATGTTAACCACATAAGTGGAGATGCTGTAAAAACAATATAAGTGTATTTGCTGTAAACATAGTACAGAATGACACCTAATTCAATAAAAGCTTGTATGCCACACACACCCATCATAACCCGTTGCTTTATTTATACAAATCTCTATTCACAAACATCCCTTTAATATATCCCTTGTGAATATGGAAGAATGCCTGCATATAGAGAAACTACAGGCACATTATATAGGCAATTATAAAAAGCCATGTTCTTCACATAAGTGGTAGAAATATCTGAAGACAATTCTGCTGTTATTATCAGAAGAAAAAATAACCATTATGTTTCTGAGACGTGCAGCAAAGACCATGATCAAAATTATGCCAAATCTACTCTGAAAAAAAAAAACTAATCAGATCGAGACAAATAGACATCCTTTATGGTGATACAACACTATCTCAGCACACACTGTTATTACACTATGAACTACCATGATTTCATTCTTCCACCATGAAGTAGATGAGAACTGAGCTCTTCTGGGTTATTATGCAACAAGTAGTGGTAATTCTTTACTGATGTTTTGGGACAACCTACTGGTCCCATCAATAAGGGTCAAGAATCTGAACCCTTGAAGATGGAACTGATAAGTTGTCCTGAAACATCAGTAAGGAATTAGCACTGCTTACTGCATAATAACCCAGAAGAGCACAGTTCTCACATTATAAACTTGTTGATAACAGTGGTGTGCTTGATTCTAATAGCCATAAAAATATCAGTACACTTCATAATATTTTAAGGAAATCAGCACAAATTAATACACAAGGATATTTGAAACTATGACCTCAAGAGTCATCCAAAGCTATGATAATAATAAAAAAGCCCAGATTTAAGCAAGTTGTGGCCCTTAAGCTGTAACTTTTAAGAGGTTTCATAGTTCTTCATGCTTGTGGAAGGGTATCTATAATATAAATTACATGTATATATATATATATATTTATTAATTATTGTTAAAATAATAATAATAACAACACAAAAGAGGTTCAGTTTCTGTGATAATAATACTGTAAACTGAGGAACTAGTTTATTACATTTTGTTACAACGCTAAAAATATTTACCTTTGTCCGTATTATGTATTGTGATTTTCATTATTTACAAATGCCCTTAATTTTTTTTCAGTGAAACCCCATATAACGTAAGGTCCTAAGTTGTAGCTTTTAGATATAACAAAGAAATAAATAACAACAACTTAAGCGTGAACAAGAGACTTAATTTACAACACTGCACTTCAGATTTAGTTTTAAACACAGTTTACACTGAACCTCTCCTGATGCAATACACAATTTCCTTAGCTTATTCAGATTCCAATATTTCTATTGGATCTTATCTGGAACCATAACTCAGCAGACAAAGCCTCAGCCAAAATTTCACCCTGCTGTGTGACAAGGACTTCATAGAACATATCACTGCAGGTAATTCCACTTTTGTACTTGCAATTTCATTAAAATAATATCAGTATAATGGCTAGTAATGTAATTCTAAAGTTCTGTGCAGCACCAGATGTTTAAAAAATATGTAATTTTTGTTACCTGTTGTAAATAAAACATGAAATAACACACCAGCAACAAAATGTCTATATTAACCTGTTATACTGACGTTCGAATTGAGGTGAAAATTTGAGAAGTGATTGTCGTTCCACAACAAAATCACGTAATCCTGCAAACAGGTTAGTCCAACATGCAAATAAGTCTCATTCAGGACACACAGTATGAACATATTCTCCCCCACCCATCTGCTGCATAGCTCTTTCCCTCTTTACATTTTCTCTTGTTACCACTACCTGCTACTTCTCTGTCGTTCATTGTGAGTGCTGGTTCTACCACTCACTCTTTTACTTACTACATGAATAGTATACCTGGGTTTGTTGTTAGCTTCCAATGACAAATCATGTCACTTAATCCTATCAAAATAAAGTATGTGTATTATTTAGTATAAAATCTATTATAATTTATTAAAGTCACTAACATTATTTTTGTCAAGAATGAATAATAATGATATAAAGGGCTTCCTCCTCCTGCAGCAGGGAGTTAAAGTGGGATATGGTAGGTATGCAGTGTATGCTGGAAAAGGAGCAGGTGACTGACTTGAAATCCAGCCAACCATGCTTAATCTTTCCCTCACATGAGTGTAATGGATGTATATTGTTACTGCTAAGGCAGATCTTAAATCATAAAATCCACTAGCAGTGTATCATACAGAGAACTAAAACACAAAGCAGACATGCTAGTTTGTTTCATGTTATACAACAGGTCTGCACACCTGACTTCTAGAACTTGTTTTAATTATGCAATACACCTTTTATAACAACACAGGATCATGTAAGACTATAAATGTGGGGCATAACAAAAATGGCCTACTACCAAAAATATTACACAATGGTATAACTCCCCACAATATAAAATTGTGAGTCTTCAACAACCAAGTAAAACTGCAGTCTTAAAAAGAAGAGCCAAGTCAAACAAACTTGTTACAAACAAACAAAAAAAAAATACAATTTTTCGTACCCACCACAGATATTTCATTATACTGGAAGGCAAATGGGATAAACTATTCTAATAAATTAATAAACATGACATTCCAAGAAATGCAAAAAAATAAAAAATAAAATCTCAACTCAAAACTGGTAACAAAGCAAATATTGATATAAAACTAAGTCAATTAATATTGCTTACAAAAAAGACTATACATACATACATACATACATATATATATATATATATATATATATATATACACAGGGTGTCCCAGGAGGAATGTGCCAGACTTCGGGAGGGTGTTCCTTATGTTAAACTATACTGATATAACCCAAAACACCTATATCCAAAGTTGAACGGTTACGGAGATAATGGCCAGAAAAGTTTGAAACTTTGACAGCTGTTACTCACTTATTGATTACCAAATACATATTGAAACTGGCA
>Ga0123355_10004369_pt1 | contig 20559 bp, 16 predicted proteins | sample TergutEmb28metaG_3_FD_89872 | JGI IMG/M metagenome (GOLD analysis project Ga0123355, IMG submission 89872) | Embiratermes neotenicus P1 segment gut microbial communities from Petit-Saut dam, French Guiana - Emb289 P1 | ecosystem: Host-associated > Arthropoda: Insects > Digestive system > Gut ...
GCGCCTGCACCAACATCTCCTGTCGAAACCGTTTGCCCCTTATGCGGAGGCTATCAGGTCGCTCGCTGCAGGGCTGAAATTGCCCATGCGGTACGCCATGCCGCAGGTTGTGCTGATAAGCTCCAGTGTACCACGCGAGGGCAAAACAACGCTGGCAGTCAGCCTGGCGACCTATGCCGCACTTATCGGGCGGCGGGTCGTCCTCGTCGATTTGGATTTTCGACGTCCGGCGATATGGCGGGCGATTGCAGGAAAAGGGAACCGCACAGCATCCGACTGCGCGGATCGGGATCACCTGTCCTTGGCGGCAATAGAAACCATCCCACAACTGGGGCTCGATGTTTTACCGGTACGTCGGCGCCCAGAGGATCCGCTGCTGCCCTTCGCCGGCGGCGAGCTGCCGGATTTGTTTAGACAACTGCGCAGCAGCTACGACTTCATCGTCATCGACGGACCACCGCTGCTCGCGGTCACCGAGGCCCGGCTGCTCGCCAGTTTCGTGGACAAAGTTCTGTTCGTGGTCAAATGGGGTAGTACCCGCAAAGACATGGCACAGAATGCCTTGGATCTGTTGCGCGATGCTCACGTGTTCGAACGGCAACGGGATGAAATGATCGTCGGCGTGGTGACGCAGGTCGATGTGAACAAGCATGCCCGATACCGCTATGGCGACACAGGAGAATCGTTCGTGCGATATGCGCGCTACTACATTAAGAACCAAAAAGCCCTGCCACCACGGAGCCGTCGTTCGTCGCTCCCTCCGGGTGGTGACGGTCAGATCAAACCGGCACCGTAGCTGGGGGAGGTGTGGATGGATAGATCGACCAAGGAATTGACGGTATTGCCGCAATCTGAATGTCAGGCGGACTCTCCCTTCGCAGTATTGCTGGCAAGCTTTCACCAAACCGGTATCACATATTGCTATTGGCGAAGCTCCAGGCGAGTCGAAGTCGCGCTTGCAGGGGATTCTGACCTCGATCTGCTGGTGGCTAAAGAGGATCAGTACCGCGCGTGGCAGAACCTTCTTCAGAGCGGCTTCAAATATTTTTCTGCTGTCGCCCACAGGAATCACCCGGCGATTTACAGCTTCCTCGGCTATGACGAACAGAGCGGTCGCATCGTTCACGTTCACCTGCATGTTCGTCTGGTGATCGGCGGGGCACTTCTCAAGACCCACCGGATACATTGGGAGGACGTGATCCTCGCACGCACCGTATGGCATCCGACCTTGCCAATCCGGATCCTTGATCCGACCGACGAGGCGCTGCTGACGTATGTACGCGCCTGCCTGGAACTACGACGCACGGACCCAGTCGCGCTGCACCGTTGGGGCACCTTGAAGCAGAAATTCGCGATGGATCAAGATGCACTCACCGCGCGACTCGATCGCGCAACGCTGCTGCAGCGTTCTTGCGAGATCTTTTCCCATGAGCTGGCTGGCGTCGTGACCGAAGCACTGCTCGGGGAGTCCACACTCGTTGCAAAGCGTCGGCTCACACTGCGCATCCGCAAGGAACTAGGGAGTTGGCGCACCTGCGGTCTTGTGGAGGGGCACGCGGGAACCGCCACGCGGGCGGTCCTATCGGCTGCCGGCAAGTTAAATGTAAGCATCTTCCACAGGTTCCGGCCTTGGCGGCGCTTGGCGCCCGGAGGCGGTTGTGTCGCCGCGCTGGTTGGTGTGGATGGAAGCGGCAAAACGACGGTGATGAATGCGATCAGGGCATGGCTCGAACCAGAAGTCGATGTCGTGCGGATCTACTTTGGAACTGGAGGGGGCCGGCCATCTCTGCTGCTGTTGCCGTTGAAAATGATACTGCCATTAGTTACGGCGTGTATTCGGACCAAGCCGAGGAGCTCGTCTCACGGCCGTGTATCAAACCGCGCGCCCGGACCGGTGTACAGCGTACTAATGATGGTGTGGGCCACGGTACTGTCGGTGGAAAAGCGCACCAAGTTACTGGCAGCGTGGCGTGGCGCTGAGCGAGGGCTGATCGTCCTCGCCGATAGGTTTCCCCAGGACGAGGAACCCACCTACAACGACGCCCCGCTGTTGAGCCGGTTAACATGGGCACCACGCCAACTACGTGCCTTCGAAGCGCGCTCCTATGGTCTCGCCCGACGTTTACCACCGGACTTGGTTATCCGACTAGACGTATCAGTCGGAACTGCAGCCAAGCGCGAGCCGGACATGGCCCAAACCCTCATTCGGGATCGCATCGCCGCCCTACGCCGACTGACGTTTTCGGGCGCGCGCGTAGTGTGTGTTGATGCGGACCGGCCGCTTGACGAGGTGCTTCGCGCTGTGAAGCGGGAAATCTGGCAACTGCTTTGAATTAGGCGGCAAAGGAATGATCATCGAGATGTGCGGTCCGCCGGGCGTAGGCAAAACGATGCTGGCTCGCGCGCTCTGGATGCGGCTTCGCGATCGCGGCTTTGCGGTGCATCTCGCATCGAGTTATCGCCCCTCGGAGCACCCCTCGTCGGTGGGCGTTACAGTACCGAATTCCTGGCTATTCGAGCCGCTCCAGCGGCTGACCCGGCCAGCTAGGGAACTGCTTTCCTCCATCCCTGAGCTGCGGGGCAATTCCTCCGAGGCAATCGTCGCACGACGGCTGATGCGGTTGATGCCCCCGCAAACCATCCTCCGATCAATTCGGTTGCGTCAGTATATCTGGAGATTCTCGCACACGTGGTATACCGACAGCAAACGCGACTGCATCGTGATCTTCGATCAGGCGTTCATCCAGGTAATTTGTTCGCTGGTGCTGCTCGCCGCAGCGCCGGACAGGCTGCATATTCTTCGGGCGCTGGATTTGGTGCCGAGACCAGACCTGCTGGTCCGGATTGATGCTCCCCGAGAGATCCTGACTGCACGGCTAGTCGAGCGCGAACGCCGACAAAGCTGGATCGACCGGCTGCTTGAATTTGATTTGAAGACCAGCCTCCGGTCAATCGAGGTGCTCCATCAAATTTATGAGTTGTTGCAACCCCACGTAGGTCGATCCATCGACATTGAAAGTACCGACCTTCACGCGCTCGACCAGGCTGCACATCAGCTGGAGTACGCAGTGCTGCAATGGCTCTCGGCGAAAGGTTCAGACGGTTCGAAGGAGATGACAACGGTCGCTGCTGCTGTGGCGGCGCAACGAGGGGCTCCTGACGTTAAGAGCGGTCAACACGCGACACTAGAACAAAGCGAGGCGGATTGAGCCGGGTCTGATGCGAGTAGTCATACGACAAGTCGTAGGAGCACCCACAGCGAAAGGATCTAGGTTATTACGCAGGAGAGCGCGGTGAACCTAACACTGCGGAATGGAAACACACAATCGCCCTTGAGCGTTTCACCTGAGGAGCGGCAGTGACAGAAATTTGGTTGCAGCAGCTGCAGACCCGGGGGCAAGCGAGATGCCGGAGGAGCTGACGCTTCTGCCCCGGCGAAGTGCGCCGAGCGCGACTTGTATGGAGCGTGCGATGAGGCCCGATTGGAATGCCCATTGCGACTGCGGCAGTGGGCTAAGGAGTTGCCGCTGCTGCGATCTGGATCCTGCTTGGGTTACTCCGGAAGACGCAAGTACAAGGCTAGGTTTGCTCGTTGGCAGGGCGGTCGCCGCACTCGAGGGCGGTGACGCGGTGGCGGCTGAGACGCTTTGCCTCAATGTGCTCAACGTCGCCCCGCAGTTTTCCACTGCCCTTTGGACGCTCTATCAAATCCGGCGCCGAGGAGGTTTGGATCAGGCCGCAGCGGCCTTGCTGCTGCGGCTCGTTGCCGTCGCGCCCAATAATATTGACGCGGTACAGGAGTTAGCGGCGCTGCTGTTCGAACGCGGCGATGTCATAGCGGCAGAGCGGCACGCGCGAGATGCAGTGCGTCTCGGGCCACTAAATCCACGCTCGCACAATCTTATGGGCATGATTCTAACGGAGACGCAGCGTCCGCAGATCGGCGAGTTTCATTATCGCCGGGTTCTAGAACTTTCCCGCGTGCGCGACCCGATACTCTTGGCGAACTTGGCTTGGAACCTCAAAGGCCAGGGCAGGTTGGACGAAGCACGTGAGCTCTACAGGGAGTCGGTTAAGACGGCACCGGACATTTTTCAAACTCGGTTTGGTTGGGCTCAGCTGGAGGAGGCGGATCGCGATTTTGCTGCCGCAAGAACCCAGCTTGCCCAAGCTGCCGCAATTCGTCCCGACCATCCAGGGTTACCCATCGCCCGTGCCAAGGTGCTGGTGCGGGAAGGGCAGCATCGCGCGGCTCTCGCCGAGCTCGAACCGAATCTCGACGGCGCCGAAAAATCTGCTTCCGAGCATATCTGGTCGGATCCCGACGTGCTGTTGGAAAAGGGTCGGATACTTGACCTGTTGGAGCGTTACGATGAGGCGTTCGCTTGTTTTGACGAGGCGAAGCGACGGGCGCGTGAGACGACTGGGAAGACCTATCTCGATCGTCAAGCGCGAGAGGCCGCCGAGCATCTGCGGCAATTCTTCGTCAGTGATCGCCTACGTACAATGCCGTTTTCTCGGGTTCGGCAGGCATGCGCGCAGCCCATCTTCGTTCTTGGTTTCCCGCGGTCCGGAACCACATTGGCCGAACAGATGCTTGCCGGCCATCCGAATATCTCACCCGGCGATGAGCTGCCGTTCATAAATGAGTTCACCGATACGATTCCTCGATTGCTGGGCAGTCCATTGTCGTATCCAGAGGCGCTGAGCGAGCTGTGGATGGGAGACAATTGGCGGGGACTCGAAACACTGCGGGATACATATCTCCAAAAGGTGGAGATCAGAGGAATTGTGAGGCCCGACCGTGCCTGGTTCACCGACAAAATGCCCTTGAACGAAATGCACCTCGGCCTGATTGCTATGATGTTCCCGCATGCGCCATTGATCCACATCCTGCGTCACCCATTGGACGTCGTTCTGTCTGTGTTTTCCTATCAGCTGACCCATGGCTATTTTTGCGCGGCGGCGCTTGATACGATTGCGCGCCATTATGTTCTGGTGATGGACCTCGTTCAGCACTATCGCACGGAGATGGCGCTGCGCTACTTGCCGGTGCGTTACGAAGACATGGTCGAGGATCCTGCGGGCAGCGTGCGCCGCATGCTAGACCTCATCGGTGAGACGTTCGACGAGCGTTGTATCAAGTTCCAGGAAAATCGGCGATTGCCGAACACTCCGAGCTACGCGCAGGTTGCCGAGCCGCTGTACCATCGATCGCGGCTTCGCTATCGCCACTATCTGAGGCATCTCGAGCCGGTGGTACCGATCCTCCAGCCGGTAATGGATCGGCTCGGCTACACCCTAGACCAGGCGTTGGGAACAGCATGATCGCGGCACTCGCGGCCCCAGATCAACCGGCGGTACCGCAAGTCCCGGTGCCGCTTAATCAACTGCTGATCCTCGCCAACGAGTTTGTCGAATGCGGACGTCTGACCGAGGCCGAAAGACTGCTGCATCATGTCTTGGCAGCGGTTCCCGATACGCCCTCGGCTCTGCACTTGAAGGGCATCGTGCTGTACCGCACCAGCCGCCATCAAGAGGCGGCCGAGCTGGTCGGGCGCGCGATCGAGCTCGCGCCGGGCGCCGTAGCGTTCCACCGCGATCTTTGCGCCATCTACGAGCGGCTCGGCCGCTACGAAGACGCAGTGCGGGTCGCCCATCAAGCGCTCGACATGGACGATGACGATACCCAGACGCTGCACAATTTGGCACTCGTCCATTATCGTCGATTGGAGCTGGACGAGAGCATCGCTTACGCCCGCCGCACGTTGGCGATTGATCCGACGTCGCCGGGGGCGCACCTGCAATTGGCCGAAGCGCTGTTGCTCCGCGGGGAATTCGCGGAGGGTTGGCAGGAATATGAGTGGCGCTACCAAGTGCCGGGCGTCACGCAACCCCTGCCGCCGACCGATCGGCCTCAATGGGACGGCGACCCTCTCCCTGGGCGTACGTTGTTGCTGATCGCCGACCAGGGCTTTGGAGACGTTATACAGTTCTCCCGGTATATACCGTGGGTCTGCAGTCGATGTTCCGAGGTAATCGTCGCGGCCGATGCGATGATGCATCCACTGATTGCACAGCTCGATGCCTCCGTGAAATTGTTCGACCACTGGCGTCAATGTTCGCCTTTTGCGGTCTACTGTCCGCTGTCCGGGCTGCCGAGGCTGCATGGCACCATGCTCGCGACAATTCCCGGCCGGTTCCCTTATCTTCGTGCTGATCCAGTGCGAACCACGGTTTGGCGCGCCCGATTGCAAGCCGCGCTTCCGCCTCGGTTTCGCCGCGTCGGCATCGTCTGGGCCGGAAGATCGGCACACAATAACGATGTCAATCGTTCGGTTTGCCTTGACGCGTTTGCCCCGATTGCAGCGCTCGATCGCATTGCTCTCATTTCTCTTCAGAAAGGACCGGCGCAAAGTGCGGTTGCCGGGTATTTCTGCCGCGCACCGCTACTGAACTTGGGTGCCGCGATCGCTGACTTTGCCGACACGATGGCCATTATTGAGACGCTCGATCTTGTCATAACGGTGGACACCGCGGTCGCGCATCTTGCGGGCGCTATGGGCCGACCGGTGTGGATCCTGCTGCCCTACGCACCTGATTGGCGTTGGTTGCTCGACCGCAGTGACAGTCCCTGGTATCCGACCGCGAGGCTGTTTCGCCAATCGAGCCCCGGAGATTGGGGCGACGTGGTACGCCGGATCTGTGAGGCGCTACAAAGTGACGATTGGGCAAGCAGCGATACCAACCCGCTACAGCCAGCATGTGCGGCCGAACGTCGGCGCTCTGGCGTATCAAGCGCGGTCCGCGCGCTTGCCGGCTTCTAAGCCATGGGTCCCTGGTTCAGGATCAACGCGGCGCGCCACTTCGCTACAGCAGTACACAGTCCAAATCCCGCTGTTTTTGCGCTTGAAGTGACGAAGCGCAGCTACTTCGTCGCGTGCGCGGCGGTGGCCACCGCTCTCGGTCCCCATTACGGGAGTGCCAGGTAAGGTTTCATCTGGCCCGTTCTGCGTCAACACGGGCTTGATCTGATCCGCGGTACGGTCACTGCGCCCGTCGATACGAAACATCAAAAGTACTTGGCCGAAAGATCGTCTATCATTCCTCCTCCGTTAGGAGTTATGGGTGAGCAGCCTGTAGAGCCATCAGACGAACTTCTTTCGAAGCCCCGAGGAATGGCGAAGGTAAGCCGGACTTAAGCTGAGCAGCGCGCCGGGCGCCAGAGTTGGCACCGCCGTGGCGGCTGACAGGAAACTTGGAGTGCATCGTTATGAGCGGCTCGATCATCAGCGCAAGCGTTACCGGCCCGATCTTGCTTTCGTCCAACCAGAACCCGCTGACGATCACGAGCTCCGGGGAGGTGACCTCAACCGGAGCCGGCGCCGACGGCATCGACGCGCCAAGCGGCACTGTATGGAGCGTCGCGAATGCCGGCATGGTGAGTTCTTCCGCTGCCACGGGCATCTACCTCAAGGGCAGTGCGACGGTCACGAACGACGGCCGGGTTTCCGGGGTCACCGGCATCGTGCTCTCGGCTGGGGGCGCGATCAGCAACGATGCAGGCGGGTCGATTTCGGCTTCCGGCTCGGTCGGCGGCGGGTGGCTGGTGGGGGCCGGCGTTGCCGTGGCAGGGGGCGCCGCAAATGTGACGAACTCCGGCGCCATCAGCGGCGGCGCTTATGGAGTATCGATGGGCGAAGGTGGCACCGTCACCAATACCGGCTCGATCACGGGAGGCGAAGACGGCGTTGTCGGTGGCGGAGCTGCGGCCAGCGTCGTAAATAGCGGCCGGATTATCGCGACGGTCGATGACGGCGTTGGATTGTTTGCCGGCGGCACCGTCTCGAATGCCGCAGGCGGCCTGATCCAGGGCGGCGGCACAGCGGGCGCCGGCGTGTTCATCACCGGCGGTCTCGGCACCGTGACAAACAGCGGCAGCATAACGACGACTAATACGCGCTTCGGCGTCCTGTTCAGCGGCGGCGGCACGCTGTCAAACGAGGCAAACGCTGTGATTTCCGGAGGTGTTGCGGCGGTGCTGATCAACAACGCCGCCGGTACCATTTCCAACGCGGGAACCTTGAACGCGACAGGCGCCGCGGCAGTCGACCTGGAATTCGGCGGTCGCGTCGATAACCTCGCGGGTGGTGTCATCTCGGGCTACCAGCATGGCGTGTTCGTTTCCTCCCGCGGTTCCGGAACGGTCACCAACGCCGGCGTCATCAGTAGCACTCAGTACGGCGCGGTCAGCGTCGCGGCAGGCAGCGTCACGAATTTCGCTGGTGGTTCGATTGTCGGTGGTTCGGGCGGGGTCTTCGTAGGCGGTGGCGGGTCTATCGAGAATGCCGGCAGCATCCATGCTACGGGCTCCAGTGGCGCCGCTATGTACCTTGGCAACGGCGGGACGGCGACCAACGACATCGGTGGGATCGTCACCGGCGGCGGCTTTGGCGTCTTCGCGCACGGTGCTTCGGCAACAGTCACGAACCACGGCAGCATCAGTGGCGCGCATGGGATAGACCTAACGGCGGGCGGCAGCGTCACGAATGCCGCCGGGGGCTCGGTCACGGGCCAGCCTGAAGGGGTCGTTTTGCAGGGCGCGAGCGGCACTATCGACAATTCCGGCGTCATCAACGCGGTCGCAGCGGGTGGGGCCGGCGCCGAGTTGGACGCGGGTGGTACCGTCACAAACGAGGCTGGCGCAACCATCTCAGGAACCGCATACGGAGTCTTCATCAACGGCGGCACCGTCGCCAATGCAGGCACCATCGCTGGCGCGTCTTATGCCGTCAAGTTCACCGGTAGCAACACTGTCAACCGCCTGATCGTAGAGCCTGGCGCGGCGTTCATCGGAGCCGTCGGGGGCGCGAACTCCGGCAACAACACGATGGAGTTGGCGAGCGGATCGGCAGGGAATCTGAGCATCTCGGGTGGCTCCGGGACCGTCACCCCGACCGGTGGCAGCGCATGGTCGTTCTTCCACAACTTCAACGCGATCGCGGTTGACGCCGGCGCAAACTGGACCTTCGGCAGCGCTGATACCGTGTCCACCCTGACGAACAACGGCACCATCGACGTCAACGGGTCATTGAATGCATCGTCCCTAGATCCCAGCAGTAGGGGGCTGTTCAGCCTGACCAGTGGCGCCAAGCTTGAGGTTGGCAGCACATTGGGTAGTCCGAAGATGATGTTTACGGCTAACAACGACCTGGTGATAGACAACGCCGCGTTGTTCGGCAGCAATATCGGTTCGACGTCATATACGGGACCTAACCTGCAGGACTTCGCGGCCGGCGACATGATCGACCTGAAGAACTTTTCCTTCGGAGGCGCGACTTCGAACTTCGATCCCTCGACCAGTCTGCTGCAACTCGCCAATGGTTCTTCACAGACCGCCACCTTGGACTTTACTGGCCTGGGCTCCGGCAGCTTCCATCTGGCGTCGGACGGCGGCGCTGGGACATTGATAACACACGCCTGATAGTTGGCGGTGTGACTCCGTAGCGCCACCGGATGATTCGGAGGTCCTGCAGCAGATGCTGCAAGAGGGAGTCGTAGGCGGAGAACAAAAAGCAGATGTTCGTAGATTACACGGGCCTTCGATGCTGACTGGCGTACGACTTTTCGCATGGTTCCGCAGGTCTGGGCTGCCACTTCTGAGCGCAATCGCGCTGCTGGTATTGATTGGTGCATGGAACTCATTTTCGCCCACTGGACCTGCAACACCGCTCCATTACGGGCCCAATCACAATTTTGCGGTGGACGGGACGTATTTGCCAGGCGAACTCGGTTTCAATCTGGCGGACCTGAACACAGTCGACCAGCTTGATTCCCTACCGCATGGCGTGAAGGGACTCGTGTGGGTTGGCCAGTGTGATGGTGTCACCCCGGGGTTTCTTCAGAAGGTTCAGCCGTTCGTCGGCCATGCGAAGCTGTTCGGCTTCTATCTGATGGACAATCCCGATCCAGTATCGTGGCTGACCAGATCTGGCCAAGTGCCAGCTTGCACCTCGGAACATCTGCGAGCCGAGTCGGACTGGATTCATGCCCACCTTCGCGACGCCCGAACTTTCATGATCTTGATGAACCTGGGGTCGGCCGAACGGCCCCAGTTCAGTGCAGAATATAGTCCGAATATCATACATCTCGATCTTTATGGGATCGACCCGTACCCGTGCCGGACAGAGTTGGACGGCTGTGCCTACGACATGATCGACAGGTATATCAGGAAGGCCGAAGCAGCGGGCATTCCGCGCAACCAGATGGTGCCAGTCTATCAGGCATTCGGGGGCGGAGACTACAGGGACGATGCGGGGGGAATATACACATTGCCTACTGCTGCAGAGGAGCAGCAGATCTTGGCTCGCTGGGGTGAGCAGCTGCCGAGACCGGTGTTCGACTATGCGTATAGTTGGGGTTCGCAGCGGCGTGATAGCGCTCTTGAAGGCGCGATGGGGTTACATTCGACCTTTTCGGAGCATAACTCGATCGGAGTGGATCCGAAGCGATAGGATAAACATGCTGAATCGAGAGCCGAGAACTTGGAGCTCCTGCAGGACGTCGGTCGAGGACGCCGTGATAATGGATTGGATTAGCGCAGCGACTGTTGTCGGGAGAGAAACGAAATCCGTCCTATCTTCGAGGGGTGCAAGGATGCACGATAGACGCTCATTGATGGAGGACTGCTGCGGGTGGAACCGCAAGATCTGGGCTGATGCGCTGGAGTTTGCGGTTTCGCGACTGCCCGACAACCTCCACGGTAAGAGTGTGCTGGAGATCGGCGCCAGTCCCAATTCCGCCTTGGCACCATTGTTTTCTGCCATGGGAGCTGACGTGGTCTGTTCCTGCTACGGACCACGCAAGTCGCATATCGAAGATGGCCAGCTCAAAACCATCTGCGACAGATATGGACTAAGGAGAGTGCCTGTCGTCGAGATGGATGCCCACAACATCAGCGAAATCTACGATTTGATCGTCATGAAGTCCGTACTAGGCGGGATCTGCAGGCGTAACGACTATGTCGCGATCCGCACTCTGGTGAGCAAGTTGGCTGCTCATCTGACTCAATCGGGGCGGATTATCACATTGGATAACGGGTATTTGAGGCCACTTCAGGCTATAAGACGGACGCTGGGAACTGGGGGTCAAACCTGGACCTACATTCGGAAAGAGAGACTGCAAAGTACTTTGTCCGGTTTTCATGTGACCACGCGGGGGTTCGGACTGCTGAACTGTGCCTCTGCGACACCCATGCTGGGCACGAAATTCGAGGTGATCAACGATTTGGCTCACACCGCTGACGAGCTCATCGGTCGGCTGTCACGGCGGGAAGGGTATGCAGTCCTGGCAACGGTGATCGAACGGTCACCGGCCCGCAACACACCATGCTTATTCTGATCGCAGTAGGGCTGCTGCTGACAAGCGCGACCCAGTTTCGGCTCCGCGGCCTTGGGCTCGGTCCGGGTGAGGTGTGCCTGGTGCTCTGGATTGCACTGACCGCGGTCCGAGAATTGCTCCGCGGTGGCCCTCCGGTTACGCCGGCGCTCTCGCGGATGTTCAGATTCTGGATGCTTATCGCGCTCGCGGAAGCGCTGGGCGCGCTGAACGGCTACGCGATGGGCGACCCGCACGATACCGCACTGTTCCGGCACGACCTCCTCGCATACCCGCTCGTCGGCGCCGTCGGGTGCCTCCTCCTAGCCGGGCCCCAAGCCGAGGTCCGCCTACATCGGCTCGCGAGGGTGTTCCTCATGCTTGCTGCTGTGGCCCTCACCCTGCAGCTCGCCGCGGCGTGGGGCATTCTCAGAATTTCCTTCATCGAACCTTGGTTCGGCAACCGGTTCCGCGGCTGGTCGAGCAATTCAAACCAGCTCGCGTTCTTCTGCGCAGTATATGTGCTCGTAGCACTCCATATTGCAGACAGCGCGCGCCGGCCCAGGCAGCGCGTCGGCGCCGTCGTCTGTTCAATTCCCGCGATCGTCGTCGGTCACCTCACCAAGACCGACAGCTTCACGTTCGCACTGGCCGCCGCACTGCCGCTATTCCTGGTGATGAAATTGCGGATGTGGACAATTTTGTCCGTGCCCCCTCGTGCGTTTCGTCCCACGCTTGCTGCCCTGGTTGTCCTTGCCGCACCACTGCTGCTCATTTCGTTCGCGCCCTTGGTGGCCTCGGCAGTCGGCCACCCAGAGAGTCTGGCTATGGGGGTGATGAAGGGCGGCGGCAAAGAAGCGGCGCATGAGACTGATCTCAGACTCGAACTCTGGAGTTTGGCAGTTCAAAGGGGCTTAGAAGCCAACATGCTCGGACTCGGGCCAGGCCCGCATCTTCCAATGCCGTCTTCCATCGTCGCTGCCAGAGCAATGGACTCCACTCCCGATGTGGATTCCCATCCCGCGCTGGGTGGCGTGCCCAACTTCGAAGCTCATAATACGCCGCTCGACCTCTTCACGCAGGGCGGACTGATCGCCGTTCTAGCGCTCGCTTGGCTCATGACATCGTCTTTTCTGATTAGTTGCCGAGAGCAGGCGGCCGGGTTGTCGGCGCTTGTATGCGGCCTCGCCGTATTCTCTATGACGAATTTTACATTGCGTGAGCCGATGTTCTGGTTCGGAATTGCCTTGTGCCTGGCCCCGGCCCACACTCTTCTTGGGCGACGCCAAGCCGTGGAGGCATCATCATACCATCGGACGCTAGGCCCGCATTCGTGATTGACTAAAGTTGGGAAGTGCAGGGTTGAGCTCTAGGGCGGGAATAAATCGTGGCCTCGAACACTATAAGCCTGGCTCCACAACTGCCGGCTCCTTGGCGCCATCATCGGCGCCCAGAACGTGGAGACTGGCGAGCATCCGAAGGTGAACGGCATGCGGGAATGTCGAAGCCTCCCGACGTCTCTACGTAACGGGAACTGCTGCTTGCTGGTCGGCTACGCGAGGCGAGTTGACTGAACCAAGCATTGACCTTGAGCGTCCCACGCGTTGGCCTACCGCGTCGCTCGGACGACATGTGCGTAGTTGGCGTGCGGTGCCCCTGGCAAAACCCTGCGAATACACCCGGCGCCAGTCCCAATCTTCGCCAGACAAACAACCCCATCGCCAAGTTCCAGCCGAGGAAAGCCACCGTGGTCGCAAGTGCCGCACCAACCAAGCCGAGTGTCCCAGTCAGGGTTAGTCCGAGCAGGACGTTAGCGGCCGCGCTCAAGCTAACCAGCAGAGCCGCACTGCGCTCATGTCCTGTCATCGTCATGAGATACAGTTGTGAACCGGAGCTAGCGATGACGACCTGCCCGAGAAGCAGAATTCGCAATGCGTCTACCCCCGTGACAAAACCCGGCCCGAACCAGCTCAGAAGCGGCCAAGCGAGTACCCATAAGGGAAGTGCAATGCCAGCCGAACCGGCCATCATCCAGAGCGATGTCCTTGCTGTCAGTGCCTGCAAACCGATCCGGTCATCATGCGCAAACAGCTCCGCCGCCTTCGGAGCGAACACGACATTGACCGCTGTGCGTGGCAGAAGAGCCAGGAACGCGATATTGAACACCACAGAGTAAACCCCGGCGCCTTTCAAATCGCCGACCCAACCAAGCAGAATGACGCCGAGCCGGTTCATCAGCGGCTCGACGGTCCCGATCAGAACGAGCGGTCCCGCCGCCATGAGCCATGTGGATGTTGCATTCACTGGGGCGATCCGGGCCAACGCGGGTGGTTGCAGGCGGCGCACCGCGATGCTAACTAGGCAAAGCGCTACAATTACGCAGATCAGTGTAGCGCCCATAGTTTCCGGTGCGCCAACTCGCCATCCCAGCACGGGCCCGGCGAACACGAGCAAGCATAGCAGCAGCGCGTCACGCACAATCCGTTCCGGCGCGAGCGCGGATATGACGCCCCCAAACGCGCGGGCAATCGAGCATCGAATCCAGGCCAGGGCCCAGATCGGCACCAGCGCGAAGCCAACAATGAACGTTCGCCGCAGCTCCGGTGCCAAGCGCGCGCTTCCGATCGTCACGAAAGAAGCTCCTAGCAGGGCGATAACCACACCCGCGAGGACGGCAGTGCGCTGAGCGTAACGGATCACACCCCGCATCAGACCAAGACGCTGCTGCGCTCGATAGGCCGGGATGAAGCGGAGCAGCGATACCTCGAAGCCGAGCGCCGACGAGTAGGCCAGAACTGTCATCCAGGCGACGACATAGGCATACCGCCCGTAGCCGACCGCCCCGACGATTCTAGCAATCGCAAGCTGTGTGCAGTACGCCAGCGCAGCGCTGGCGATGAATATAACGAGTGCTACCGCGCTCCCGCGAGCAAGCCCCACCGCTCCGCTGCCTGCGGCACCGCGATCTGCCGCTGTAATCTCTGCCGTCATTGTCGGCCTCACGCTGCCTTCATCAGGACTACCCACGTTGCACAGGCGCTAGCCGACACAAGGCTTCGTCGCGCGTCTGATTATCGGTGTATTGGACATCTATCGACGGGGCTGCACGCCGTGGCAACGATCGGTACAGATCGCGCAATGCCTCGATCGACCGACGCGGGCTTTCTGACTCGAATTTATAAGGCCAATCGACCCAGCTCGGTCGACGTTCACACTTGACGCGTCGTGCTGCGGAAATTTGTCGCAGTACTTCGAGCCAGACCGGCAGGTCCAGTCTGGGCAGCAAATCCAGTGTCATACCCGACGCTGCGTTCATGCACCACCTGATCCGCCCGGCGAACACTGCAAGGGCCGGGTATCCATTCAACCGGTTTCTTTGTCCACTCCTCGCATTATAGATAAGGGGCCATCGCGTTCTCATTTCATCTTTTGACCTAATCCCTTCGGTCGACACAGAATCGCAAGCAAACATATCACTGCCCGGACCAGACCGTCGCAATTTCGCCCGGCCTGCTGCGATGATCCGGACGTAGCTTTCACAGCGGGTGGTGGTGCTTGTTGCTGTCTAGCGACTGGACCGATGACGCGAAGGCGCTTCCGCCGAGCGTTGCTGACCAGGTTGTGCCCGGACTTTGGCAATGATTCGAATCTGGATGTCTTGGGCGGTAGAGCGATCTGGATGCTCGATTATCCTGATTCTAGCGGCCGTCTGTTCAGGTCCGACCAAGACGCTGACGGGCCCCTCGAGTAACTCCAACACCGCGTGGCCGAGCGCGACGAACCACGTTACGACCAACCGCGGTTGTCTGAGGAGGGCGTTGCTTGAGGACTATTGCTGGCCTCGCCACTGCAGGAATTCCTTGAACAGGACGACTCGTTCTGATGCGGTAATATCGCCGTTGGTGAGCTTGACGGCGATAAATCGGTTGAAATCCTTCTGGAGATTGCCGTTCAGCGCCACTGTTGCAGTCTTCTGATCGAGCCACTGTTGTGCCGGTACGAAGCGGGTCCAGCCGGGCACTTGTGCCGCCAGGTTCACCTCACGCCACTTGGGATGCCGAGGCGGCTTCTGGAACTGATCGAATCTGCTGAAAAAGGCATCCACGAACCGGGCGACTTTTTTGTACCGCTCGGTATGCGGCGGCCAGGCATACACGGCCATTACGTCGCCGACGGCGATCGTCGGTACCGACGCACTTTCGGGGACGAGAAGCGGGTACTTCTGGTGCGTAAATTCGGCTGGCAGATAGGTCTGCGACAGTAGTGCCTGGTCGATCGCAATGGGAACAAAATGGATGCCGGTATCAGCGGACAGATCTGCGAACAGCGGTATCGGAGCGCCGCCGACATGGATGATCGCGGCGATATCGCCGCGCTTCAACTCTTCGACGCCGGTTACCTGCTTTTCGTGCTCGACTTTCGCATCGATACCAAGCTGGCTGAGCAGGATCTCGGCCGTCATCGCCGACCCACTGCCGACGACATCGACGTTGACGCGCTGGCCGTTCAGGTCCTTGAGCTCTTTGATGTCCTTGCGAGCGAGGACGTGGACTTCTTCATCGTAAAGCTTGGCGATGTACTGGATGCCCTGAGTGAGGTTGGGAAACAGGTTGTGGCGTTTGGCGTAAGTCAGGGCATCCGCCTGTACGAAGCCGATGTCGATGCCTTTGAGATAGAGAATGTCGGACAGGTTTTGCAGCGAGCCTTTGCCGACAACCGGTAGGACGCGCAGTGTATCACTATCCAGGATAGTGAGGTCGGCCGCGGTGCGTGCGTAGGTACCACCTTCCATGCCGGTGATGACACCGACAGTGCCCTGATTGGCGCGAACGATCAGATCCTGCGGTTGCTGTGCGAGGGCGGGACCTGCGAGAAGGATGCATAGCAGCGTCCAGATAAGTTTCATGGCGTTTCGTTCCTGTTGACGCATTTCGTCTCCTGCGATCAGAAAAGTGTTGCTGGCGCGTCTGAACTATGTTGCGGAAACAAAGACATCATTCCAGAACCGGCGCGTAGGGTACAAATGGCGAACAGATGGCCTCGAAGAAAAATGCCTAGACGGAAGCAATCCGCAGATGAGTCGGAATTTTAGGATGGGCGCCGGCCACGCACATCGTCAAACTGGCAAAACGATTGAGAACCGATTGGCGTGCGTCACAACGTCGATCTAGATCGAATGATCGGATCAGAACCGCAGTTAGGCCGCATATTACGCGGCCACGCCACACAGTAACTAATGCAGACGGATTGCGCTGCCCAAAGACGGTGGCCGTTTGGCCAAGTGGTCACGCGTCGTACAGTTGGGCTGAAATGTATTTCCGTCGCCGGTTCACGCCTGCGGACGGCCGCAAGAGACGCTATCGAGCGGGCGCACCATGATGCAGCCTTTACGCGAGTACCCGCGGGGGAGCGGAGGCGAACATGCGAAGTCAACATCAGAGACGGGTTCGCAAGACCCGGGCAGCGTGGATCCCCGCAGCGCTTTGGGCACTTTTGCCTGTCCAATCGATGCTGCCGTTGCAACATGTAGCGGCCCAGCAATCCGCCGATAGTACTCCTCCAGTTTCGAGCACGCGGGCGGACGAGCAGATAGCGTCGCTGCTTAGGCAGGTCGAAACCTTGCTCGACGAGGGGCATTTCACATCACCCACAGGTGGCAACGCGTCGGAGGTGTTCACTCGGGCGCTGGTGCTTTCTTCTTCCGCATCACCGGCGGGACTGCGAACGATAGCGGAATTCCCGTCAGCCTTGAAGAGTCGCGCGGATGCTGAGCGGGCAGCCGGCCATGTGGAACTCAGTGTGCAGATCGAGGATTTCGCCGAAGTCCTCTCTTCGGTCATCGGTTCCCACGACACCCTACCGCGGGCGGATGCTTCCCAGTCCGCTCAATTCGGAGTTGCGAAAGTCCCGACCGGCATCCCCGATCCTGCGGCGCGGAAAGCAGCGACAGCGGCGGCCAGTCAGACGACGCCGGGTCCTGGCGCTGCTGACCAGGCAATCCCGGTGAGCGGAGAGACACCCCAGAACGAAGTCGGTCGGTCATCTTCAAAGGCAATCACGGACAAAGGGTCACCGCAGCAGGCGCGTTCGTTACTAACCAAGTCTATCGCTCAGCATGTCTCGCCACCGGTCGGGCCGACCGGTCCTCTCGTTTCGTCGGGCAGGAGGCAGAATGCAGAGACCGCGAAAGCATCCCGGAGCGGTCAGGTTGCAACACTATCGCCTGGGGCAGCGAGATCAGCCGAGTCACGGGATGGCATCGTAGCGATACCTGAACCAGACAAGGTTCCGCCATCGTCAGCTGCGATGGTCGATGCACTTCTTAAGCAGGGAAAAGCCATGCTTTCGATCGGGGACATCTCAGCTGCTAGACTTCTGTTTACCCGCGCGGCGCAGTCCGGAAATGGCGAAGCCGCGCTCGCGCTGGGGGACACCTACAATTCAGTGTTCCTCGCCGAACACGGTGTAGCGGGTCCTCAGGCCGACCTGGAATTGGCGAAACGTTGGTATCGTCAAGCGTTTGCGTTCGGCGAGCCTCGCGCCAGGGAGCGTCTGGCCACGCTGGGTGATGACCGGCAGGCCGAAGCCCAGGGATCGGTGAACACGCAATGAGATCTGGACGCCGCGGGACCAACCGACGGGAGCACCTGACTGCGGTCGTGCGGACGGCATAACGCGATGACTCGGATGCCAGATACACGGCGAGAGGCCCCAGGTCCGCGGGCTGGCCGAATTCACCCATCGCGATCTGCGCCGTCGCGATTGGCGATCAGGCTGCTGACCGTGGCGCTGTCGATGACGCGTCCGCGCCGCGCCGCGCGTCGGCATCGCGCGGCAGATCAGCTTGGTGCAGAGGAGGGTGCTGGTCAGCCTCAGATGGATCATCTGCTGGCAGTCTCCCAGAGATTGTTCCTCGATTGGGACGCTGATGCGACGACCGCCGGTGTTGTTGATCCTATGGGCCCGAGCCCAAGCGCGGTACGGCAGGCTCGCCGACGACTGATCTATGGCTGAGAGGAAAGCGCATGTGCGGGATCGTCGGATATATCGGCAAGCGTGATGCGACCCCAATACTGATGGAGGGGCTCCGTCGGGTCGAGTATCGGGGCTATGACTCTGCCGGAATTGCGGTCATGCGACCGAGTGGCCTCCAAGTCCTCAAGTGCCAAGGCCGCGTCCGCGACCTGGAAAATTTACTGCCGAAGCAGTTCAAGGCGACGGCCGGAATCGCCCATACTCGCTGGGCCACCCACGGTGAGCCCAGCGATCGCAATGCCCACCCTCACTGCGACGCGACCAACCGCATCGCCGTCGTGCACAATGGCATCATCGAGAACGCAGCGTCGCTTCGAGCGCGCCTTGCGAGCCTTGGCGTCACCCTGCGCTCGGAGACGGACACCGAGGTGTTCGCCCATCTCATTGCGGCGGTTCCTGCTGACACCCTCGCAGACGCTGTTCGAGAAGTTCTCCGGGTCGTGACCGGAACCTATGCCCTCGCAGTTCTCGATGCTGGGCGCCCTGAGACAATCGTCGTTGCTCGCAACGGCGGGCCTGTCGTGATTGGCATCGGAGAGTGCGAGATGTTCGTGGCCTCGGACCCGGCTGCGCTGATCGCACACACCCGCAGGGTCGTTCATCTCGAGGACGGCGAGATCGCAGTAGTCCGTGCAGACGGGTACGAAACCTCCACGCTGGACGGGAGCCCAACCGCCAAAACCCCTTCCACGATCGATTGGACCAGTGGGAGCTTCGATAAGGGGCAGTTCTCACACTACATGCGAAAGGAAATTCTCGAGCAGCCGGACGCTGTCCGTCGTACCTTGAGTGGTCGCGTAGAATCTCGTTTCATGACGGCGCATCTGGGCGGGATCGAGCTTACCGCCGGGGAATTGCTGGACATCCGTCGGATAAAAATACTGGGATGCGGCTCGGCGCATATCGCCGGCTGCCTCGGTGCTCACCTTATCGAGCAGCTGGCGCGAGTACCTGCCCACGCCGAGCCTGCTTCCGAGTTTCGCTACCGGAATCCCGTCATCGAGCGTGACACTCTCTACATCGCTGTCAGCCAGTCCGGTGAAACCTTCGATACGCTCGCGGCGGTACAAGAGATCAAGCGGAAAGGCGGTCGCGTGCTCGGCATTGTAAATGTTGTCGGTAGCACAATCGGTCGTGAAAGCGGCCGCGGAATTTACGTACACGCTGGCCCAGAGGTCGCGGTCGTCTCAACGAAAACCTTCACCTGCACCTCGGTTGCCTTTGCCTTGTTGGCCATCCACCTCGGTCGTATTCGTGATCTGTCGACCGCCGATGGGGGGAGGCTCACCCGCGCACTGACGGACCTTCCGGATCAGATCGAAGAGATCGTAACGCGCGAGGACGAGATCGCCGGACTGGCTGACATGCTCCTTGGCTGTGAGCACGCCTATTTCATCGGTCGCTCAGCAGGATATTGCGTTGCAATGGAAGGAGCATTGAAACTCAAGGAGGTGAGTTACCTCCATGCCGAGGCATATCCGGCGTCCGAACTCAAGCACGGGCCGCTCGCACTGATCGCGCCGCAGACACCCACAATCGTGGTTCTTCCACACGACCATCTGTTCACGAAAAACGTGTCGACCATCGAAGAGGTACGGGCGCGGCGTGGTCCAGTGATCGCGATCACCCAATCGGGAGAGCTTCCGGTCAGGGTGGACGCAGCTATTACGGTGCCTCGGAGCGAACCGGAACTTGATCCGATACTGCTGAATATTCCCCTCCAGCTACTCGCCTATCACGTGGCTCTCAGGAAGGGTTGTGACATCGACAAGCCCCGCAACCTGGCGAAATCGGTGACAGTAGAGTAGCGACGGGACCTGTTTGGACAGGCGCGGGCGATCTCGCGAGGCGCATCAGGACGGGTGAGAACACCGGGCGATGAGCTGTCCCCCGCTGCGGTGCCGTCCATGTAAACGTGCGAGCGCCGAAGCGCTCGCCCGGTTAGTCTCGCCGTGACGGGCTTACACCCCGGCGTACTCAGTCTCGATGGCCTTGTTTGTGTAGTCGGTCAGCAGCGACGTTGCGACAATGCCAATGATCGCACAGATCAGGATGTAAACCGCGATTGGCCACGCCGAGTTATACGTCGCGAACAACCATGTCGCGATGAACGGCGATGGACCCCCTGCGATGATCGACGCGAGCTGA
>Ga0123355_10004371_pt1 | contig 20556 bp, 13 predicted proteins | sample TergutEmb28metaG_3_FD_89872 | JGI IMG/M metagenome (GOLD analysis project Ga0123355, IMG submission 89872) | Embiratermes neotenicus P1 segment gut microbial communities from Petit-Saut dam, French Guiana - Emb289 P1 | ecosystem: Host-associated > Arthropoda: Insects > Digestive system > Gut ...
ACCCTATTTCCCATCACTCGAGTGCTTAAGTGTGACTGTCGGCGTTTATGGTGAAGTGCCAGCCCCCCGGATTTGACATCTAGTACCCCTATTTGTCAACTTAGGGTACCCGGGTGGCTCAGTGGGTAGCATGGGGTGGGTAATTGTCTGATGAAGATATATGACTCAGCAACTATTATCTGCACATAAGTATTTATCATTTACATTACAGTGACTGTGCCAGCTACAAGTCCATGTCATCATTTGATGAACAATCACTCCTATCCTTGGTGTCACTGCTTTCACGTTCACCATCACCACCACTATTACCATCAGGATTCATGTGTAAAATAATGTTACCTATGACATATGGAACAACCCTGTCTCTTTACAAATATTCTTTCTGGATATTTTCAATGTTTTTCTAGTATCCTTGTTAGTCATCCTTTGTTACAAGTCACACCAAGTCTTTAGTAACTTGTAGTCATTCCTGGAGGGGCATACCCGCTGTGATGTTTTCATGCGCGATCTCTTTAATTTAGGCTCATTTGAGCTCTTTAGGTTTAGGTCACATGTATGAAGGCAGTCAAACTGCATGACTATGATTAACCAGTATGTAATCAATTTTGTTGATATCTCTTTGGGCCTATGTGGAAGAATTAACTGGAAAGTCATTTTTGCTCATGGTCTCATCAGACACTATACCCTTCCTGCAAAGCCATATCATGTCTGTTTTAACTATGCAAGTTGATAGTGGTCTGTCAACCTGGAGACAGTGATAGGGAGAATTATCTAGAAAAATTACTGCCTGAGATGGAAAGTTGGGAGTAAGTTTCTTGGCTCCCCACTTCTCAAAATTTGCTGCATTAATTTGTCTATGATAGTTCCCTGCTTCAAGTCCAGCCTTGTAAATGAGATGTGCATGAAAGAAGAAATCCACCAATTCCCCCTACATGCAGCATTATAAGCCTGTTTCCCAAGTTCACATGAGTATGGATGCCCATGACTTCACCTTCTTGCCAACATTTGCGAAATGTTAAGCTTGTGTCTGTCTATGTCTTTTGTGTGTGTGTGTATGTAAAATATCAAGTGTCCGTTATCCCGATACTCCTGCACTTCATTCAGGTACCTTGACTTCCAGGAAACAATGTCTGCTCTCTCTACCAGAATTTTTCTCTTCAACTGGCATTTCCTCCACATAATTCCTACACTCTTTGTGTTTCTGATAACACATTTACCAAAGTCATCAACAAACACATTAAAACTGAGCTTCTGCCTCTTCTTGACTAGGGTTTTCAGGAGTTATTCTGGACTTTTAGCATTTCTCTCTCTGCATTTTCTCCAGATCTTTCAAATGGTTCATCAAGATATCCATGTATACATGACTGTCCTTCAACAGTAGTTTCTGCCCTCCTTCCTTGACACATGTCTCAATAACATTTGCTGAAACCTCCATGCCCTTAAGATGAATAATTTTATGGTGTGGGAGAGAGAATGTATTTTACACTCTACACAAAAAATTAAATACAAACACACCAAAATATACATTAACACACTAAAAAATTTACAAAACAATATGTACATATACATACTTAAACACACATGGTAAATATAAGCAACACTGCACAGTTCACCATGTTTAGATCATCTAAATACTACAGAAATCTCCAAATGTTCTAGTGGCCAATGTATTTGGGACTGGTATTTTTCATGGACATCTAGTGCCTTAAAATAGGTACCAGCCTCATACCTTGATACTCCCTGTTGCTTGTTCCTTTCCCCATTTCCTCACCCAACAAGTTCCAATTTACCAGAACTAGACAGTACATAATTGTGAGGACAGAGACTAACAGTGAGTAACTCTTACTACCCACACAATGGTTGTTTCTGTTTCAAATGTTAGTAACTGCCAAATTATGTTTGTATGTTTTGTCAAATAATATTCAACAACACTCATGTTGCCACAACTAGTAGTAACATAACAAGGATATGCAGAGTCCTCATATAGCTGAGGAAAGAAGTTATAGCTGTTTACTCCCAAGCTCCAACATCATGCCACTAAGAACAGTTACATCTACACCTTCTCTTCAGTATTCCTTGCCTGAAACATGTTCCTATGAGCCAAAATTTCCAGCAGGCATATCATAACCTCTGAACACTGGTGTATTACACCATGCACCAAACATCAGCAGCTCTACTACACCTACAGTGTAAAGTGTTACAAAATACCACCTTACAGAAATTGCCATATGTAACAGCTTGTTACATCAGAACTGCATGCATTCTTTTTCCTACATTTGATGACCTTAAAAGTATATAAATATCTATTTACCCAGGTAAGAAGCACAGCTGACTAGAAAAGGGCAGTACTGAATGATTCATAGTGGTGAATTCTTATCCAACAGCAGAATGTAACTATCAAATACAGCAATCCCATTTTTACATCAATCTTCCTTCAAATGATGGTGATAGAATTAAACTATTCAAACAGTGACAACCAAACAAAAACATTCACACACTGGCAACTGGATGACAGCAACCTAACAACAGTATTCAAACAGTGACACCTGCACCACTGCAACCAAATAAAGCTACTTGATTAATGTCAACAAAATAGTTACCAAAAATAAGTAATCTGGTATATTATTAGATGATACAAAACACATGCATTTATCAGTCCTACGTCACTTCTTTAACTTCTGTCCACATCACTTTGTGGACCCAGGCACTGTTCTTACCTCTATAAATCAACAGAGCTCAAGCAGTATACAGCAACTTTATGGGTGGGTTTGATTACAAGGTGAGCCAGGACAGCTATCACTGCAGTATCTCACTAAACTAGAAAATGAGAATATATTACAAGGTGCAAGTCAAAAGTTTCAAGACTAAGGGACTGTAACATTTTTAGGCTCACATTAGTCACAGTTTAGTATTTTCTCATTCAAAGGGATCCCCTTCTTGGTTCAAACATACTATCCAGTGTCTCTCCCACAGCGGGAAACATCTCTGCAACTCCTGTTTAGCGATGTGCTCCAGTGCTGCCTGCAATTCAGCTTTGTCTTCATGATACCCTTGAATCTTCATCCCTTTAACCATATGTCTATCTTTGAGAACCAGAATAAGCAATGAAGACTAGGTTGGAGAAGCACAGAGGCCAGACACCACCACCATCGTTTTTTGGTTAGGCACCAGAAAAAGCCGTGAATCTGTGTGGCATGGCATGTTGTCATGATGCAGCAGCCAGTCCTGTGTATGCCACTTGTTGGGCATTTTCTCCCAACAGCTTCCATAATAACCCTTAGCACTCCTATGCAGAACTCTTGATTCACAGCCTCGCACTGAAGAAAAAACTCCTTCTGAAGAATTGCCTCACTGTTCAAAAAAAAAAAAGACAACATGCTCTTGAAGTCTGACTTCATCTGTCTCAACTCTCTTGGATGGTAGGATGACTCTTCCACTGGGATGACTGTTGCTTTGTTCCTGGGTCATAACCATAAATCCAGCTTTCTTCTCCTGCTCTGAACTAAGGATGGAAGTCTCTTTACTTTTTGGCCTGATCTTGTAGACCCTTGCACAGAGCAAGGTGGTTTTGTTTCTGGTCATCTTTCAGCAGATGGGTATAAATTTTGCAGCAATCTGCCTCAAATCTTTGGTTCATATGTCATCATGTACTACATGATGTGCCTAGAATGTTGCCAACATCAAATATATGCATTCCCCATAACCGACTCAAAGCATATTATCCACATTTTCACCAGTCTGACCTCATGATGGAGGACCTGAACATTCAAAACCCACAGCCGAAGCTTACACACGGAACTTAATTATAAAAGGTAAGCCCAAATAGCTAACTTAATACAATGACTTGCCACAGACTGGCTGAGTGAAGTTTCATTATAAGAAGTCAGCTACAGTAGCTCTGTACAATGACTGGCTACAGAATGCACAAGCAGTATTCAGTTACACAAAGCATGCTAGGGTATGTGACAAGTGACTGGGCACCAGTGCTTCAAGTACAAGAAATTATCCGTAGTAGCTCAATTAGTACTGACCAGTGACTGGCTTGATGTGTATGAACTGATAAGACATGATGCAGGATAGAGCAATCATACAGGGCCTGGGTAAGGTAGTGCAATGCATATATATGGCCTGGGTGCTCATAAGATGACAGGTATTCCATTCATAGCAGGAGTGGCGACTTTTATTTTCAGTACTGCACCCAGACAAACACTTGGACTCATCCAACATCTACCATCCAGTCACAGTTTATGAATACATGGTGCTATACCTCTATTCCCCCATATGTTCCAGAGTATGAAGTTTCATGAAGCATAAAGACAAGTTTACCTTTACTTCTTTTAAAAACAGATAACATTATATATCACACTTGACTGTAGAAGGCAAGAAAAATCTCATAACCAATGAACCCATACCAACATTTGAAAAGGAAATAACCACATCATATCCATGACTTGATGTTCACATATTAAAATGTCCCCAGCATTAGACAGCACAGAATCAAGAAGGCACAAATTATACCAAAAGGATCCAGCACATCATCAGAATAACACATTCTCAGGAGTGCACCTTGCTATGGGTGGATCCAGTTCATACATTGTGTCAACACACTATATCAACAAAAAGCACAATTAATGATACAACTTTTAGCTCTGGAATTATTAAAAAATGAAAAAAGAAAGAGAGCAAAAGAAAACACCCTTCCTGTATTTCATGTAAGTTATACTGTCTAATTCCTAACATTCCTAAACATTCTGAGGTTATCAGCTATGTCACAGATGGGTCACAAATCAATGTTTTGGAGACCTGCTCTAAAGCTATCATCAGGATCAAAGCAGTAAGAAACCTGAAGTCACTGAGATACAGATATATATATATATATATATATATATATACATGCACACACAAGCACACACACATATACTGCCTAAAAATCAGTCTATTCATCAATGCCTAGTTCTCAACGGCTTACAGGTCAATAAGGAGGTAGGAAAATGAGACAAGAATGTGATCAGCTCTGTTCAACCTACAAGGTCTTCCATGATCTGAGTTCAAACCAGGACACACAAGGTCTTCATCCTTTGTGTATGCTCAACTGTATGTTAACCTGTACTGTGTTCTCTCATAATGGCCTTCTTCCCGCTGTCCATCTCGATCCTCCAGAAACCTGCCCTCCTTGTCCCAGCACTGTATAAGTTTGATGATGGGGTACCATGCCTGGTATCCTAAATGAGAGATTTTTTTGTAATGGCATTACTATGTGGCTATGGTTAACTATGACAGTTTGGACAAAGCACCATTAAATGACACAGCTCCAAGCAGACAACAAAACCTCTATGGTGGGAGCAGGTTTACATTATACAAAGTGTACCTTTCATCATGTCCCTGAGAACATAAACTGCCAGGTGATATCCCTGTGGATGCAGGCTTCTTATGCAATAAAGCTGCTGTGTTTAATTGTTTATTATACACCTGTCACCTCTAATTGTTTTAATATTGAAATGTAACACATTTTATATGCCTTGCTGACAGATACTTCACCAGGCACAAAACAATCAATGTCATACTCAGTGAGCAAACAGATTTAAATTCTGCAGGGACTTAAATTTATAATATTTTCAAGTGCATCATCAACGATACAGTGGAGTGATTCTAGTTGATAGAGGCTAAAACATTTGGTAAGTTATAAAATACCGTGTTCTGTGAATGAACAAGGTACGAGAGGCGGTCACCAATCACCAGCAAACCAACCATCTTACTCTTTTAATTTTTCGACGAGAATGAGGTAATGTACCCTGCACTAGTGAAAAATGAAAATATGAATGTCGAACGTACAGTTTATGAAAAATATTATCTAACAACCTCGGAGGGAAAAGCGTATCACTGACGCAGCTGGTATGTCGGAACGTTAAGAGGCGTTTCAAAACCTGATCAAGACATATTTTAGGTTGATTAGACATTAACTTCATAAAACCGAAAACGTATTCTGCACTTTTACCGCCCAGAGCATACTACACTCCCCACCTGTGAAACGAATGCATGAGGGTTACTAATCATTTCCTGCAAAGTATATTCAGAAAATCTTATCATTCAATCTTTTGATTGGTTGACAGCTTTACATCAGGAATTGTTGCAAGCCATTCTTTTTATTGCTGTGTTTTTTATTGCTGTGTAACTGTCAGCTCCTGTGTTTCTGGCGATTTGCTTTAAGTACTGTAGTCATGGTCTTCCTACGGCCTTTTTTCCGGACATTGCTCCTTCAAGAATGTTAACTACAAAATCATTATACCTAATTATACGCCCTACCCATGAGTGGCGTCTATTTTTTAATATTTTTAAGTGATCTTTCTTCTTTCACCCTTTGAAAACCTTTGTCATTCGCTATTCCAGCTGTTCATTTTATTTTTAACATTCTTCTCCAGCACCATGTTTCAAACGCATTTATGACCCTTTCTTCATTTTTTACTATCGTCCACGTTTCTGGTTCATAAAGAGAAACATTCGAAATACAATTCTTTACCATCTTACGTGCATTAAATGAGTACATTTTTCTCCCGTAACATTTTTCACGTTCATTTAAATATAATGATTTGCATTTCGAGAATCTTAATTACAGCAGAAACGAACATTTGAGCAAGCATATTCTTGAGCAAATATATTCCAAATTCTACGAACCAAAGCACTCACATCACCTTTCAACAAAAACTTAGTGGAACTTTTCAAACAGTAATCTGTGGAGATACGTCGTTAACCTCTGATCCACAGATCGTCTGTAATCCATGCGTCCAAGCGCCAACATCATAGAGAGTAGGCGGCCATAGGCATAGGAATCTGTGATGTACAAGTAGCGGTTTGGGGAGTGTGAAGTGGAAGTAGTAATAAGTTGTATTAATGCGATATATTCGTGGCGTATTTCATGAAAATCAAGTGGGTGTATCTGCTTTTTATTTTCGAGTGTCTACGATTGTGAACTGAAAGTTTTATAAGCGCAATTAGCAGTAACCATAAAAGGCAAGCATTTTAAGGAAGTACAAAATGGCTGCGAGTGATTCATCAGGAGACGATTCCCTCTATCCAATCGCAGTTTTGATTGATGAATTAAAGAACGAAGATGTTCAAGTAAGTTTGATATGTGATGTGTTAAACTGATTAATATAAGGAATACACACAGCTTCAGGCAGTAATTTACAGGGCTGCTGGTAATGTTACGTAAGTCATGATTTTGTTGTGTTTGATGTTTCAGCTTCGTCTCAACTCTATAAAGAAATTGTCGACCATTGCACTTGCATTAGGTGTCGAGAGAACACGTAGTGAGCTTATCCCATTCCTGACTGAGACTATATATGATGAAGATGAAGTCCTTTTGGCTCTGGCTGAGCAACTTGGGAATTTTACCGCTCTTGTTGGTGGCCCAGATCATGTACATTGTTTGCTTGTAAGTTTCAGTTCAAAATTTAAAATTAGTTACTTAGTGTTATTTTCAGATGGTATTATGTCTACGAGTTTTCAGGCTGTCTAAGTTTTATGTCTGTGTATGATGGCAGTCCCAGGATACCCCCATGTTCCTTTTCCCTGGTCTCTCCCAGCAGATGTTAGGTTAAGACCGAAAATAGGCCAGGCCATATCGCTTTTTCTGCACAGCTTTCAACTCTTCATTCATGGTCACTGTACATGTATTGTTATAGAACGTAATTTTGTGAGAAAGCAAGTCTGTGCTGATAATTAATTGTGTGGAAATATAAATATCCCAGCAAGAAACAGCATGCCTCTATTATAAACCAACGAGATGGCGATCTAGAGACCAGTGTGGAGAAAACTGACTGTCTCATAACCAGAATGCATAGCCTTCAAAACTTAGACAGGCCTCGTTACAGCATTGCAGTTTTCTGCGTAGGGTGATTTTTTCTTTGTGATATGTGGGTGCAGTAATGTTTTACATGGTAATATTTTTTTATCCTTGGTATCTGGAACACTCTTATTTGTGAAAATACTGCGTGCTTAGGACTGGTCATCATCTCAAAGACAAATATTTTTAATTGTCTTTTGAATACAGTAAAACCTGTTGTTAGAATCCCAGGGGCCCTGAAGATATTCTATTTGACTGTGTTTTTCAAACACTGTGTTTTTTCTGCATGAAAGATATTGCTTACTACATGTCAGTGGATTTATGAAACACTCACATGTCAGAAATTTATGCTGTTTGGAAATGCCAAGGCTGTTGATTGAAGAATGCACATGTTCAGATTTATTTCTTTTTCATTCCTGTATTTTGCATGTAAAAACATTCTGTTAAATTTTCGTTGAGCACATTTTGTTGACTATCAGGACTGACAGAAGTGTTCTTTTTCTTATACATCCTGGGAGGAAGTGTGTGAACTGAATAGTATGAGCATAACAGTTCGTTTACAATTCAGCATTTGCTCATTTGTGTTTGCTAGTTATAGTTTTACATTGAGTTTTTGTCTATATTCTCAAGACTTGAGAAGTAGTGTGTTAAATGCAGGTGGCTCTTTATCCCCAACTTTGTTGTAGAAAGTTTTCACTGTACTACCAGTATCTTTGTCGGTATGCATACAAACATGGTGTGCCTTATTATTGTTACACAATGTTAAACTTTTAATAGTTTAACCTACAGGATATAGTATAGTGTGTATATATGCTCTTTATCATGGATGTGAATATCTAGCTTTCATTTGTAGTTGATAGAAGGTGTGCAGATATTCAAGGTGAAACTAAACTATAGCACAAATGTTATCTCACATTTAGTGTTTTTGTGATGCCAGCAAATGTGAAGGGATGGTTGAATTCCATTGGTTTTTAATTTTGATTCTAAATGTGCCACCTGAAGCAGAGGAACTAATCAGTAATGAAATATGTGTTGTTGTCATAAACTCATGTGTTGAGTGGCCAGAATGATAAATTTTATGGAACACATGTGAACACAAACAAGACATTTCCACTCTATAGTAATGGAGTGTTGTATGGTAGGTTATTTCTTTCGGACAGTGCACTTAGTACATCAAACGTCTGATTTCCAACAAAATTTCTTGTCTCCCTTCCATCTGTTGCCTCATTCAAACTGTATTGGCTTATGAGGTGGAGATTAATATGGACAGTAGGTGAACAATTCATGTAGCACATCTGTACCTTTTCTGAAGTTCGTTCAAGTTGGGAATGTGATGATGTTTGTAGGTCTGCTGTGGAAATTTTTTGCTGAAATTCCTCATTATTTATTAATTATATTTGTTTTGAAATCATGTAGTTGCTGTCGTGTTTAGTGCACACGATGTATGAATATAGTTCTTTTGATATTCCACTGTTTTGTTCAAAGAAATGTGTGTGATTGCACAGTCAGTATTTTTTTGGAGACATAGCTCCACTCTTTTTTTAATCTTAGCACTTAATGGAGGTGAGAAGTTAGCTTCTTGCTTATGACTGTCAGATTATTTTTCAGCAGTTTATTGTATGTCTGCTTAATTAATTAAAAATTAGGGCCAGTAATGTATTGGATTTTTTCGCTAGTTGTGTGACTTTATATTCTGTATATGTAAATTATTGTCTTCCTCCATCACTCAAACTCATCATTCACACCTGTGATGTAATGTTAAATAAGAAGTGAATGTGTATTCTGGACTGCTTCAGTGAAGAGAAGGCTGAAATTCACATAGTATATAGTAACTAATTAAGTCTCACTCACTCCGTGGAGCAGAGCTCTCTCATGAATAGCACCAAGCTAATAGCTCCTCAACTAGTCACGAAATTCCCTTCATTTTATGGAACATGAAGGTTCATCACCATATTGACTTGTTCCTATTCTGAGCCAGATCAGTGCAGTCACTGCCGACACGGTAGATTTCATGAATATGCATTTTAATATTCTTACATTTATGTTCAAATCTTCCAAGTGGTCTCTTTCTGTCAGGTTGGCCTACCAAAACCTTGCAGGCATCTTTCCTCCCCCCATGTGTAATGTGTGCCTAGCATATCTCATTTTTCTTTGATTTGGTTTCTCTAATAATATTTAGGTGAGGAGTATAGATCATCAGTCTCCACAATTTGCAGTTCCTTCCAGTCCCATGTGACCTTATCCCTCTAGAGCCCAGATATCTTTCTCAGCACCATATTCTCAGACGCCTTCAGCCAGTGTTCCTCAGTGTATCAGGTTTCACACCCATATAAAATAACAGGCAAAATTATTGTTCTGAATATTTGAATCCCCAAATTTTTGTATAGCAAACTGGGAGAAAGATTCTATATCAGATGTTAGCATGTATTCCCTGAGTTGAGTCAGCTCACAATTTCTTCATGAGTGCAGTTTTGATTTAGTAGAGTTCTCAGATATAAGAACTTTGCTTCTCTTTCAAAGGATTAATTACATATCTGTGTGTTGCGATTTTGTCCTGTGCTGTGTTCGTGAGACAGGAAAGTCTGTTAATAGTTTATGCATTCTCCATTGTATTCCCATTTTTTCTGAAGCCTCTGATGAATGCAGAATATATGATCAGTATTTGACCTATTGCATCAAAGTGACACTGGTGATAACCAGTAATTTCATCTGCATGACAGCACAGAGAACTGTGGTTAGTTACAACAGGACATGGTATTTGGATTTTATTGCAGCCGCCCTTGGAGTCACTAGCTACCGTTGAAGAGACAGTGGTGCGTGACAAAGCAGTGGATTCACTACGAGCAATTTCTGGACAACACAGCCCTGTTGATTTGGAAGCACACTTTGTGCCCTTAGTTCAGCGCCTGGCATCAGGTGACTGGTTCACGTCACGGACATCAGCCTGTGGTCTTTTTAGTGTTTGCTATCAGAGAGTTTGTTCCTCTGTGAAAGGTAAGTGAAAGTATCATATAGTGTGTTTTATAAGTGTATCTTAAGTTGATATTGTAGACAAGTTATTTTAACTCATGTGCTGTTTATGTAACTTGTTATCGTAGCATGCTTGGTATCTGTATTAAGACATCATAAGTATCAGTACTTGATCACAATATCGAACACACCTTAGCAGCGCTAAGTTTTTTTTTGTTTTGTTTTGTTTTTAAAGGCCGACTGGATGCTTTGGCATCTGTAGATACTACTTTTAAGTACTGGTTATAACAGGAATTACAAATATTGAAAATTCACATACATGTTCTAGTAGCAGAGGTGATGTCTTTCTGTAAGTATCTATGAATGTAAGTTAATTTGCACTCTGTGTGAGAGGGGGGAATTGCTTAAGAGGGAGATTTATAATTTTCGTTACTTGTTGGCAAATATTATTAGTATAATTTGGTCATGGAGGTTGTGACAAGCAGCGCATGCAGTAGACATGGGAGATGACAGATTCATAAAGAATTGATAAGAAAAATGTGAGGAAGAGAGCATGTGCAAGACCCAGGCATACATGGGAGGGTAATACTAAAATGTATCTTAAAATGGGGTTAGAAAGTGTGGACTTGTTATGTATTGTAGAGGACAAGGACTAGAAGCAGACTCTTGAGCTATCAGGTTCAGGAATGGGTGGGCAATTTTTCAGCAGCTGAGCATCTGTTGGCTTCTGAAGGAGGACTATGCATTATGGAGTTTGTTTTTTGTAAGTGGTATTGAGCGGATTCCAAGTTATGTAAACCGGAATTTTCACCCCTAGTATTATTGGACCCAACATGTAAGTTCAAAGGTACCTGTGTCTTCTATACTTTCACCTTGGCACACAACATTAAAACAGTTCAGCTTCTTTGCCAGCATTCATTGGCATGAAATGCAATCATTTGTCCCCAAATTCTAAACCAAGACTGTAGATCATTTTTTTTCATGAACCTGGCTTAGGGCCATGTTATATGACCCATTTTTTTTTAAACGTGTTTTTCTACAAAAGGTATATTAAAATCTGAAAACACATTGTTGTGTGAAGCATTGTAAATGTCCGTGCTCAGTAGTGCACAGGCTTATGTCTGAGGCAGTCTGGTGAAGAGTTTGTTCACTGATAATTGAAATGTAGAGCAGAATGTTATATCTCAATTCTGGCAATGTGTATGGGCTGTTCTTATACACATTCTCTTCTTCACATCCCCAGAGAAAGAAATCCAGTGGTGTTAGATCTAGAGATTGCAGGAGCCATGAGCATCATGAAAACATGCTATCACTAAAAAAACTTGTGCAACATTTGCATGATTGAAATTTATGTTATGTGCTGCCGCCCCATCTTATTGGAACCCATAGTGTTGTTTGTCAACTTCTAGAAGGATACAAAGTGTATAATTAGTTCATAGTGACATCTTGCTGTTGCCATTTCTCTGAAGAAAGTGGGACTGATTATTCTGCCCCTAAGGTCATCACTCCGTACTCTGTGTGGTGAGGAATATAATTGTCTTTCATCAGATGCATGGGGATTTTGTCAATCAGTATTGTGGTGTTTTTTGCTACTAATGTATCCACGTAGGTGAAACTGTGCTTCATCAATAAAGAAGACTATCTGAAATGTCTGTATACCCTCTTGGATGAAGTGTTTAAAACGTCAGCTGTACTGAAATAGTTATACCCTTTCAGGACCCTCGTGTTTTTACATGTCATGCCTATGATGTGGGTTTTAAATTCTTTGTAGCTCTTCATATACTTGTGTAGGATAATCTGCTGGGTTAAAAATTTCCCTCAGTGACTTTCTTGGACAGTGTATTGAAGTTTGAAGGATGTTGTCTACTAGAGGTTGATGAGAATATTTTCTACCATACACGCTACCTGTGTCATGAGACGTATTTGGTGCAGAACATCTGGAAATTCATCCCTAAACTCATTCTTGCCAGTTGGTGAGGATGAGATTCTAGGTGATGTTTGACAGTGAACAGTCATTGCACTTGTTAAAAAAAAGAGTACATTAGTATTTCAGGTATTGAGGAATGACAGGTGCAAATCTGTGAAAAATCATATGACCTCTGTGAGTTCTGCAGTGGTATAGTCATAGCAGTATATTTTTTCAGTGAGCCCATTTGAGTTGTATTCAGTAATAGTAGGCAATGGTATTTAAATATGGGTTGTATATTTTTGTGACTGTCCTGTACAAATTTTTTTTTGTATGAATTGTACCTACACCACTGGACACTCATCTTATAAGAGTAGTAACATGGAAATATTGTCTCTTATTTTTGTGACTGGGATCCAGTATGTCTCATTCACTACAGCCACTAGGTTATAGGGTAGAAGGTCTGGCAGGAGAAAAATTTTTTTGCTTTTCCAGAATGTCCAGAACAATTCTGGGGCCCTCCCTGCCTTCCTTTTAATAGGTACTGGCAGTTATTTTCTGGGGGTAAAACAATGGGCTTGAAGTTGACCGCTCACCTCCATCTAATAAAGCTTTCACATGACAAATCATGAAGACTCAGAGTGGGAGTTGAATGTCAGGCTTCCATCACCTCCATCTAATGCCAAGGTTAATTATGTGTGTTGTGCCTCTGCTCCTGTATGCCTTCATGGCTTGGACATTTGCAACTTTAGCTTTTATATGTGACACTTTGTCAGGTTTGGTGGAGGTTGATTTTAATCAGGTGTGTAACATCAGCTGGTAAAGAAGTCCCTGTGCTAATTGCTGTTAGAGAAGTTTTTATATGAGGCATGACATAAAATGTGGTCTTTGTGTGTTTCCATGCATGCATGTCTTCCTGAGTAAAATTGTATTGAGTTTCTAGCCGATGCTCGATTTTTAATGTCTGGGGTAGGACTGCTAGAAGTGAGTGATGTGATGGAATGTTCCATCTTAAATTTTTACAGTTTCTTAATTCTTACATGTACTTGGACCTGAAGCAGTGTTGTTTTCAGTTGTGATGTGGATGAGTAATGCCATGAAGAGTACATCTTTGATTTTATTTACAGTTTTTATACAAGGATAGTTCTATCATGTGACTTGGTTTTCTGATTTTAGCGGATCTGCGTAACCATTTCCGTAACTTATGCCAAGATGATACCCCAATGGTACGACGTGCAGCAGCCAGTAAACTTGGTGAATTTGCGAAAGTTGTAGAAGTGGAGTATCTGAAATCAGACTTGATCCCCATGTTTGTAAACCTGGCACAGGATGAACAGGATTCTGTACGTCTTTTGGCAGTGGAGGCTTGCGTTAGCATTGCCACTTTGTTACAGCAGGATGATGTTGAACAGTTGGTCATGCCCACATTGCGACAGTGTGCTGGGGACACTTCATGGCGTGTGCGGTATATGGTTGCCGACAAGTTCACTGAGGTATTGTCCGATTCATCCCAATACTTACCCAAGGAATGGGTGTTAACACTCACTGGAGAAGTGCATGGTACATGTTTTCATTGAAACTTGATTGTAAGCATACAGAGGGCATGAATTGGCAGGATATTTAAAAAAAAAAAATGTTATAAGATATATTGTTGTTCTCAGTTATAGAAAATTTAATATTCATGGGTGTTACCATTTCCAGTAGCCAGCTAGCATGAACTAGTCACTCTACAGGGGCATATTTTTCCTGTAACCCTTTGAAGCTCAATGATTACTGCATTCACCACCAGGTTTCACGTGTGGAACCTCTGTGTTGTGTCCACAGAATGCATTTGTGTGTTTTGTATACTTTGCACAGCATAGTGAGATTATTTTCCTGCACATTATTAACGGATAGGTGTTTGTGATTGAAGTGGAGTATACTGTGCAGTGCAAACTGAAACTTTAAATATAATTCAAGTTAAATTCATTCTTCAGAGGAGTAAAATAGCTGGTAGATGATTGGTTTTTGAGTGCTTGCTTGTCTGGCAGTTTTTGTGAAAGTGATACTGTATGAATATAGGGTTTGGTGCGGAAACCTGAGGGAAAGAGTCCACTAGGAAGATCCAGGCATAGATGGGAGGATAATATTAAGATGGGTCTTCAGGAAGTGGGATAGGGGGTCATGGATTGGATTGATCTGGCTCAGGATGTGAACAGGTGGCAGGCACTTGTTAATGCGGTAATGAACCTTTGGATTCTGTAAAATGCAGGGAATTTCTTGACTAGCTAAGAACCGGTTAGGTTCTCAAGAAAGGTTCTGCTCCATGGAGTATAAAGAATGGATATCTTACGAAACCCACTCTTGATAGGTGTTTCACACTCTTGAGAAGTGAGTTGTATTCCAGTGGCCAGTGGAACCCTATCAAAAGAATTAATAGAAATAAAATTCCAGCAGAATATTAAGGGGTGAGTGAGGCCTAATGGTAAAGTCAAGGTATTCACAGCCACAACAGTGAGTTTGATTTTTGCCATAACAGTCATGTGAAGATGAGGCATTATAACGTTTCTTTGCACTAATATTAACAATCTTCTTCATATTATTGTAGTTGCTTTTTGGTAGCTGTCCGTCAGTACTGCTGAGTTTTATAGCTCTTTTTAGTGCTGCATTCTTTGTGCTGTAAATTTTGAGTATTGCAGGCATGATAAAGAAGATAGCAAGATGAATTTTCAGATTTCGGTTTTATATCAGTCATGTTTTGTGGAAAAGGCTGTGTCATGTGGTGTACTGTAAAATGCTGACAAAAACATATTTATGTGACACCTGAAGACAAAACATGGACCCATGACAGATAGCAGTGAACGTACTTGTAAAAGTAAATTTTCTGTTTTTAAGCAAATTAGACTTGAATTTGCTACCCCGTCCCAACCACTACCCCCATAAAATGTTGCTATGCTTGTGGCTTCACATTGCATTGCACAAAATAGCAGAAGAGCTGTTGTATCCAGACTGGAGGTGATTCTTTGAAGAATGTTGAAGAATTTGTTATATTGTGTGATGGATAGCACAGTTAGACGGACAGTTAAGTCATGTCAGGTGATATTTTAATCTTAAGTACTTGAGATGAAGAGTTGTCCAAGTGGTTATCTCCAACTGCCATTGACACACACACTGCGCACATTCATAATATGTAGGCTGTAAAATTGTTGCAGGAGATTATGTCACAAGTTATTAGAGTGGGAAATGCCATAAAGTCAAATGCTTTAAAATAGAATATTTTCAAGAAGGTGTTCAGAATCTGATGCATGTCAGCAGTCCCACTACCAAATTTTACATGCCTAGCCATACTAATTCATTAAGTATTATATTCAAACAAAAACTTAAAGAAAAGTTTTGCATATCTGCCATCTTATTTTACATTTCACAGTAAAGGAGCTGAATAAATGTTGCATATGTTTGAAATATCTGTGACCATACATCACTTGTGGCTTCTAAATTGTCATCATTGTCTCATTTTACAAGTTTGTGCATCTGTGTTAATCGCTGATTGTAGGAAGATATAAAGAAAAGTGTTACTTTGAGTATCCTTTGTTAACATAACATTTGTACCAAGCTTGTGCAGATCAGTCAGCTATTTTGAAAGTTGAAGCAAGACATAACACACACATGTGCATGCGTACACAAACACAGACTGCTTAGCAATGTTGTAAGTCTGTGTCTTGGAGGAAGGACAGTATGCTAAATACCATCTTAATTATATGAAATTCCAGTTCACAAAGGATAGGGTTTGTTTTGCTTGTCAGTGCAGTAATCTTATATTGTATCTTAAATAGCTGCTTAGAAGTTGCTTCGTGTTTCAGTCACTAAAACCTTAAAGAAATCAAGAAAAGAAAACATAACCTCAAATACATTTAACAAAAAAAGAATAAAAAACTACAGTATGCAGAACTCACTGTCATATCTGCTGCCTTCCTTTGTTTCTAATATAGACTTCTTTTGTAGGTGACTTACACATATCAATTTATGTTGTAATTTTTGTGTAACTATTTGAGATATGAAAAATATTGTGCTGACAGGGAAAAACCCAGTATTAAGTTTCAATTTGAATTTAATTACATAGCGCAGTGGGATGCCAACAGTAAAGAAAAGGTCAGAACGATGAACGGTTACATAAATTACACTATTTATGTCTTGCTTGTGGTATTGCATGTTGGTGTCTTATTGTAGCGATACTGCAGTGTGTTTGTAGAGGGCTGGAAACCCATGCATCAGATTTTGAATGTGCTGGCTGAACATTTTCTGTGCTTGTGTGATAATTTCACAGGTGGGACTCGTGACTAAGTTTGTTTGTGTGCGAGGTATTGCTACATTGCAAGAACACTTTTTTTGGGGGGGTTAGTAATGTCTGAAGATCTAGTTGAAGCTGCAGATCTAGCAATATTGCAACTCCATAGTTTAGTTTCTTACTGTGAGGGACCATCACTGACCCATTCTTGTTTGTATCCTAGGTCATTAAGTTTATTATTTATGGAACATAGTGTTTCTAGTAGCTCTCATGTTTGAATTTTATCTCTTTAGCTTCAGAAAGCTGTGGGCCAAGAAATTACAAAATCAGACCTTGTACCGGCATTCCAGTCACTACTGAAGGACACAGAGGCTGAAGTGCGTGCTGCAGCAGCGCACAAGGTGCGTGACTTCTGCCAGAACTTGGACTCATATCAGCAAGAATCAATCATCATGACAAATATCCTTCCATTTGTAAAGGAGCTGGTTGCTGATCCCAATCAGCACGTTAAGTCCGCACTTGCATCAGTCATAATGGGTCTTAGTCCCATACTTGGCAAGCACAACACAATCGAGCACTTGCTGCCTCTCTTCTTGTCACAGCTGAAAGATGAATGTCCTGAAGTACGGTTGAATATTATCTCCAATCTTGACTGTGTCAATGAAGTCATTGGAATACAGCAGGTAAGTGCATCTATTGAAGAAGATCTTTTATTTGTCACAGATTATACTATCTGTCATACTGACTAACTTCTGTGACATTTGTACTTAGTTTTGTGTTCTCAACTTTGTACTGCCTGTTTACAGTCTTCACTTTATTTGATTGTCTAATTAAGAATTTTTATGTAATTAACTAATTAACAGATTACAATAACTGATTTTTGATGATGGGGCTCATTCAGGCTGCATTCCTCTAGTTTTTGACACCACATAGTGATGTCACTATGTACCGATGTTTCAGAGGAAAATTCTGCCTCCTTTTTGAGGGTGGAAGGAAGTGAGTTAGATTTGACAGTACATTGTGTCAAAACCAAGAAGGCTACAGTCTGGTTCATCTCTACTGCTGCCACTTGTCACTCATTACCCTTTTGAATTTCTGTTCCACGTGTATTTGTATGCATGAATGTTTGATGGCAAAGTTCTGTCCTCCTCCTCCTCTTCCTCTTTTTCAAGGAAAGAGTGTTTAATAATTATACTGAATGAGAATTATGTCTGTAAACAAGGTGTTTTTATTTACTGCCTCATGTTGTGCATTATGTTTTCAGCTGTCTCAGTCATTATTACCTGCTATTGTTGAGCTTGCAGAAGATTCAAAATGGCGTGTGCGACTAGCTATCATCGAATACATGCCTCTTCTGGCTGGGCAGCTTGGAGTGGAATTTTTTGACGAGAAACTGAATTCACTTTGCATGACATGGCTTGTTGATCATGGTGAGTTATTAGTTATTGTTAGTTCCCATCTGTAAGGCCAGAACCCATGTCCACGGTCTTCTTGTCTTTCAACATCCAGCCTCTCTTGGTTCAGGCACACGTTTTTGGCCTTGGATCAATGAAATATTCCTTAACCCATTGACGGTGATGACGGGTGTGATGCTGAGAAACCAAACAAAGTGCTGCTTAGGTCAGTGCCAAAGAACATGCGAAATAATGGATGGCCTTTTAAATGCCATGTCTTGCGCACAATACAAAAGGTATTTCATTTGGTGCCAGAGGGTTGATTATCTGTACTGTGCACGTAAGTCAGTTTGTTTAAAAGCTGTTGGTTTAGGGAGGTTGTTTTCTGTTTTCAGGCAGCTGTTATATTTTGATAGGTGGCTAGTCATTGCTGTTTTCTTTACTTTCAGTGTATGCCATTCGTGAAGCCGCTACTTTAAATTTGAAGAAGTTGGTAGAAAAATTTGGACCAGAGTGGGCCCAGAATACAGTAATCCCAAAAGTTCTGGCCATGTCTCGTGACCAGAACTATCTTCACAGGATGACATGCTTGTTTTGCATTAATGTAAGTGGAACACATGAAAACTTCACTGTAGATCGGTGATCCTCATATGGCTTTCGGGTCTTGCTGTGCTCAATTTCAGTATGAACCGTACTGTAAAATGTAATTGTGTTTGGTAAATACAAAAATGTGATAAAAGATACAGGAAGTGCAGCTTTTCATAAGGTAATAGTTTTGTGGAATGTAAAGAGAGTTGATGGGTGAAAAATTTTCTGTAGCTGTTGGTCTGATGGTGATAACTGATGAATGTTTGGTACTAGGCATGTGAAATTTTATGTGGCATGGATCACAGGCATGCCTACACACCATGTATGGAATGCTGTTCTGAGTGTACAGGTACAAATGTGGCACTGATGCAAAGCTTTGAGGTTATAAATAAGGCAAATATGACATGCACATGATCTGTGCATATGTAATAAGTTTTTTTCACAAAAATAAAGTAAAATAATAATAACAGTAAATAATCAACCTTACAAAAGAAATAACAACGCATGTGGAATGTAAAAGTGATACCAGTAATAATAAGGGGAGCTGGAACCATCTGAAAATCATTCAGAAAATTTCTGAGCAACATACCGGGAGAGCACAAAATTAACCCTTAGCGTACCGAATTAAATCCCATCTGTAAATCCCAGCTCGCCGAATTATTCTGGAGGGGTATTTAAATTTTGCGCCTACTTTTGGAAAGACTTGAATTTTTCGAGAACTAAGCGAGATAAATTTGTGAAACAAAAAGCAGTTTGTGGGGAAAGAATCAGACATTGCTCAGGATGCCTTAAAAATGCTGTAATGTCCTTATTGTATATTGGAGAACATAGGTTTCTAAAAAAAAAATTGTAAATGTCCATGTTCTTTTACTTACATTTAGGTCGAGGCTCCAACAATTTGCACGGAGAACGAAAGAAAATGTGTCTTATAAGTCGTTTTTTGTGTGGTAATCTTCAAAACAACTTCGGTCCACACAAAGCGCCACGTCACACTTGACACATTTGAATAGCATGGTTCGCGTCACGCCCCTCGCTGAACACACGCGACAGCGCCGCTGTTTAGAATTGCGGCCAGGCCAGTGCTTATTGTGACGTGTGTCCAGTCTTCCAATGTTAGTAGAAGCTGGGGCTGGTCTTCCCACAGGCATGGATCGTCGTGGCCAATGCCCAGACCATGCCAGCATCTCTCTGATAAGGGTGAGATGAAAATCTCTCTGTGAAATTTTCTTCCCACCACGTGAAGATAAGAGGATGTAACTGTTGACAATGGCCAGATCTAACAGGTGGAAAAAGAGCTTCTTTGTCCACTTCCATGTTCAGCGGCTGGCTGTGTAGCTACTGGCCAACCTATCCGAATTGTCAACGTGCCCCATGTGACGGTTATAATCCGCCACAATTTCCGGCTTTATCGCATTCCCGTGTTCATTGCGATAATTGCCTTCTCTGGGTGGATCGTGAATGTTTGTCAGTAGGCACACGTCTCTCTTATCCTTCCACACCACAGCCGTCAAGTCACCCCTGGTCCTTACTCGAATGTCACCACGTTTCAGTCTCAGTGTCTTGGGTTTGAGGTCCTTGGGCATGCCCTTTC
>Ga0123355_10004372_pt1 | contig 20555 bp, 22 predicted proteins | sample TergutEmb28metaG_3_FD_89872 | JGI IMG/M metagenome (GOLD analysis project Ga0123355, IMG submission 89872) | Embiratermes neotenicus P1 segment gut microbial communities from Petit-Saut dam, French Guiana - Emb289 P1 | ecosystem: Host-associated > Arthropoda: Insects > Digestive system > Gut ...
AACGCTGGTATGAACCCAAAAGCACTGCAATATATCATGGGTCATTCCAATATCGTAATGACGTTGAACTATTACGCACACGCCAATTTTGAGTCTGCAAAGGCTGAAATGGATAGACTGGCGGCGTAATAGGTAGAAAGAAGTTTACTACTTTTTTACTACGTTTCAGAGCGGAAATGTAAAAGGTTTTAAGGGTATACGTGAGTTTCTCCTAAAACAAAAAATGCCGAAAAGCCTGTATATACAGGACTTGACGGCATTTAGGGATTTATAAGAGGATAGTCAAAAATTATATGTGAGTTTCATCAAAAGATTTTCAATAATATGCACATGCATTATTATACTCCTTAGCGGAGTAGGAATATTTGTTTGGCAAATGAACCGGACTTCACCCTCGGATTTTATTTCTGAGGAAATCCATCCTGATTCTACTTCCGAAGAATCCCACTATAATTCCGTTTATGAAGAAACTTATCCTGACTTTGCTTTAGAAGCGCCTCATCTTATTGCCGGTACTATGGAAGCGCAAGCGGCAAACCTACAAAAGCTTGCAATGGTTTGGGGGTTTACAAAGTATACCCACCCGACTTTTCTTACAAGGGAGCGGTGCTGGGACGAGGAGCTACTGAGTTTAATACCCATCGTACAGTTTGCCGACCCAGAAGATGTAAATGATATAATTTATAACTGGTTTATTGGGCTTGGAGATGACGGGTTTGACGACAGTGCAAGTGTGCTTTTGTTAGTGCCTGTAAGCTTAACCCGGCAGCCGGGTATTTTGTATTATACGGATTTTTTTGAAATGATAGAAGGTGAAGATTGGGTGTCACGGCTTGGTTGGGGGGATAGGATTGATCATGATTATTATTATTTCGGATTACGAGTAGATAAAAACCACCTTGAACGCCTAGATGAAGCAGATGAATCCTTTGGTTGGCTGCATTCACTCGAAATGGTTGACAATAGCCATATGCGGCCCTTAATTGATATGGGTTGGCTTTCCGATGAATCATTTTTGGGCAGCTCTCTTGTGGCTGTATTTTCTCGGTTTAATGAAACTCCGGTTGTGAACAGGGCAAGAGCACCTGTTTCATTTGGTTCACTGGGGGAAGCCAATTTTTCTAATCAGCAACGTCACATCAATATGGATTTTGAAGATACCGGATATAGATTATTGGGGCTTTTTCGCCTGTGGAATGCCATGAAATACTTTTTTCCATACATTGATATCATAGATGATGACTGGACCGAACTTCTGATTAAGCATATCCCTATGATGCTTGAAGGGGAAGACAGATTAAGCTACAAATTAACGCTTGCATCCCTTGCTTCCAGGCTTCATGATGCTCACGTCGGCTTTTCGAGTGACTTGGATATGTTTGACGACAGATTCGGGGGATATGTAGTGCCTGCACTTTTTACAGAAGCCGAAAAGCAACTTGTGGTACTGCAACGGATAGAAATACCTGGATACACGCAAGCGCAAAGACTCATGCCGGGTGATGTTATACTAAGAGTAAACGGTAGGGACATTAATGAAGTAATTGCAGAAAAGTTACGGTATGTATCCTACCCGAATGAAGAAAAAGCATTATTTTTCCTTGCTAATAGTCATATGCCATTAAGACAGTATTCATCCGATGTTCCAATGGAACTTTATGTACTGCGTGATAATATTGAGCTAAGAATTGAGGTAGAAGTCGCTCCCAGCCGCCTCATGAGTGGCCGCTTACGCACATCTTCAACAGAGACTTTTCCGGCAAGGAGTTTCGAGCATTTAGAAAATAACATTGGTCTTATTAATCCCATCAGAGTTGGAGAGAGAAATATTCAGCAAATAATGGAACGTTTCGCTGACACGAGCGGTCTCATTGTAGATTTAAGGCAGGTTCCTGTACACTTCTTTATGATTTGGGAGCTTGCCGAATTTATAGTAGAAACACCTCTTAATTTTTCCCAAATAACAATAGTATCACAAGCCATTCCGGGGGTATTTGTAGACTTTAGCAGGCAATATTCAGGAGGATTTGACGGTGGTTGGAATACAAACCCATATTTTTATGAAAACAATGTGGTTGTTTTGATGGACGAAGGTTCCATGAGCCGGACGGAACATGCTGTACTATCCCTGCGTAATGGTTCAAATGTAACCGTAATAGGCAGCAATTCTATTGGTGTTAATGGTGATTATCGGTATCTGCCCTTACCGGGCGGACTTCGAATGAGATTTTCAAGCATAGGCATTTTCACTTCTGAAGGCAAACAAATGCAACGCATTGGTGTGGTGCCTGATATTTATGTACCGCGGACTATAGCCGGTATTCGCGATGGTAGAGATGAACTGCTGGAAGCCGCAATTCTATATTTAATGGGTAATCCTTCTTGAAGACAGGGCAAGGTTCCCCAAATGCTACAGCCGCATTTACATGCATTAAAGCTATATCTGCGTAATCAACAGCCCAACAATAATCCCAACCAAGGCAAAAACTGCCGGCATCCTATCTTTATTTGTAACGATGGACTGGGGCAAAATTTCGCCAAATACAACATATAACATGGCGCCACCGGCTATGGAAAATGAAAGTGCCAGCGCAATGTCAGAAACCCCTCCTATCAGAAGCCCCGCTATTGTTCCTATAAGTGTGGTTGCGCCGGTTAACATGACTAATAGCACAGTCTTTAATCTGGAAAGTCCACCAGAAATAAGTGGTGTAGAAATAGCCATTCCTTCCGGGATATTGTGCAAGCCAATCATAATAGCAAGCGTTAAACCAAGCGCCGCGTCATGGTAGCCTGCTGCACCCATTGCCAGCCCTTCCGGAATATTATGCAGCGCGATGGCAAAAAGCATTATCATTCCGGAACGAATCAAACCTTTTTTGCGCTCTGGCAAAGTGCGTCCCTTAGAACCGATAGAAAGCGGCACAGCCGCTTTTTTGTTTGCTAGTAAATTGCTCTGTACGAAACGCGCGGCGGGAGCCGCTTTTTCATTGCTTATTAATTCACTTGAATGAAAAAATTCTGCATAGGTTTCATGTAGCTTGGACTCAGAGCCGCTACTATTTTTCTTGGTTTTAGAAACCCTGTCCATAACATTATTAAGGGCCATAACCATTAATGCCCCTATAATCAAACCTATAATTGCAATCCCGGCATTGGAATATTCGATAGCTTCGGGAATGAGTTCGATAAATACAATGCTAAGCATGACACCGCCGGCTAGAGATAAAAATATGCTTATCATTTTTTCTGTACGGTTTCCAAAAATAGCCGTTATAATTCCTCCAAGCCCCATGCCCACCACTCCGGCAAAAAGACTCATTATGATGATATTCATGTTGTCCTCCTCTTTTGAATTGAATTTAGTTAGTTTCAACTAACTTTTGTAATGTTAGCACAGACTAACTTTTTTGTCAACGTTTATGTACAGAAAAATAGGACTGTCTCACCAAATCAATTTATCTTGGTGAGATAGCCCGGTTTTTGCGTTACCTTATAAAATTTCATCCGGCACATACGCTTGCATGCACTTCCTTATCGGTTCATAGTAAACGCATTAATTCCGCTACGTTTTTTATCCTGTAATCTTCCCTGAACGGAATGGAGTCGTCCAACCCTTCCCAGTCGCCTATAACCCACGCGCAATCCATTCCCGCTTTCTTCGAACATAAAATATCTAGCGGGTGGTCACCCACATACAAACAGTCTGATGGGCGAAGGTTTAGCTCATTCAGCGCGATTTCCATTATGCGCGTGTCGGGTTTCTCTACGCCTACGATTTCGGAGACGATTACTGCTTCAAAATATCTGTATAACCCTAATTCCTTCAACTTCCCCATAATGGACTTGCTGTAATTGGAGACAATTGCCAGTCGATATTTTCCGGTCAAATAATCCAGGGTTTCAAATACCCCGGGTATCACGCATTTTTCCTGCTTGACCTTTTCCATTTCGGACATTGATTGAAGATAGACGCCTTCCATCGTAGCGTCATATTCGACGCACGACAATGCCGCCCTATTCCAGTTCGTATCCGTTTCTTCGCCCGTTTCGCGTGGCATACCGTTCAATACCTTTAAAAGCATTTCCCCATATGTTCTATAAATGGCGATGTTCATTTTTCTCGCCGCTTCTTCGGTGACTTCAAGCCCGAGTGAACGTACCTTATCGCCGTATATTTTCGATAAATTCGGACGATAGTACACCAAGGTGTCGGCTACGTCAAATATAATCGCTTTATAACGCAATTCAAGTCCCCTTTAAACACGATGCACCCACACCTTTACACGAGAGCGAATCGTGTTATTGTATTGAACTCTAACTAATATTGCCTATACAGGCATTACAAACGCCGCAATGGCGATAGAATGCAAAATAGATGCCGCATTCACAAACAAATGAAATATAGAATGCATATATTTTTTCTTTTTCCCGATGCCATAACAAATAGCCCCTAAAGTGTAAAGCCCGCCGCCAACAACGATTAGCACAAAAAATGGTACGCCAAGCACTTCGATAAGCCTGTTTGTCCTAAATACTGCTGCCCAGCCCATGCCAAGGTAACAAATCATGGCGAATATGGCAAAACGCTTGCGGTCAACACCGGTAAGGGTTATTCCAAGAATCGCAAACCCCCAAATTATACCAAACAGAATCCATGCATCCACCGGAAAATCTATCCTAAACTGCCCAAGCAGAATAGGCGTATAAGTTCCGGCAATAAGTATATAAATGGTGCAATGATCTAAAACTCTAAATACGCGTTTAGGCAGCCCAATACCAAGCCCATGATAAATACTGGACATGGTAAAAAGTAAGATAACTGAAAAACCGTAAATAATGCCGCTAATAATTCCCATCGGGTTGTGATGCAGCCCTGCAACAATAACACATGCGATAAGTGCAACAAGCCCAAGCCCGCCGCCTACGATGTGCGTAATCATATTAAACCGTTCTTCGCCGCGGGTATAATTCGGCAACCCTTTGTACAATTGTTCTCCTGTAATACTGCTCATAGTTACCCCTCTCTTTGCTTCAACAATTTTTTCAAATTAGCCCTTGCACGGGACAATCTGGATTTTACCGTGCCTATGTTAAGCTTTAAGATTTTTGCCATTTCGTCATAAGATAATCCCTGCATATCACGCAAAATGATGATCATGCGATATTCGTCCGGTAATTTTTTTATTGCGTTCAATATTTCTTTAGCCCGTTCGTTAATAATTACGGTTTCTTCGGCAGAAGGTATGGTGCTTTGTATCGCTTCTTCAGTTAATTCTACCGTTTTAATGCGGTTTTTGCGTATGGCATCAAGGCAGGTGCGTGCAATTACGGTACATATCCATGGTTTAAGGCTGCCGTCCTCGGGAATTTCTACCCGCGTCAGGCCATTGTATATTTTAAGGGCGGCTTCCTGGCTTGCATCCAGTGTGTCTTCATTATTGTCAAAATACCGGCGGGCTATGTAGTGGATTAATTTTTCGTACCGAAAAAGGATACTTTCAAAAGCCCCTGTTAGTGGCGGCGTCATAGACCTTTCCAACTTTGCGGCTGCAAGTAGCTGTGCATCCGTTGGGCTCATAACGCGGTTCCTTTCGTAAATAATTAAAAAGAAGACCCGGAATGCCGGTCCTATATTTTGACACCTAGCCTAAGGCTAGGGGGGTGTCCGCAACAAAGCTTCTGCCTCTGTACATAAATGAACAGCACGGCATAGACTTTGCAATAATAGGACTCCCATTTAAGTTCTGTAGGTTCAAAATAATAGGTTATCGAGCATCCCAGGCTCTGTGTAGTTATTATAGACATTTTTTAAGGTTTTATCAAGTGAAATATTGTCAAACGTATAAAATAATGGGACTTAAGACAAGATATTAATGTAAGATATTTTTAAGAGGTGACGATATTGAAAAATTTTTTTATCACAGGTTTACTTGCAATTATACTTTGTACAACCACGGTTTTTGCAGGACAAAATTGGGGGCTGCACTTCCCAAAAGACGGCTCGCGTCCCACCGGCCCTGCAACTGCAGAGCATTTAAAGCAATTTGATGCATATTTTATTGGTGCGGAAGACGAAAAAGTATTGTATCTTACTTTCGACGCCGGTTACGAAATTGATCTGACCGCCGGAATGCTGGACATCCTAAAAAAACATGAAGTGCCGGCCGCCTTTTTTCTGGTAGGTAATTATATTCGCGACTATCCGGAATTGATAAACCGCATGGTTGCAGAGGGACATATCGTGGCAAACCATACCATGACCCATCCGGATATGAGCAAAATAAGCAGCAAAGACGCCTTTGCAAAAGAATTATCACTTGTGGAAGACCACTACAAGCAAGTGACAGGCAGCGAAATACCGCGGTACTACAGGCCGCCAAAGGGCATATACAGCGAAAGCAATCTAAAGCACGCACAAGAACTGGGGTATAAAACAATATTTTGGAGCTGCGCATACGAGGATTGGGATGAAAAAAAACAGCCTTCTAAAAAGAAAGCGTTCGGTAAGCTTATTCCACGAATACACCCCGGCGCCGTAATATTGCTGCACAACACGTCTAAAACCAATGCGCTTATCCTAGACGAACTTTTGACCAAGTACAAAGAAATGGGATACAGGTTTGAAAGCCTTGAACATTTGACCGCATAATAAAAGCGCAGGTCTAACCTGCGCTGTTGAAAACAAACTCTAAAAGCCGGGCGGCAGGTTGCCGCCCCTACGAAAAACATGGCTGTTGTAGGGGCGCCAACCTGGCGCCCGTATTACTTAACGGCTTACTTAAAGGAGATACTATGGACATAAATTGCACGCACAATTGCTTCTATCAACACGATGGCAAATGTACTTTAAGGGAGCTGCCATTGCAAGCTAAAGGCTTTAGAAACAGTGCATCAAATGATGTAGATTGCCCTTATTATTCGGCCATTCAGCCTACGGTCTAGGGAAGGTATTCGCCGCCTCAACAATGGCATCGTAAATAGCATGAGCTAATAACCACTGGTGCTGCGATGTTGCCAGTCTCGCGGCTTCTGCCGGGTTTGTTAGGAAACCTAGCTCCAAAAGCACGGCAGGCATATTGCTTTCACGCGGCACTATAAGCCCTGCACCATATCGTAGGCCACGACAGTTTGCACCGGTTCTGGTAATTTTATGCCTTTGTATAATTTCAGCAAATTGACGGCTGGTGAAATGATTATTGTTGCTACGTTCTCTTTCACCAAAATTGTACCATGTTTCAATTCCATGCGGTGCGGGGTTAGGGTTTTCTCTGGTGCCTGCGGCATTGGCATGTATAGATATAAGCAAGTCGGCTCCAATTTCATTGGCAAACTCCGCTCGTCTGAGATTGTATACTGTGCTATCGTCCCATCTTGTCATGTACCCCTGTATATTCGGATTGTTGTCTAAAAGTTGCATCACTTTTTCAGCAATTGTAAGCGCAAGCACTCTTTCAACTACACCATGGTGTGCGGTTCCAATGTTACTCCCGCCATGTCCCGGGTCAAGCACCACAATAAATGGATGTATGTCCGCGGGCAAATGTGCGCGTATTATATAGGCATCCGGCGTTTGGTGTACTGTAAAGCCTAATATTCTTGTAGTATCAAATACTAATTGTGCATTGCCCGAAAGATTCTGCCGGAGATATACGGTATTAATAAACCCATCCATAATGCCAATTTCCCCACGCCCAAGCATAGATGCCGAACTTGGAAGTGTTAAAGTGTAGCGCAAGTGCAAATATTCATTCGTGTGCTGCACTTGGCTTATATCCATGGCAAACCCTGTGCTTCTTGATATATGCAACTCTCGCCTTAATGAGTCATATCTTACCCCTGTTATATTGTAGTGCAGCGTTAACGTTATTGTATTTCCATGTGTATCCGCACTAAATGTGGGCCAGCTATCTCCAACATACACACGAATATATGCAGACCCGTCAGCGCGCTGACCCGTTGCAAAATGTGTCGCAAAAGTGCCGTTTACATTTGGGGGGCCGCTCGTAAGCATTCCGGCATTGTCGATATTAATGGTCAAAAAATTGGGGAAACCTTCTGTGGAAATGCGAATACATGGCAGGAAATCCCCTTGGATGGACAGTGTGTCTAAAATACCATCGGATTGGAAAGATATATTTCGGATACTGTTTGCCGTAAATGCAACGGTTAAAGATTCCCTATTTTCAGATAAATATAATTTGAACTCGGTAGCTTGAGTCACATGAAATACAATTCGAGTAACCATTGGTGAAGTGGAATGTTGTGCCGCACGTACTTCACTGACAGGAACAGACGAATGAGCCGGTATGCTGCCGGAAACCATATTTACTGCATTGTGAATATCAACGACAATCCTATTGTCATATAAAATAAAGTAGCTGACTTCCGAAATAGGTGAGGACGCTAAAATTACATATGCGCCAATTCCAACTTCAGCAGGCGATAGTATTTGTGTGATATTTGTTTGTGGGTGAGTTGCAGTTAAAATTGGTGACGGCGATACATTGCGTGCTAAATTTGTACTTTCAGATGGGGGAGGGATTAGGCCAGACCCCGGTGGAGCCAGGTCCAGCTTATCATCGTCCGGGGTTATGTGCCAAGGTGAGTTTTGTTCGTCGTCCACAGTCGATTCAGTCGGAGAATCCTCTGACGGAGGGTGGTTTTCAATCGGAGGATTAATTGGCGGGCCTTCCGGTGGTGGCGCCTCATGCGGAGGAATTGTGGGTATAGGCGAATTAATGATAGCCGCACGGTTTTCTCTGTCCCAATCGACAAAAAAGCCAAACGCCTCCCCGGGAAAGCGCAGTGGTATCATTGTACTATTGCCTATAATTATTGGCGGTGTGGGCATGCGCACCGGCCTGCCATTGAGAATAGCCGTGGTATCGTTAATAGTCATAACCAGCACATCGCTGCCATGATATACCGTTACTTGCCTGTTACCGGAATGCCAGCCAACGATACCGCCCATACGCTCGAAAACAGCGCGTGCGGGTACAAGCACGCTGTCATTACGTATAACCGGCGGCGAAGGAAGCCCGCTAATTTCTTGGTTATCTATGATGAGGCGTACATTCGAAGCGTATGTATCCACATAGAGTATGAAGCAAAAAAAGACGAAAGAACTAATAAATATAAATTTTTTCATTGTTTTCATCAAGAACCCCCGAAAAATGTAAAATATACTCATATCATAATAAAAAAAAAACCGTTATGCAAGATACATAACGATTTTGTAATATTCTTTGAAATTGGGCTTCCAGATTTTATAATAATTATTAGGAGCACTCGTTGCTATCATTTTGAGATATATTGGAACTATCTCCTGTTTCATCAAAAATAAGTTTCTTTACTAAATATCCGGTGGTGGGCAATACTGCTTCTTCTTGGCGGATAATACCGGATGCAATCATTTTGCTCAGCGTAGAGTCTACATCCCCCTCAGAAAATTCAGGATTGTTGCGTGAAACTACACTCACAGTTTTTCTGTAGGTTGCTATAATGTCGCTTTTTTCTTGTACCCATGTTAGATTTTTTAAAATTGCTTGTTCTAAAGAATTGTTGCGCTCTGTGGAAGGGAGTATTTTTGCATACCAGTTGGCGGCATCGGAAAGCAGGGAGCTAAGGGAACCCTCTACAGCATAAATGCCAACCATTTTGTCATTAAAGTTGCGCAAAAACGCGACAATGCTTTGGAAGTGGCTATCTCCCGTAAAAAGAATAAAATGCTTAATTTCTTGCCTTCTGAATAAGTGCTGGTAAATATGATCCAGCATAATAAAGTCGGTATAATCCTTCGTTTTATCCCCTTTAGAGCAATCTATAATACTTGTAGAGATACTTCTAAGTTTTATAGGGTGGTCTTTAATTGCTTCTTGGGAAAAATCAGCAAAGAAAATGACGTCTCTCAATTCTCCTTTGTCTCGTACATGGTTGAACCAACCCATAATATCCGGCTCGGCCTGATATTGGTTTTTGCAGCCATAAAACCATGCTTCGTAGTCTACAAATACCGACGTAGGTACTTTATCAAAAGTTTCGCCTTTGTAGTTTGTTAAATATTGCATACTATTTTCTCCTTACGTCTTAAGGAAGCCCTAATATAAATTGTAGCATTAGCATGGATAAGTGGCAAGTATAATTTGGAACAACGGGCGAACGCAGTTCGCCCCTACAAGTGACGGAAACACAGTATTTTGTTTGTAGGGGCGAACTGTGTTCGCCCGTGGCTTCCATATAAAATGAAAAAAAGCCCTACTTGGAAGTAGGGCCAAAAGTGGTTAAGTTATTAGCCGTTAACGGCATCTTTAAGTTTTTTGCCAACTTTAAAGCGAGGAGCTTTAGATGCGGCAATTTTCATAGGCTTGCCTGTTTGTGGGTTGCGGCCTTCGCGCTCTGCGCGGGTTACAACGTCAACTGTCAGGAACCCTACCAATTGCACTTTTTGATTAGCAACAAGCGCTTCTGTTACTACTTCTTCAAATGCTGCAAGAAACTTTTCTGTGTCTTTCTTGGTTAGATCGGATTTTGCTGCTACTGCCGCAATTAGTTCCGTCTTATTCATAGATGTATCCTCCTTTTGAATAAGGCCGCAAAATGCGGCGCTTTACTTACTCTGAACGTATTTATAAACGCTTCTACGGGTTTTGTCAAGGAAAATTCAGCATTTTGTTCTAAAAAGTTTGATAAGTTAACTATTTGTAACATAATTACGCTAAATTCTTCATATTGGATTAACTTTAGTCCGTTCTTTTCTCTTGTTCGCTTTCCAAATTTCCATTGCATCTGCTGCGCTTAGGGCTGTATCTGTACCAAAAACATGAGAGTGGCGGCTTATGAGTTTATCCGACAATGCATGAATAACGTCGTCTATGGTGAAATGTCCGGCTTTTTGCGCCAGTTTAGCATGAAATATAACCTGCAGCAATACATCGCCCAGTTCTTCTTTTAGGGCAGCCATATCTTGCTGATTTATTGCGTCAATTGCTTCGTTGCACTCTTCCAGCATATTTTCGCGCAAGCTTTCATGCGTTTGTTCTTTATCCCATGGGCAGCCGTTTTCCCCAAGTAAGGTGTCCATTAGGGTTAAAATTCCTTCAAAAGTCATGATTGCCTCCTGTACAAGAAAGCGGCCCTGCCGCTTTCCACTAGCCTGCGGACAGTGATAACGTTTTCCGTCCGCTGCGGACAGTGATAACGTTTTCCGTCCGCTGCGGACAGTGATAACGTTTCCCGTCCGCCAAACAAAGTTCAATTTCCTAGAGGACAAAAAAAGGGCTTACGCCCCATTTTGTGTAAATTTTTAGTTTTCCATTTGTTTGCCTAAGAAGCCGGCGGCACATACCGTTAATTTGTTTTCCACTTCGCCCATTTTTTGGTCGGGTTATAGTAGGACTACTGCGCCAATTACGTCGCCTTCTGCAATAATGGGGGCAATATACTGATGGTTGTAAGAAGGGTCGTCGTCATTCTCTAAAACAGATACAAAAGTTATATCTGTTTTGGACGCGCCAAAAGGATTACGCAGATTGAGCATTTTTTCTAATGCTTCGGAAATGCGTCTATCCAAAAATTCTTTTTTAGACCCGCCGGCAACGGAAATTATTTGATCCCTGTCTATAATAAGGACAGTATGCCCGCATGCTTGAGCAAGTGTATCTGCATATTCTCTTGCAAAAGTACCGAGTTCACCAATTGGTGAATATTTTTTAAGAATGATTTCACCTTCACGGTCGGTGAAAATTTCCAGTGGATCACCTTCGCGAATCCTTAGTGTTCTGCGGATTTCTTTTGGGATTACAACTCTTCCCAAATCGTCGATTCTTCTAACAATACCTGTAGCTTTCACAGCTTTTCCTCCTTGTGTATAACAACTGTTTAATCTGTAAACAGTGAATTACGAGACTTTACATATTATTTGTAAAAAATTCATGAAATATACAACTATAGTTACACGGTTGCGAGTTGTGCAAGCTTTGCAAATGCTGAGGCATCGTTTACTGCCATCTCGGCCAGCATTTTGCGGTTAATGTCTACGCCTTTTTGCTTTAAGCCATACATAAATTGGCTGTAGCTAAGGCCGTGAATACGTGCCGCCGCATTAATACGTGTAATCCACAAACGGCGATATTCGCGTTTGGTTTGTTTACGCCCTGCAAATGCATGCGCCATTGCGCGCATAACCGCTTGTTTAGCAGCACGGTATTGTTTGCTGCGGGCCCCAAAATAACCGCGGGCCAGCTTTAGCGTTCTTTTATGTTTTTTTCTGGAATTTACTGCGCCTTTAATTCTTGCCATTTAATAAATCCTCCTCTTGGGTTTATGCGTAGGGCATCATTTGTCTTACTGCAGCTTCGTTAGTTTTGTCCACCATACCCATTTTACGAAGATTCATTTTGCGTTTTGGGCTTTTCTTGGTAAGGATGTGTGTTTTGTTTGCTTTTTTGTGCTTAAACTTACCGGTGCCGGTAATTTTGAAACGCTTTGCTGCTGCTTTTTTTGTTTTTAATTTTGGCATAACTTATTCCATGCCTCCTTCGTTGGCGTCATTAATAGGTTGGTATGAAAAATCAGAAACCGATTTTTCATACTTTACTCCTTTGGTTTTTCTGGTTGTTGCTTTGGTGCCAGGAACATTGCCATAGAACGACCTTCCATTTTGGGCGGTTTTTCTATGTTGGCATATTCACTTACATTTTGGGCGAACTCGTTTAGTATGACGTGTGCAAATTCTGTGCGCCCATGCTCGCGCCCACGGAAGCGTATGGTGATTTTAACCTTGTCGCCATCTTTTAAAAATTTAATGGCTTTTTTAAGCTTAACATCAACATCGTGCTTGTCGGTATTAGGGGTTAAGCGAAGTTCTTTTACATCCGTTGTTCTTTGCTTTTTCCTGGCTTCCTTTTCTTTCTTTGACTGTTCAAATCTGAACTTGCTGTAGTTCATGATCTTGCAGACCGGTGGCTTTGCCGTTGGTGAAATTTTCACCAAATCCAGGCGTTTTTCGTCCGCAATTTGTTGTGCGTCACGGCTGGACATAATACCTAGCTGTTCGCCATCGTCGCCAATTAGGCGTACCTCGCGGTCTCTAATCTGCTCGTTGATCATTAAGTCGGTGATATTGTATCACTCCTTCTGTTTTGATGAGGGCAGCGCCCCATTTAAATAAAAAAGACAGATGCAAAATCTCACCTGTCACAAATAGACAACTCCCCAAAGCATGGGAAATTTACATATCCGATTTGTAACCCGGTAGCGCACATTTGTGGCTTGGAGGTGAGAAGCAGAACTTCTTCTTTAGCTGAAAGTCTAACATGATAATTGGGTATTGTCAAATTTCTGCAAACAAAAATGGAGCCGGTCCCACATATTCAGTTGGTGATAAAATATCACCAACTGAATATGTGGGCTGGCTCCCTGTGTCATATCGTTATTTATTGTTTGTTAGTGCTACGTACTGCTTTCAATGCCAATTCATCCAGTACATGTTGGCTAAGGAATGGCGCAAGCCCTGATAAAGCACCAATGCCTTCTACTTGTTCAATTTGCATGGCTAATTCGTCTAGGCAGGCAGTGCCTAAAAACGGTGCAATGCCGCAAAGCTCGCCGATATTACCGGAGAATGTCGCTTTTTGTGCCAGTTGCTGCAACATCTCTTTGCTAATAAATGGCGCAAGCCCTGTTAAAGCGCCAATGCCGTCCACTGCTTCAATTTTCATGGCCAGTTTGTCTAAGTATGCGGTATCTAAAAATGGAGCAAGCCCGCAAAGTTCGCCTACACTTCCTACATCAACCACTTTGTCTGCCAGTTGCTGCAGCGCTTCTCTGCTAATAAATGGTGCAATACCCATTATGGCGCTTAGGTCAATGCCTTCCGGTTCCACATGCTGCACCAAATCGTCTACTTGGCTTGGCCTTAGCACAGGCGCGACCTCCACCACTTCGTCCATGTGCAGTTCCTTTTCCTCTGCATATACGGCTGTATTTTGGTTCAAAACGTCTTTTATGAGTTCCACTTCTTTTTCGTTATCCAGCAATTCATCAATAGATACCCCCAACACTTGGGATATTCCCGGTAGTTTTGATATGTCCGGCATAGTTAAACCGCGCTCCCAGCTGGATACGGCTTGATAGCTAACGCCTGCTTTGTCTGCTAATTCATTTTGGGTCATGTCGCGTTCTTTGCGCAACGCAGAAATTTTTCTGCCAATTTGTTGTAGGTTCATCATAGCCTCCTGTTTTTGTTTGTTATTCTGTTCGCTTAAGCACCCATAGAATATAACAAATAGCTTATGCGGTAAATAAAGTTATTCTTGCTAAAGGGTGGCTTTAGTGCAATCCATTATCACCCCAACTCCTGATAGTAGGAATTGGGGTGATTTTTTCTCATAATAATTTTTCATAATCTCGTCTAAAATATACAACTCTTGCTACTATTACTTTTTTTTCATTTTCATCTACCCAGTAAAATATAACGTAATTTCGTACAATCAATTTTCGGTATTCTTGCCTTAATGGTTTGATGGTGTGGTGAATCGCATTTGCATATGGAAATGCTGTAAGGTTTTCCGCCGCTTCTATCATTTCATAAGACAATTTTTCCGCCGCAGAAGGGTTGCAAAGGTCTTGGCTGATATATCTTGCAATTTCTGTCATGTCCTGCATTGCTACCGGTAAATATTCTAATTGATACATTTAACGGCCTCCGATAGCTTCTTTCATAGCTGACAATACCTCTTTAGAGGAATACCTCTTGTCTGTATGTTCTGCTTCCCGCTCTGCCTCCAATAGCTTGAAATACACTTCACTTTCAAATTGCATTTTCTGAAAAGTTTCCATGCTTAAAACAACCATACTTCCATAACCGTTTTTTGTTAGGAACACAGGCTGGTTTGTCTCATGTACTGTTTTTGATATTTCTGCAAAACTATTTCGTAAGTCAGATACAGGTCTAATTAAATTCATGTTAAGCACCTCCTGTGAAAAGTTTAGCGTAATTATGCTAATTTTGCAAGCACCAAATACCGGGGAATTGTGTGTTATAATAAGCAGCAAAATCCAAAGCGGAGGTTACAAATGAACTACGAAAAAACCCTGGCCACCATAAAAAGCACACGCACCATGCCGCCTGAGCAAGCCTTGCCAATCCTAATAGACTGCGTAAAAAAAGGCCACGCTCTAGCCGCTGCAAAGGCCGTAAAAGCCATAGCCAACCTAAACCACACGGATGTTGTGCCGTCTTTAATCGCAATGTACGACTGGACAGAGCAAGACCCGCATAAGCGTGACAAAGGCTGCGATATCCGCTTGGCAATAGTGGAAGCTTTTGGTGAGATAGGCTCGCAGCACACTATTGATACGCTGCGAAAAGCAGTGCGCACAATCCAAATTGTAAGGCTTGGCCCAACACCGGAGGATATTGCGATAGGATTGCGTGCAACTGCGGCACTTTCTTTAGCAAAAGCGGACTCGAACGCGCTTTACGAGTTATCACTTCTGCTTTTTGACCGGAAGCCGGACACAATGGTTAGCCCAATAAGTGTACCATTTGTTAAAGCACCGGTTAGGAAAGCGGCTGCGCAAGCCATTGGCATTTTAGGCGACATGGGCGGAATGCCGCTGTTGGCGGTTAAGCTAAAATTTCCCGGTGAAGAAGTAGCGGATGTACTGGCCGAATGCCTGGAATCTTTAATTGCTATGCGTCCGCCTTATTTAATGGAAATTGCAAAACCCTATCTGGCGGGAACAGACGAGTATCTTTCTGCTATAACAGCCCTGTCCTTGGCAGAAAACCTTGGCATGGACGCTTTAGAGCCGTTGCTGGAAGCCTTAGAATATGTAGAAGGTGAAGCCAAGGAAGCGATAGTTATTGCTATTTCTGTAATTAAAGGCAGTAATATTCGTCAAATGCTGGTGGATTTTCTTGAACATAAAAACCCCTTCGTGCGGAGTGGCGCAGCGAAGGGGCTGGAGATGTTAGAAGGGTAGAGTGGGTATTACAAAATGAATGCAATTTTTCTACTGCGTAACCACATTTATATCCCCAAGTTCAATATCATAGTAAAATGGATTAATCATCCGGTTCACTACCTCAAGAACGGTATGCGGACTCAAAAATTCTTCAGATGTAGCAGGCCATCCGGAGCGTGCAGGCAGCAGTGTATAGGTGGTTAGTGCTTCCGTTCCCATAACATTATTTAACTCAAGCGCAAAGTACATCATTTCAGAAAAGGTCAAATCTGTATATACGCTCTCGTTAAAGATGCTTACAAATTCCGGGATTTGCAGGATACTTGCCGGCCGCAGTAAACGGTTGACTACTTCGGTTATAACTGCCTGCTGGTTTCGGGTGCGCCCAAAGTCGCCGTCAGGCAGGCTTGGATACCCGGAGTTGCGGTTGGCTTGCCTGAACCGTACAAAATCCAAAGCGGTTGCGCTGTCCATATGCTGCATACCCGGCTGGATATCAATATCCAAATCTTGATAGGGGTCTATATAACGCATACGTATCGGTACGTAAACATCAATGCCGCCAACAGCATCAATTATAGTAAAGAATGAGTCATAATCAATTACCACATAATAATCCGGGATAAACCCGATAACATTCATCACGTCAATTTGTACTTGACGTATGCCGCCCTCTCTTCCGCGCCCACCGCCCGAGCCTGCGATATAAGATGACAACAACTGTCTGCCATTACGGGTTGGGTGTACTGCCACATCACGGGGGATACTTAGTAGGTTTGCCTCTCTTGTAATGCCGCAGTAGGACGCAACCATTACAATATTGGAATTCATTCTTTGGTTTAAGCCAATTATCAGGAAAGTCCAAAACATTTCGCGCCTGTCGTCGTCTGTAAACCTTTCGGGCGCGGGCCAGAAATATTCGTATTCCACTTCCTCTTCGTTCTCATTATCTATATAGTCATCATTATTCGCCGGATTTGTTTCTACGGGCCGCCGAAAAGGTTCTAAAGGCCGAGGCTCCGGCGGTGCAACAGTCCGGTTCCAAAGTATTACGCCGGCCACAACCAACGCCGATATGGCAAGCAGCGTAATAAAAAATGATTTAAGTAGAATGCGCATCCGTCGCGACATATTTCCAAAAATATTTATTTGAGAGATGCGGTTTCGTATCTTGTCAAACATGTTTTAGTAAGTCTCCTTAATGGTGCGTTTTATTACATCAAATGCCCTAAGAAAATACTTGCAAATATAAAATAGATGATAAGCCCGGAAATATCTTTGAGCGATGTGATAATAGGCGACGAGCCGGCTGCTTGGTCAACATTAAGTTTAAGCAAAGCAAATGGAACTAAAAAACCAAGCGAAGAAGCGAGGGTAACGGTTGCTGTAATTGCCAGCCCAACTGCCATACCAAGCCTGGGTTCTGCTTGCCAAACAGCGGCAATTATACCCGCAGCGGTACCTGCAATTGCACCAATACTAAACCCAACGCCAACTTCTTTTACAAAATGTTTTATAAACCCATGCAGATTAATATGCCCCAACACTACGCCACGGGCAAACACAGTGGAGGATTGCGTACCCACAGTTCCACCCATATCCATAATCATTGGTATAAAAAATGCAACGGCAGCAACGGATTCCAAAACATCTTCAAAATTGCTAATTACAGAGCCGGAGAGTATCCCGGCGGCCAAAGTGATTATCAGAAACGGCAAGCGTACTTTCCAAATATTCCACAAGCTTCCGTTTATGAGGGCCTCGCTGCGGTTAGCCTCTTTACCGGCCATAAGACCTGCCTGTGTTAACATGTCCTCGGTTGCCTCGTCTTCTAAGATGTCGATAGCGTCGTCAATGGTTACGATACCAACCAGCAGCCCTTCTTTGTCTACAACAGGAATAGCCAGCCAGTCTAACCTCTGCAAAGTACGGGCCACTTCCTCCTGGTCTGTATCCGTGGAAACGGTAATGGATATTTTCTCCATAATGCTTTCGATTTTAGCATCAGTATCTGCAATAAGAAGGTCGCGCAGGGATAGAACCCCTTCCAGCTTTCTTTTTTCGCTGGTGATATAAATTGTATAAATGGTTTCTTTTTCTACGGCGAAAGTTTTGATTTTTGCCAGTGCTTCCGCAGCAGTTAAATCTTTAGAAATGCGCACATATTCCGGTGTCATTATACGTCCGGCGGTTTGGGCCTCGTAACCCATAAGCAAATTGGTCATTTCCCGCTCTTTAGGGGAGAGGGCGGCCAATAATTTTTTTGCCACGGTTGCAGGCAGTTCGTCCAGCAATTTCACACGGTCGTCGGGTGCCAGTTCGTTCACAAACTCAATGGCTTGGGCATCTGTAAAGGAACGCATTAAATTTTGCTGGTCTTCTGTTTCTAATTCCTCGAATACAAATAGTGCGTCATCTTTTGATAACAGTCTGAATACAATCACTTGCTCTTTTTCAGATAAATCGTGAAAAATGTTGAAAATTTCAATAGGCTCTGCACTGGTAAGCAGAATTTTTAAGGTTTCCATGTCCTTTTCTCTGAGACATGCCAGGATGTTTTCTTCTAACATTTTGTGTACCTCCAATTTTGTATTTGATCTTACTTTGGAAGCACAACCCTTTGCCTTGGGCGGCAAGCTGCGATGTCATTAAACGAAGCCCTAATGTAGACCACGGGCGAACACTGTTCGCCCCTACAAAGGCTACGATATTTTTGTAGGGGAGCACAGTGTGCTCCCGCAAATTACGAAGTTGCTTAATTTAACTCGGCAAGCCCGTAATGGTATGAAATAAAATTGCAGCCGCCCTCCAGGTTCGGGGTTGTGATTACTACTACCACTTTCCATTCCGTTCTCACCTCATTCATATAAAAAACCTCTGCTACCATTCCATGCGGTAGCAGAGGTTGAAATCCTCACAAAAAGACCACTTCATAAAAGCTGAAGTGTATCCCATCTACCGTTCAAGTTTCAGCTTCACAGGGCGTTGGAACAGCAATAATGCTATCGGGTTCCCCCAATTCCAGATGAAGTTGCATTATTCCATGCCTTGGTTTCGACATGGACTGTTAGCCCTCTTGTCGTGTCTCCACGATTTCGCGACAGCAACCCGTATCCCTTGTGGTAGCCTCACCTACCGAAATGGTATAACTTAGTGTGTGTTCTCCGTAACAAGTTTGCGGCTTTATTGGCCAGAACACACGCTAGTCATAATAATGTAACAATTTTCATTTGTCAACAATTTTTTTGCGTTTTGCCCTTGATTTTACTGAATATTTACCGCTTCGCGTGTAAGTTCTGTAATTTTTGCAAAATCTCCGGCGGCTATCAGTTCATCTTTAACCATCCAGCTGCCGCCGCAGGCAAACACACTTTTTATAGAAAGATATTCTTTCAAATTTTTCTGTGTGATGCCGCCGGTAGGCATAAATTTAACGCCGCCATATGGCCCGGCAAGGGACTTTAACATATTCACGCCGCCTGCCGCTTCCGCCGGGAAGAATTTTAGTGCGCCCAACCCAAGTGAAAGCCCTTGCTCAACTTCAGTGGGTGTGCAAACCCCGGGCAGCATGGGTATGTTTAGGGATTGGCAGTATTTTACTACTTCCGGGTTTAGGCCCGGTGCCACAATATATTTTGCCCCGGCTGCAACGGCTTTATCCACTTGCGCAGTGGTGAGCACTGTGCCTGCGCCCAACAGCATTTCGGGCAGTTCGTCTGCAATGGCACGAATGGCGTCTGCGGCTTGGGCAGTGCGAAAGGTTACTTCTGCACAGGGAAGCCCGCCTTCGCACAGGGCCTTTGCCAAGGGTACCGCTTTTGAAACATCATTGATTACAATAACCGGAACAAGGCGTACTGCCGCCAGTTGTTCAAACATTGGGTGCATAAAAAAACTCCTTTATTAGACCTTTTTTATTTTCTCTGATTCTATACCAAAAAAAGGGCCGTTGCAACATGGCAACGATCTTTTTCAAATATATTAGATTATCTAAGAATTTAAATGTTCCAAAACGAGTAATCGTTTTCACAAAGGTCCTTTCCTCTTCACGTTCACCATATTTCTGATGAATTTACACAATGCTGGTTTACTTTCGCCGCGCGAACTTCTACATAACAGCCGCAAAGCATGCACATTCCATGGGTTAGATAATTGCAGGTTTTGCACAATTCCAGCCGTCGTTGATATTCCGGGGCTGACGTTTTTTGTTCCGGTGGGATGTTGTCTACATATTCCTGCACATGCTTGAAAAATGCGGCTTCATCTGTTTCACTTAATAGGCACTTGCGGCATGGTTTCATGTGAAGTTCCCCCGTTTGTGGTTTGTTGGTTTGATTCTATGGTGTTGTGCATGTTGTGTCAATGTTATCTGTGTCAAAAATTGGGCCAACTGAAATTTCAATTGGTAACGAAATGCGACCGGTTGAAATTTCTTATGCAACTAAAAGCGCGCTTGCGCGCAATGCCATTAAGTTAAGCGATAAGGTGATAGAAAAATGCGGTGCGGCATGGAAGCCGCACCCTACAAAATGCGTATCTCTTGTAGGGTCGGGCTTCCATGCCCGACCGAGGAATCGTAATAA
>Ga0123355_10004373_pt1 | contig 20550 bp, 16 predicted proteins | sample TergutEmb28metaG_3_FD_89872 | JGI IMG/M metagenome (GOLD analysis project Ga0123355, IMG submission 89872) | Embiratermes neotenicus P1 segment gut microbial communities from Petit-Saut dam, French Guiana - Emb289 P1 | ecosystem: Host-associated > Arthropoda: Insects > Digestive system > Gut ...
AAGGAGTAGAAACGTGGCTATAAGTACAATTCTTTTGTCCTATAAAGAAGAAGAAAATTTAAGAATCTTACTTCCGCAAATCAAAGGTAATTTGGATAAATTGGGAGAAGATTATGAAATAATTGTGGTGGATACAGCCGAGCCTTTGGACAATACAAAAGAGGTATGTATTGAACATGGCGTACGGTACATTAATCAAGAAGAACCAAATTTCGGCGGTGCTTTCCGAACAGGTATAAAATATGCGATACATGACAAGTTCCTAATTATGGATAGCGACGGCGCACATAACCCCAAATATATACCCGATGTTTATAACGCCTTCCAAAAGGGGGCGGATATAGCAATAGGCTCAAGATATGCAAAGGGTGGCGTTACTAACGATTCTTTAATGTCCAAGTTTATGTCATTATGTCTAAACATAATGTTTAGGTTTTTTTTGGGAATAAAGTCAAAAGATATATCTACAGACTTTAGGATGTATCATACCGAAAAACTAAAGCGGGTACATCTCATTCGTAAAAATTACGATGTCTTGCAAGAGGTCTTGTTAAAACTCATGTATTTAGACCCCAACAATCCCAAGTTGGTAATAAACGAAACCCCTATTTCATTTGACAAGCGCATAGCTGGGGTGTCTAAGCGCAGACTAATACCGTTTATTTTAAGCTATATTAAAACATTACTATATTTAACAATGCTAAGGGTCAAGTTTATAGCCTCAACCCCTAGAGGCAGACTAACAATAAAGCAATTTATACTGTACGGTATTATTGGGGGCACTGCAGCGGTTATTGATTTTTCGATTTTTATTTCTTTAAGCCGGACGCTTTTATCGGAAAATCCAGCACTTTCAAATGTCTTTGCCGGTGTTATAAGTTTTTGTTTTGTGTTCATTTGTAATGCGTTCTTTAATTTTAAGAAGAAGGACAAGCTGTTTGTGCGGCTGCTTTTGTATATGAGTATAGTAGTTTGTGGTGTTGTTTTCTCGACTTTAGTTATACATTTACTACAAGACTATGTAAATCTGTCATTGTTAAAAGCAGGATTAATACTGTTTGTCGCTTTTTTTCAGTTCCTGTTCAACAAAAACGTGACTTTTAAAGATTAGGAGATCGCTATGGTTAATACGACAGATAATATTGATTTTACTGGGCTTGATGAACTTTTTTTGATGGAGAAAAGCTGGCGTTACCATAATTGGCTGTACGAGATGTCGAATGGTTATATCAAAGGCAATTGTTTAGAGATTGGTGCCGGAATAGGCAGCTTTACTCAAAGATGGCTGAATATTGCTACACATGTTACGGCTGTTGAACTTGCTCAAAATTGCTGTGAACATCTTGGGCGGAGGTTTCCTGGCAACGAAGAATTGGAAATTATCTGCGAAGACTTCTTCAAAATTGATTTTTCAGATAAGAAGTTTGATGCAATCATTAGCTTTAACGTTTTTGAGCATATAGATGATGATATAAGCTGTTTTAAAAAAATACGATCCTTGTTAAATGACTCTGGACATTTCATCATGTATGTACCTGCGTGCAAAGTATTATATTCTGAGATTGATAGAAAAGTTGGGCATATACGAAGATATACTAAAAAAGAAATAATAAACAAATTCGACCAAGCAGGATTAACACCTGTAAAACTTCATTACGTAAATATTTGCGGTTTTTTTGGGTATCTGCTTAATTACAGGTTACTAAAGCGACAAATGTCACAGGGAAATGTATCTTTGTTCGACAATATCATTGTACCAATTAGTAAATTTGCAGAAAATTTTGTTAAGTTTCCGTTTGGGCAATCAATATTTGTAGTTGCTAAAAGACAATAGATTGCATTTAGAGCATACCCGGTTTACATTGGTAAAAATATAGGCAATTGATAAATGTTTAATTTCACCACAGTCCACACTATATAAATCGACCGTGCTATGGAACATTATCTCTACCCAAGTTTCAAATATTTGCTTAAATAGTGTAAAAAGCAGAGTGCCAGGCACTTTGTAAAGCCCGCAAAAGCCTCTAGGTTCCTTTAGATGCTAAGTAAAGAATCTGATGGGAAAAGTTATTTATATCTACATTTTGCTCTGAAAACTCAAAAAATGTAGGAGCTGCTCAACGTCAAGTAACATTTTTTGGCAGTCCGATGTGCGTCACTTGAAGAAAGTTGCTGGTATTTTAATGACATAAGTTTTCACCTCCCATGGTTGACGCTTACTGCATAAAAAAGAAAAGGAGTATTTAAAATGCTTCAACTGATTTTTTTTGTATCATTGGCTTTACTCTGTTACTTAATCACATGTATTTTAAAAAGTCGAGAAATAATTATCGAACTTATCGAAAGTATGGTAGTTTCGGTTATTATTGCAATAATATTCAAAATCGCAATGGCAACAATATTATCAATAATCGGAATATATAGTTTATTTTTTTTGACGATGATTTCGGTTGTGGCTTTATTTGTCTGCGCATTATGTTGCAAGAAGTTCAAATATCTCATTCACCCAAAGGCGTTATTTGCAAGTTTAGCAAAGCATCGCCTTAACTATATTGTGTTGATTGCCTTAGTGGTTGGAATTGGTTTGTATACGTTGTTCCCAATATATTATTTTTGGGGTGGGCGCGATCATGGTATTTATGTGATAAATGGTGTGAATGTAGCAAATACTGGGAGTATGCACTTTGAGTCAGATACATTACAAACAAAACTATTTCATCAACCATACATTAATTTGCGTCTAGGGTACCCCGGCCTTTACTCTGCTTATCATAGACAGCTATCGGAAGATCCTGGACAATTGATTACACAATTTCTTCCTGTATACTTTGCAGGTACGGCAATAGCGTATGACCTTTTTGGTTTAGATGGTGTGTTTCGTTTGAATGGAGTTATTACTTTACTATCAGCTCTTGCGCTATATTACTTATGTAAATTTTTGTTTTCAAAATTTGTTGCAACAATATCTTTCATTTTATTGTTGATAAACCCTGCTCAATTGTGGAATGGGCGTATTCCTGGTACAGAAATACTAAGCCAATTGTTGTTTTTTTTAGCTATATATTTTTTTGCACGCGCTTGGCTGCTTGATAGAAAACAAAAAAATGCAATCTTTTTTGTTGTAGCGAGCGGAGCTATAATTTGCATTAGTATGTTTTTGCGTATTGATACGTACATTTGGGGCATTGGCATATTTGCTTTATGGGCGTATGCTGCATTACTAAACAGAAATAAATTACGAAATGCCAGAATATTAGGGATCATTTATACCATGGGCGTATGTCTGTCGTTGTTCTTTGGCTTTACTTTTTCTCGCCCTTATTTTTATGATTTGTGGGATGCTGGTACGCTAAGCGGAATCATCTATTTAAACATTGCTTCAGCTACTCTAGTGGTTTTAGCAGAGTTTATACCGTTTATATTGGGTACATATAAAAAAGCAACTTCACCTAATTATTTAATGAAGTTGCTTGATTTGAGGATAAGCGGTCATATACTGAGCATCTTTCTTTTGGTGCTTTTTCTGTTCGCATATTTTATTAGGCCAATCTTTAATGACACTTTTGACGGCAATGCTATGGTGGAGTTTACTTGGTACACATCGTTTATTGCAGTACCATTGTCAATATATGGTCTTTTCCTTGCTCTTAAAGGGGACAAAGAAAAGCTAGAAGCACAATTTTTGTTGTTGCTAATAGGCGTCATTAGTGTTATTGGTTACATATATAGGCCAAGTATAACGCCAGATCACTTTTGGGCTTCAAGGCGATGGGTAACGGTGAATATTCCTTTTCTCATAATTTACTCAAGTTGTGCGATGTGTAGTTTTTTCAAATCTCCAAGAATAACTTTCAAAAGTCTAGTAAATACAAGGCATGTCTTTGGTGTCTTTGGTGTCTTATGTACTATTGTAATCGCTTTGTACTCTATATCTCAGAGTTCAATATTTTTGTTTCGCCCAATGTTTGAAGATGCAGTAATTGGGATGGAATCACTTGCGGCGAAACTAGATTCTAATTCCGTGTTTTTAACAAATAATGGTCATTTAGCTTCTCCCCTTCGATTTATATTTGGGAAAAATGTTTACTTAGTTCAAGGCGTGCCAAACTATATTCCTAGTTTTGAGAGACAAGTTTATTTCATTTCAGAGAGCGCAAATATACAATCAACTCTAAGTACTTCTTATCACCTAGTAGGCAACCAAAGGGTTGCTGGGCAGTTTCCAGAGCGTATAGAGGGTGCCTATCCATCTCAATTAATTGATTGGGGCTGGGACTTTTACATATTTCGTGTGTCACCTGGATATATGAGGTATATTACGTACGACTTAAATGCCGTATCAGGCTTTATGTCGCAAAATAATAGTGTATATGACGGAAGTGGATTTATTTCTAATGGAAATACTGGGTTCTTACTGTTTGGGCCATATGAGCGTTTGAGAAGTGGCAACTTTACGGCCGAATTTCATCTTCGGCATTTAGGCTCTAATCAAGCAACTCTTGGCTGGGTTGAGGTGTACTCTCAATATTCAGGACAGTCTCAAATATTTGCACGGAAATATCTTACACATGATTTGTTTGCCTACCAAGAGGACGCGAAATTAGTTTTACATTTTTCGTTGCCAACTTCTCAGCATCGTCTAGAGTATCGTATTTTCGTGACAGAAGACACAATAATACAAGCCAATCAAATTATTGTTAAATCTTTAAATGAATAACGGTTCGTACTTGCCCCCAAATAAATTAAACATGTACATTACTTGCATTTCGAAAAGAGGCACTAATGAAACTAATAATCCAAATTCCCTGCTACAACGAAGAAGCAACCCTACCGCAAACCGTAGCAGACCTACCGCGTGAAATCGAAGGAATTGACACAATCGAATACTTAATAATTAACGACGGCAGCAAAGATAAAACAGTTGAGATAGCAAAACAATGTGGTGTACATCATATTGTAAGCTTTACAAACAATAAAGGGCTTGCCCGTGGCTTTATGGCAGGCATTGATGCATGCTTACGTCTTGGCGCAGACATTATTGTAAACACCGATGCAGACAACCAATACTGCGGCGCAGATATCGAAAAACTGGTGCGGCCAATTCTTAGCAACGAAGCCGACATAGTAATTGGCGAACGACCTATTGATGAGACCGAGCATTTTTCTTGGAAGAAGAAAAAATTCCAACGTCTGGGGAGTTGGGTGGTACGCGTCGCATCGGGGACAGCGGTTCCTGACGCGCCAAGCGGATTTAGGGCATACAGTAAAGATGCCGCATTGCGTATTAATGTTGTAAACGCGTACACATATACGTTGGAAACTATAATCCAAGCTGGAGTTAATCGGGTTGCACTTGCATCTGTGCCAATACGCACAAACGCGGAAACGCGCGAATCCAGGCTATTTAAAAGCATGTGGAGGTATATGCAACGCTCAACAGTTGTAATTATTCGCTCATTTATTATGTACCGCCCGCTTGTATTCTTTTTTGCGATGGGGTCTATATCTTTTTTAATAGGTGCTGTATTTATCATTAGATTTTTAATTTTTGTATTAATGGGGCAAAGTGAAGGACATATACAGTCCTTGGTGCTTGCCGCAATGCTTATTATGGTTGGAGTACAGTGTATTCTAGCGGGGTTACAAGCCGATGTTATTGCTGCCAACCGCAAAATTTTGGAAGATGTGCAATATAGGTTGCGTAAAATAGAGCTTGGAAAAGGGGATGCTCAATGAAATCTGCAGTTCAGCCAGGGGTATCCACTTTAATTAAGTATGAATCAAAAACCAATGAATGAAGTGCTTTGCATAACAAAAAAATATTTGCTTCTTAGCGGTACCCAATGAACCGACATAGGGAACATGTAATATGTTGTGTGGAAAATATATTTCGAATTTTGGAAATACACCCGGACATATACAGCACTAGAATGGACGTGCTTTTAGAAGCTTTGTAGAAAAATACTGTGAAGTGATAAAGCAAGAAACCCTCTTTCCTTGGACAATGCTTTTATGTGAGCTATGACTTTAATCAGGAAGAAGGAGGTGATGCTTTACGCTTAATGGGAGTGTTTAAAATTGACAATAATAAAAAATTTACGTAACATTATTGGAAAACTAGGATTAAAGCAAGTGCTACTTCCTGTTTACGATATGTTGTATAAACGTCAAGCACTTCGTGAAATGTCGAAGTATGACAACAAAAGCACAAACTATGACCTGAACACTGAAAAGCGCACTTTTGAATTAATCGTATCGCTTACTACTTTTCCTGCACGAATAAAAAGTGCATCATATGTGATAGATACATTAATGCGACAAACATATAAGCCTGATAAGATAATACTAAACTTAGCGCATAATGAAATTACACCATCTGAACTTCCTGAGGAGTATGAAAATTTACAGACTCGAGGGTTGTCCATTGAATTTGTCGACAATTTAAAACCACATAACAAGTATTTGTATACGATGAAAAAATCCCCGAATAGCGTTGTAGTAACTGTTGACGATGACATTCTATATAGTGAAAATCTACTCAAAGATCTGGTTAAATCTTATGAAAAGCATCCAAACTGTGTATCGACAATGCGAGCACACAGGATTTTGTTTAGAGACAACAAGATACTTCCATACAATTTATGGGAATATGAATCAACATACTCATGGGAACCGCAATTTGATTTGTTTGCGACTGGGGTTGGAGGGGTATTGTATCCACCAAACTGTATGCATGAAGATGTATTCAGTGTTGATACAATAAAATCAATCTCGCTAGAAAATGATGACATATGGATGAAATTTATGCAGTTAAAGAAGAAGACGCCTGTTGTTTTAGCTGGCAAAGACAAGCCAAAACTATTATACATCCCTGCATCACAAAAAATGTCACTGTGGAGCGAGAATAGGGATAATAATAGAAATAATAAAATAATGAAAGCGTGTAAGGATTTCTTAAAAATTAATGATGCTGATTTTATTCGCATGCTTGCAGGAAATTAGCATTATTTTGGGGAGGTGGCAATATGTCAGGATACGCCGTAACAGAAAATAGATTAGCAAAGGCACAAAAAATAGAAGCTGTGTTACAAGAGCACCTAAACAGAAAAACAAGTGGATTGCAAATTTTAGATATCGGTTCTGGAGTTGGTGAAATCGCTCTGTTCTTCACAGGACAAAATAATGTCTTTGCTGTTGATGTAGAAAATCAGATGACAGACATTGTAAAATCCTCCAATATTGTATTCAAAAAAGTAGATAGTGAACATTTACCTTTTGTAGACGATACATTCGACATTATTATTTCAAATCACGTAATCGAGCATGTTGGTGATGCAACATTGCACTTAGCTGAAGTAAAAAGATGTTTAAAACCGACAGGCATATGCTATTTTAGTACGCCAAATCGTATCTTTCCAAAAGAAGTGCACACTAAATTGTGGTTTTTACATTGGTTGCCCACTGCGTTATTTTTCCTAGTCTTAAAAGTCACAAAGCGATTTTCAGAGCCAATTCATTTACTTTCTTATAGAAAACAAAAACAACTATTTAAAAAGGTCGGTCTTACGTTTACGGAATACACCCGGGAGATCATTAACAACCCCGACAAGTATTGTCTCGATGAACGAATTCCATTTCGTATCCCAAAATGGGCGCAAGCCTTATCTAAAACAACAATTTTTGTGCTAAGCCGGTGAGGTGAGACCATTAAGAATAAATATATAAAAATTATAGGCTATATATTAGTCATATTCTCGCTTGTATACATTTTCCATTCACTATACGGAGCAGTCGGGGATTTATCTGTATTAGAAAATTTGCCGCGAATATTAATACTTGTTGGTTTTTTTTCTATCATTTTGACTTCAGCGGTTTTGCTCTTTTCTTATTCCTTAAAAATAAATTTAGAGTTTTTGTCTGGCAAGAAGCTAAAGGCTTCCGAGTCTATGGGTATTTATTTAAAAGCAAACTTGTGTAAATACCTGCCCGGCAATGTTATGCAGTATGTAACACGGAATCTGTATGCCTCAAAAATCGGGATTTCTCAAACAAAAATGGTCTTTGGCAGTTTTTTAGAGATATTTTTTGTTACTGTAACGTCTTTGGTATTATCACTGGCACTCTCTCGTGAACTTTTCCTAAACCTTGTGCAAGAATATGTTCCCGTTACTTTGTATGCGATAATTGTATGTGCCTTTTTAGTGGCGATTTGTGTCAGCTTTTTTTTGTTTAAAAAATCGAAACGTGTTAACAAATTATTTAATCAGGTTATTTTACAGTTCAAAGAAGTTAATCTTATTCAGTTTTGTAAACTTGCAGGAAAAATGTTTTTGATTGTTGCGTATAATCATATTTTGCTTGGAATAATGTTATTTTTACTGCTCCGGCAAGTTTCAAGCGTTACAGATGTTAGTGTCCTTACTGTTATTTCTGCATATATTGTAGCTTGGCTGGTTGGCTTTATTACCCCTGGCGCACCAGGGGGTATTGGTGTTAAGGAAGTCATTTTATCTATTCTTCTAATGGATTCCTTCGGGCGCGAGTATGTGCTCGTGTGCGCATTATTATTCCGGCTAGTAACCGTTTTAGCAGATGTTTTTTCGTTCTTATTCTTTATGGTTTATATAAAAGTTAAAGGAAATTTGGTGAAGAGATGAAAATCGCTGTAATCGGGATGGGTTATGTAGGAATGTCTTTGGCAGTGTTATTAGCGCAAAGGCACAATGTAGTAGCCTTTGATATTTGCGAAGATCGCGTACAATTGGTTAACAAAAAAAAATCTCCCATCGAAGACAGAGAAACCGAAAAATTTCTATCCGAGAAAAAGCTAAGCCTGACAGCAACTACGGATGCTAAATTTGCTTTTACGGGTGCAGATTTCGTCATAATCGCTACACCCACAAACTATGACCCGACCCAAAATTATTTTGATACATCTACGGTGGAATACGTTGTAAAACAAGCTGTGACTTATAACCCTAACGCAGTAATAGTGATTAAGTCCACTATACCGGTAGGATTTACAGAAAACCTTGAACATCCTGTTTTGTTTTCGCCAGAATTTTTGCGGGAAGGACAAGCTTTGCACGATAATTTATATCCGTCACGTATAGTTGTTGGTATCCCAAAAAAGGCTGATGAAATGCTAACACTAGCGGCTCATCAATTTGCAAACTTGCTTAACGAAGGAGCTTTGATTGATACCCAAATTTTAATTACAGGCGCAACCGAAGCAGAGGCAATAAAATTGTTTGCCAACACATACCTGGCAATGAGAGTTGCGTTTTTTAACGAGTTGGATTCTTACGCAGAAATTAGGGAGCTTAATACACGCGAAATTATAGAGGGTGTAGGACTAGATCCGCGTATTGGCAACCATTACAACAACCCATCGTTCGGGTACGGTGGATACTGCCTGCCAAAGGATACAAAGCAGCTTTTAGCAAACTATAAACATGTGCCCAACAATATTATTGGCGCAATAGTAGATGCAAACAGAACCAGAAAAGACCACATTGCCGAGCGTATTTTGGCACGCAACCCAAAAGTAGTTGGCATATATAGAATGACGATGAAAACAGGGTCGGATAATTTTCGTCAGTCTTCTATACAGGGGGTTATGAAGCGACTAAAGGCCAAAGGTGTTGAAGTAATAATATATGAGCCCGCCTATAATGAACCGACATACTTTAATTCTAAGCTGATTACAGACCTAGCAAATTTTAAACAACAATCAGATGTTATTATAGCCAATAGATATGCAGATGAGCTGGCTGATGTGCTTGATAAAATGTATACGCGTGATTTGTATTTTCGGGATTGATGGAATTAGGAAGTGAAGTAAGCACTCTAAGAAGTTATACGCATGGATTTACAACACCGTCTTGACGGTCGCGTCCCCGCCATTTCCCGTTATTTCTTCCTTGCGTGCCTTTGGGCACGCGGCGTTATCGTCAACGAAAACTATCGGAAAAACGCCTCGCCAATACGATATTGCAAACCATGCGTATAGCTTCTAAGCCATAGGATTTCATGACAAAACACTTGCACACATGAGAATCAAAGATTATACTAAGTCTTAGAGAAAGACAAATGCACATTATGGCATGCATTTGTCTTGTTTTTTAGGAGGTTAATAAAATGTCCAAACCATTAGCCCAAAGATTCTTTGAATTAAAAACCCAAATTGGTGGTAATTATGAGAAAAAAGGGTGGGATGCCGCATGTGGTCTTCCTTTCGAAACCTTAAGTAACATAGCGTTGCCGAGTAAAACCACGCGCCGTTTAATTGCAGAATTGGAATTTGCCTTAAAGCTGGCAGAAGACAACCCTGCATTTGACCCCTCAATTTGCGAAACCCTGCAAATTTTAGAAAATGCTATGAAACAAGACGGTGTACTTACAAATAACGTCTGCGAAAAAGCAGAGCAAAAACTAATGCCCCTGCAAGCCGCCGCAAAAGAATATGAAATTTTATTAATTGCCCACGCCCATATAGATATGAACTGGATGTGGGGCTGGCAAGAAACTGTGGCTTTAACCCTGTCAACTTTCCGTACAATGCTTGCGCTAATGCGAGAATACCCACAGTTTACATTTTCTCAGTCACAGGCATCGGTTTACAAAATTGTAGAAGACTACGATCCAGACATGATGGCGGAAATCAAAACCCGTATCGAAGAAGGCCGCTGGGAATGCACCGCCAATGCATGGGTCGAGACAGACAAAAACATGCCAAACACGGAATCTCTTTTGCGACATATCAAATATACCCGTGACTATATGCGGGACACGTGGGGCATAGACCCCGATTCGCTTGAAGTTGATTTTTCGCCAGACACATTTGGGCATAACGCAAATGTCCCGGAAATTAACAGCTACGGTAATGTAAAATACTACTACCACTGCCGTGGACATGAAACTAGGCATTATTTGTATCGCTGGCAAGCCCCATCCGGCAAGGAAATACTTGTGTATTGCGAACCGTTTTGGTACAACTCCGGTCTTCATGCAGGCACTGGAGCCGCGGCGGTGGAGCTCGCGCGCTTGTCTGCCGGGTTTAAAACAAGCATGATTGTGTACGGCGTTGGCAACCATGGCGGTGGTCCTTCCCGCAGAGATATTGAATTGGCGTTGGAAATGCAAAACTGGCCAATATATCCGAAGCTAAAGTTTAGTACAGTGCACGAATTTTTTAAAAGAGCCGAAACCGTGCGGGATAAATTATCCCTTTGGGATGATGAAATTAACTATGTCTTTACCGGTTGCTACACTACCCAAAGCCGCATAAAGCTAGCAAACCGCAAAAGTGAAGCCGCCCTTACATCTGCAGAGGCGTTGCATGCATTAGGCAATGTTAAAACGGGTTACAGCTATCCCGCAGATAATTTCATAAGAGCGTGGCGCAATGTACTGTTTACACATTTTCACGATATTTTAACAGGGTCAAATGTACAAGAGTCTCGCGAACATGCAATGGGACTTTATGCCGACACAATGAGCATCGCCAACACAATGCGGGAAAACGCCGTGCGCAATCTTGCGGAAAAAATTGATACATCCATGATAGAAACTGACACGGATTTTGCCGACTCTGTATCTGAAGGTGCGGGTGTTGGGTTTGGCATCTCCAATTACAGCGGCGTTCCCAACCCGGAAACCGGAAGGGGTAAGGTGCGGATTTACACCATTTTTAACCCCACCCCCCGCCCCCGCAAAGAGGTTGTGGAAATTACCGTATGGGATTGGATATGGGATTTGAAACGCCTTGCTGTTTTTGACCACGAAGGCAATCCGCTGGAATTTCAGCTAAAAGACCATCATATGCAGGACTATTGGAATCACAAATATGTTCGTGTATATGTAAATACCGAAGTGCCTGCCATGGGTTACAAAACCGTGGTTGTGCGGGAGTTAGAGCTAGAAAAATATCCGACATATTTAGGCTGGGAGGATCACACCCATGCCCCACTTGGCCCAATAATCATGGAAAACGACCATGTGAAAGCCGAGTTTTGTTACCAGACTGGTGCGCTGGTTTCCCTTGTGGACAAAAAAACCGGGGTAGAACAAATTTGCCAAAATAGCCATGGCGGCAGTTTAGTTCATGTTTTAGCCCAAGCTGTGCCCATGAATGCATGGATTATTGACAGGCATTTAGGGCATGAACCCGTGACAAAAACCTTACGCATGTCAGAAGATACGAATGGCAATTTACGCAAAACGTTAACAATTGACCAAATGATAAAATCCTCCCGCATAAAAACCGTGATAACCTTGGACAAGGATGCAAAAGCCCTACACTATTCTTTTGATATTAACTGGGAAGAATATGTAAAAATAGGCGAGGAGGCAAGCTGGGATAACAACGCCATTGCACGAGAAAACGTTTCGCTACTCACGTTTAACCTGCCGCTGGCAAATAGCCCTGTGGCGTATCAGCGTGATATCCCCGGTGGGTTTATACGCTGGGATGCACGCCATCAAGATGTACCAGGGTTGCAGTACGGTGCAGCGGTGTATGATAATGGCCGTGCCATTACCATTGTTTGCGACTGCAAATATGGGTACCGTGGCGTGGATGACAGCCTTGCCGTAACTTTAATAAATACATCCAACGACCCCGATCCCTATCCGGAACGTGGCAAACATAAAATTAATTTGTGGGTTGCCGTGGATGATAGCTGTCCGAAGGCGTTAAAAACTACCGCGGATGACTTTTGCTATCCGATGAATTATGTTAGCACCGGTAGCCATAAAGGGGAACTTACACCAGCGGGCTCCTTACTTGGGTTTGATGCGAAAACATCCGTATTTTCTGCCGCCGGCCTTACAGGGGATGGCAGTTTATACGTCCGTGTATATGAAACCTGCGGGAAAGATGATACCGTAACTTTGATGTTGCCATTTTCACCAAAAAGTGCAGTGTTAATAGACCTGAACGAAAAAGAAATTGGCCTAGCGCAAGTAAGTGGTAATGTGGTAAGCTTTAAGGTGAAGGCAAATTGCATTGCGGGGGTTAAGGTTAGGAGTTAATTAATAAAATATGAAGGAGCAACACCATGAATTTTTTACAAACAGTAAAAGAGCGCGCAAAAGCCAAGGGTAAAACCATCGTTTTGCCGGAGGCACTTGACCCGCGCACGCTAAAGGCAACACAACAAATTTTGGCAGAAGGTTTGGCGAAAGTAATTCTGGTAGGCAATACCGCTGAAATTGAAAATGCGGCAAAACAAAATGGCGCAGACATTTCTGGCGCAACAATTTGCGACCCAGCCACCTATGCCGAAACCGCCGCACTTACCGTAAAACTATACGAACTTCGCAAAGACAAGGGGCTAACCCAGGACCAAGCAGAGAAACTAATTATGGAGAACCCACTTTATCTTGGCTGTATGCTGGTTAAAGAAAATCTTGCAGACGGAATGGTGGCAGGTGCCGTGTACAGCACCGCCGATGTTATGCGATCTGCAATGCAAATTGTAAAAACTGCGCCGGGCGTAAAAATGGTGTCTACATTCTTTGTAATGGTGGTGCCAAACTGCGAATACGGCAACAATGGCGTGTTTATTTTCAGCGATTGTGGTCTGGTACAAAACCCGGATGCGGCACAACTTGCCACTATTGCGGAGAGCTCTGCCGCATCGTACGGTGCGCTAATGGGCGAAGAGCCTATTGTGGCTCTGCTTTCCCATTCTACAAAAGGTAGCGCAAAACACCCGGATGTAGACAAAGTAATAGAAGCCACCCGCATTTTGAAGGAAAAAGCACCACAGCTTAAAGCCGACGGCGAATTTCAGCTAGACGCGGCAATTGTGCCGAGTATTGGTGCGTCTAAGGCACCCGGTAATGAAATTGCCGGTCGGGCGAATGTACTGGTTTTTCCGGATCTTGATTCCGGCAACATAGCATACAAATTGGTAGAACGCCTTGCCAAAGCCGAAGCCTATGGCCCGCTGACACAGGGCATTGCAAAACCCGTAAACGACCTATCTCGCGGGTGCAGTGCGGAGGATATCGTGGGTGTAGTGGCAATTACGGCGGTACAGGCGTAGAAAAAGATTAACCACGAAATACACGAAAGTCACGAAAAAAACATCGAGCCCATAAGTTGAGAATTCTATTTTCGTGTTTTTCGTGTATTTCGTGGAAAGAAAATCACACATGAAGGAGATACAAAATGAACGTATTAGTAATCAACTGCGGCTCATCGTCGCTAAAGTACCAACTGCTTAACATGAACGACGAATCCGTCCTAGCCAAAGGCTTATGCGACCGTATTGGCATTGATGGCAAACTGGTTCACGAATCGCCAAAAGGCAAGCACACAGCAGATATTGCCATTCCCGACCACGCCGCTGCAATGGCAATTGTAATCGACTCGTTGCTTGACGCAAACCACGGCGTTATTAAATCGAAGGACGAAATAAAAGCCATTGGTCACCGCGTGGTACATGGCGGCGAAACTTTTACAGCTTCCGCCCTTATCACCGACGAGATTGAGAAAGCACTTGAAGCCTGTAGCGAACTTGCTCCACTTCATAACCCGCCAAACCTAACGGGCATTCGCGCCTGCCGCCAACACATGCCAAATGTGCCCCAGGTAGGTGTTTTCGACACGGCGTTCCACCAGACAATGCCTGCAAAAGCGTATCTATACGCCCTGCCATATGAGCTTTACGACAAATATCGCATCCGCAAATACGGTTTCCACGGCACCAGCCATAAATATGTATCCGACCAAGCCCTAAAAATGCTTAATAATCCAAACGCCAAAATTGTAACCTGCCATCTTGGCAACGGCGCAAGCGTGTCTGCAGTAGACGCGGGCAAATGCGTAGACACATCCATGGGGCTTACCCCACTAGAAGGCCTGGCAATGGGCACCCGCAGCGGCGACCTTGATCCTGCCGTTGTAGCATTCGTAATGGAAAAGGAAGGCCTAACCGCCCAGCAAGTAACCGATGTTTTAAACAAAAAATCCGGTATGCTTGGCCTAAGTGGCGTATCAAGCGATTTCCGCGACCTTGATGCCGCTGCTCGCGCAGGCAACCAACGCGCCATAGATGCACTGGAAGTTTTTGCATATCGTGTGGCCGGTTACGTTGGCCGCTACGCTGCCGCAATGAACGGCCTTGACGCCGTGGTCTTCACCGCTGGTATTGGCGAAAATGATACCGCAATACGCGAGAAAATTTGTGCATACCTAACATGGATGGGTGTAGAAATTGACGCAGAGAAAAACAGCAAACGCGGACAAGCCTTGGATGTTTCAACCGCAAGTGCAAAAGTGCGCACTCTTGTAATTCCAACCAACGAGGAATTGGTAATTGCAAGGGATACTAAAGCGATACTTGGGTAGGGACGAGTTTCTTCCCCGACCGTCCGGAATAACATTTTCAGCCGATGGCAAAATAACATTAACTGAAAATGGTTTTTCGGGTGTAAATCGTCGCAATAGACTTATACAACAATCCCGTAAGGGTGAATAGGAGACTTAAAAATGATAGTAAACGCAACTAAAATGCTACAGGCCGCCGTAAAAGGTAACTACGCCGTGGCACAAATTAACATCAACAACCTGGAGTGGACAAAAGCAACCTTGCAAACCGCACAAGAGCAAAACAGCCCGGTAATCTTGGGTGTGACTGGCGGGGCCGCAAAATACATGGGCAGTTTTGGCGTTGTGGCCGCAATGGTTAAAGCCATGGACAAGGAACTGGGCATAACCGTTCCCGTGGCCCTTCACCTAGACCACGGCAGTTACGACGAATGCCTAAAATGTATAGAAGCCGGTTTCACCAGCATAATGTTTGACGGAAGCCACCTGCCCTTTGACGAAAACCTAACCAAAACCGCAGAAATGATAGCCCTAGCCCACAAAAACAACATGTCAATTGAAGCAGAAGTGGGCGCAATTGGCGGCGAAGAAGACGGCGTTGTAGGTAGTGGCGACCTTGCCGACCCTGCCGAATGTGAAGCCATAGCCAAACTGGGGGTAGACTTCCTGGCTGCTGGAATCGGTAACATACACGGCTCGTATCCGGATAATTGGGCAGGCCTTGACTTCCCAACGCTTGAAAAAATTTCGCAAGTATCCGGTGGCATTCCGTTAGTTTTACATGGCGGAACAGGTATTCCATTTGATATGATACAAAAAGCAATATCCCTTGGAGTGGCAAAAATCAACGTAAATACAGAATGTCAGCTTGCATTTGCCGCCGCCACCCGGAAATATATTGAAGCAGGCAAAGACAAAGAAGGTAAAGGATTTGACCCGCGTAAGATACTTGCACCCGGTGCAGAAGCAATTAAAAATGTAGTAAAAGAAAAATTTGAACTGTTTGGGTCGGTTGGCAAAGCTTAAAACTTGTGTTAAATAATATAGCCATTTCACTTTAAAATGGTCTGCTAATGCGAAGCAATTTGACAGACTGCAAGGAAGCGACACCGCCGCGTACCCAAAGGTACGCAAAGCGGAGCTGACGCAGCAGTATGGAAAAGTTGCTAACGTTAGCAGACCATTTTGATGTGATATGACTATACTGTATAGTTAGGGTATGTTCGATAATTCCATTGCACCGAATTACCGAACACACCCTACTTGAATTAAAAACCGTCCACGAAGTAATTTGACGCAATACGAGGAAGCGACGACGACGCGTGCCCAAAGCCATACTCACGCGAGGAATTGTTGATTGCAAGCAATCAACTTGCTGACGAAGTTGTGCGTCAAAATTACAAGTTATATTGGGCGGTTTTTGGTTCATATGACTATAGTCACAAAATTGTAATATGTGTCGCTTATAAATCGGGTATAATATGTTGACGTGATTTGACATCATAATTATAGTCGCAGAAACGCAAAATCGTCCATTCTTGCTTGTAATTTGTGCACACTACTGCGTCAAGCTCCTTGCGCACCGCCGCCGCAAAACACCGCGTCACGGTTTCTGTAGTGCACAAAAATTGCCGCGCAATAATTGGACAGTTTCACATTCCTGTGATTATACATTGACATATAAGAAATGAGGCTACTAAAAATGATGCAATATATCTTTGCATTTGCACTTGTTTTTATTTTGACCGCCATTCTAATGCCTGTGTTTGTAAGGCTTGCCCATAAATATAACTTTACCGATAAACCTACAGAACGTAAAAAACATGCTATGCCAATGCCCCTTACGGGCGGGCTGGTTATGTTTATTACGTTTCTTGTAGGTTTTTTAATTTTTGTAATTCGGCGCGATCCTACAATGCCATTTTTGCTTGCGGGTGCCGCCCTTATTGTTGCCGTTGGTCTAGTAGACGATTTCTCTAAAACCAGAGGACGTGAATTTCCCGTATGGCCAAGGTTGCTAGTTCATTTTGCTGCGGCACTTTTGTTGTTTATTGGCGACATCCGTCTTACCGGTTTTTTTAACCATTTTACCGGCCACTATATGTATTTGCCAATGTGGCTCCAGTTTGCTTTAACCATACTTTGGATAGTTGGCCTTGTTACCGTTTTCAATTTTATGGACGGTCTTGACGGACTTTCTGGCTTGTTGGCTTTAGTTGCGGGCGTTACGTTTTTTATCGTGGCCATTCATATGGGGCAGATAGAATCTGCATTTTTGGCAGCAGTATTCGTTGGTGCTATTGCAGGCTTCCTGCGTTTTAACCTGCCGCCTGCCAAGGTTTACATGGGTGATTCTGGGGCGTATTTGCTGGGTTTTGTGCTTGCGGCAATATCCCTGCATGGGGCGTTCAAGCAGGCCACGGTTGTATCATTAGCAATTCCAATGCTGGCGATGGGCGTACCTATTTTTGACGGTGTGCTTGTAGTTGTGCGGCGTTTGCTTGCCCGCAAGCCAGCTCATATTGCAGATTCTACAGAAATTACGCATTTACATTACAGGTTGTTAAAAAGAGGACTTTCGCCACGTAAGGCAGTTATGCTTATTTTTGGAATTAGCGCGTGTTTAAGCGTGACTTCTATAGTATTAATGTTTGCGTTTCAATAAAAATATCAACCACGAAATACACCGAAACACACGAAAACAGGTTATGAATTTCCTTTTCGTGATTTTTGTGGCTTTCGTGGTTATTTTTTTAGAGGAGAAGCTTATGAAAACTTACGACCAAAATGCATCGGCCGCCAGGTTTTTGCTGCGCGGATGGCTGGGGCGTTTATCATCAAAAAGAAATGCCGGATGGTAGCGTTACCGGCCGGATAGAGGCCTGTATGGTGATTTGAGCAAATATGCAAATTTATATATAGGAGGAAAAAACAATGAAAAAACACATGGACATTCTTTACAAGCAACTGGACAATGCAGACCTATACCTTGATTTGTACATGCCAGAAACTGCTAACCCTCCATTAATAGTGTGGATACATGGTGGCGCATGGATGTACGGCGACAGAAAATCACCTATTATGTTGTGGCAGGTCGAACGCGGTTACGCGCTTGCTTCGATTGAATACCGCTTAACTGGTCAGGGAGTTTTCCCGGATCATATAATTGATTGCAAGGACGCGTTGGTTTTTTTGAAACAAAATGCCAACAAATACGGATACGATGCCAACAAAATAGTAGTAGCAGGAGATTCTGCAGGCGGACATTTGGCGGCATTAATGGGCACTTCAAACGGCCATGCCGACTGGGAACCAAAAGGCGCAGACTGTTCCGTGCAGGCTGTAGTAGATTATTATGGCCCAACTGCACTTGGTAAGGACTGGCCCGGCCTACTTGAAGGCGACAAAGGAGTAGACGACCCCAATGCCGTGCAATCCCCAATGCTGGGCGCGTATGTATTTAGCAAACAGGGCAAAGCAAGGGCGGCTGTTGCTAACCCAATAACATATATCGACGGCAGCGAGCCGCCATTTTTAATACTCCACGGCGACGCCGACGACATAGTGCCATATCAACAAAGCCTAGACTTGCACAACGCACTTGATGCGGCAAATGTACCCGTTACATTGTATCGCGTGCATGGCGGGGGGCATGGGTTTGATAGGGCGGATATCAACTGTGTGATTGATACTTTTCTTGATTATTATTTGAAATAGGTGGTATGAATATGTAGTCTATATAATAATGTCATTAATCATACGGATTCCTCTATGCCATGCTTTAATAACAGCTTATTCAGAATCAAACTACGTAGGGTCGCCAGATTTTCTATACATTTCTATACGGATTGGCCTGTAAGAAAATCTTAACATCCTATGAAACTGTCGTGTATTCCCCCTCCTCCTTCATATATATCACCTAGCGATATTAAAAGGAGGGCCGTGGCAGTAGCCAATTTCATTATTAATTCTAATGCAACCGTGAGAGAGACCGCCAAGAAGTTTGGTATTAGTAAGTCCACTGTACATATGGTGGTGGTGAAATAGATAGGTCGATATGGATAGTGAAATGATATGTAAAAACGGCATAGACACTGGGTTTCCAGTGGCTATGCCGTTTTTACTTCTCTACACGTTGTTATCTCCTGCAAATGAATTTGGGTCGTATATGCTTGTCCATTGTTCATGCTCAGGACTACTAAATAATTGCACTTGAGTATTCACTTGCAAGCCGAAGTCAGTAGCTATTCTCGCAATTAATGCGACAATATTATTTTTTGCTCTTTGCATTTCTGATGCTGTAAAATACTCGCCAATACCGTTTAATGGTTTTGGAAATTGTTGAAGAACTCCATACCCGAATCCAACTGCACCAATATAATTATTTTTGTAATGCGTTAATTCATTTCGTATTTTCTTTAATCGTTGGAATGATTCCCAAAAATGTAGTTTTTGGATTTCAGATATATCTGCCTTGTAATGCATATAGAGCAATTCAATTTTTTCTTCTATGTTTAGCCGCATTAAACGCTCACCACAATACCCTACACACTCCCTAAATATCGTATTGACCATGCTTTCCACGTAATTATTCAGCATAGACACAATAATACATCCTTGCTTCAAGTTATTATGGAACAACTCTTCTGGCATAATATCTAGTTCCGCGTCGTCGTCATAAATCGTATTCGTTTGGGTCATTTTTACAAGGCACTCATCAACAATTTCTAATGCCAACACTTCAAGATTCATGTACCATGTCGCAGCCACTTTCTCACTCCATTTCATCACTATATTGTCTTACAGTAATTTTCATTCGTTTTCCTCACTCATCTAACATCAACGGTTTTTTAGACTCCCGAAGTTTCCTTATCTCTTCACGTTCTATAACCTGTATACTCTTTTCTGGTGTCGGCAAGTTTTCTGGCAAAGTCGTACCCATTTCAATCATTGCCTTGCGTATCTTTTCCGCACCTCATAATGCGTGTTAGTTGCTTCTTCGGGACTTCTTGTATCGTCAACTTTCAATTTTTCTTCTGTCTGCGAAATACGGAATAAGTTGGCGATTAGTTCCGTACTCCCCATGTAATCAAGAATTTTTTCATCTTTGCCAAGTTTCTTGCGTGAATGAATATCCGATACGCTTAATCCACCATAAAGCCCCATATATCCAGCGTTCTGAAAAATAGCAAATTCTTTGTCTGTGATAA
>Ga0123355_10004374_pt1 | contig 20550 bp, 16 predicted proteins | sample TergutEmb28metaG_3_FD_89872 | JGI IMG/M metagenome (GOLD analysis project Ga0123355, IMG submission 89872) | Embiratermes neotenicus P1 segment gut microbial communities from Petit-Saut dam, French Guiana - Emb289 P1 | ecosystem: Host-associated > Arthropoda: Insects > Digestive system > Gut ...
AATCACCCAGTACTGGGACAATGGCACTTTCCTGACACGTTCACCCACTACTGGGACAGTGGCACTGGTATCACAGTCACGATCGCTCAGCAGATTAACATCCACTAATCCTGATATCAACTCAGGCGGTACATACAGAAGCTACTATGTCTTGAAGGGTTAAAACAAATAAATGGTATTCGTACAAGCCTAAGTTGTTCTCACGTGGACATGAAATATTTCCCCTTCAAACTCTCCAAGTAAGGAATCCGGCCTTCTAAGACGCTATACCGTGTTGTGGGTTTAGCAAGACTCCGTATCTTTCCCTTGAAAGTGAAAGCATTAAGTTCTCTCGAAACGTCGGCACCCGTTAACTCCGACAAAGACCATAATATCCCTGAAGAACATCTTCAACATCAACGCTGTGGAAACCTGAAAATACTGACGGGCTTAAACAATTATATTGTTTCGTAATTCCGCCAGTAAACCGGAGTCTTGCAGATTTTGTGTGATAAACACAACACACGCAAAAAAGTAATAAAAATTGCAGAGTATGCCAGGCAAACGTATTTGTATTGGGATACACGTGGAGAGGCTTGGGGTGCAAGTCTTCTGCAGTATCGCACTGCTTGATCCTGAAGATGAAAGCACTAGATCCTTCGAAATGTCTGGAGGTACTCATCCAGCGACACATTTCGCATCCCAGAAAAACTGAATATTCAGTGAAAATGTTGTGAAAACATCAGATCTCAAGTAATGTCCATTTTGGACCAGAATGTTAATCAGGTAGACAGCCAAAGAAGACATAGGCCACATTAAACGTCACAGTATGACAGCCTATGGAATTAGCAAAACAAAGGGACGGCCTGAAGAACATCAAAATGAAGACATGAAACTGACATAAATCTCTTTCATCTTGTTACATGGGTTGTCACAAGTTAAGCTGATTGTGGTAATTCTCACACATCCGCATTGACGAGACACACTTTGCGGTCAGGGGTGAGTTGAGCACAGGCTACCAGTTCTGTCGAACAAAAAGGCTTCATTTTATGGTCTCCTTTACGCCTTGACTGTGAAGAAATTGCAACTTTTATGTAAAACTATTCACACTGGTTAGGCATAGCGTCACTGTAACAAAATACACGAAACGACAACATCAGCAAGAATGCAAATGGCGTAAGCTCACGTCGTCACGCGGTGCGTATATTTTACTGAGACGTTATTTCCTTACAGAACTTCATGATGTTGCACGGTAAAGGCGTACGTATAAGTTAATTTACTCCCATAAGTAAATTACAGTCTTCCTTGCGCCGACTTTTATGCAACAAAATCCCAGCAGTACTATATTCAGATCTCTTGTACCAAATTTCACCCCAATCGGGCAATAAATGTGGAAAATAGGATAGAAATTCACTTACGCCTCTCAGTAAAGTACGGCTTTCGTTATGCTGATTTCCACAAAGCAGATTACGAATCAATAAACTTTTGTGCACATCCCCTGTACATGATTCCCTTCGAATTTAAGAAAGGATTTTTAAAATGTGAAATATATCTGGACATCGCTGTGGGCCGGACTAGCTATAGAGAACACTGCTTCCAAACCGAGGGCCGTATTTTGCACACCCTTGACTGTGTAATTTTTTAGTATGTCGATAAGCTCCTTGTATCATGTACTGTCCGAAAGACCCCGTCTGTCTCTATCTTTTGCACCAGAGGGACACTACTGAGGTTTCTTTTGCCCCTAGACTTTTTGGTGTGCCGTTCAGCGCTACTTCATGGCGCTCATTTATGAGACCCTCCCTTTAAAACCTGCTGAAACTGTTTGGTACATACAATGTGTTCATTATTTCAGACTTACAGTTAATTAATTCAGATTTTATTACCAGGTATAATAAACAGGCATTTTATTAGATGCTTTACTATAAAGAGTTTGTTCCCGAAACACACACACACAAAGGAGGTACGTCACAGATCATGTACGTTCCTATAGCCTCCGCAGTATGTGTAGTCAATGCGTGAAAGTATGCACAAGCAATAGTGACACTAGCTGAGCGGATGCCCGAGTTTAATGAAGGGCCGGTAGTAAAGCAAGGGGCAGGGGCGGGGGAGGGAAGGACCAGATCAAGAGGATTAGCAACGCAGTTTTTATTCGTCAGGCGCTGTCTCGTGTCATTTGAAGGGGAAATGGACGCGACGACTGGACAAACTACGATAGCAACTGAAGCACAAATGTGCCCACAGATGCATAATGCATACAGCAGCTAAAAACCCCATAACATGTGTCCAAATTCCAGCACTTGGAAAACACAGAAACAACAGAAATTTACTTTAAGGAAGGGATTTACAGCAGATTAAATCCTAAAACGCATTCTACCATTCACTTAAGAGTGTTTTATCTTCTCGTTCCCTATCTTAAAGCTTTAAGATTAGGATATGAAAAACTGCTGTCTTACGGATAACTATGTTTGGGCTTAACACTGTGCATTTTTCCAAAGTTTACTAAGGGATATTGGGTAAAAGACGGAGAAGAAAAACTGTGCCGAAGAAAGTAAAAGAAGAACGGGGGAAACTACAAAAAGAGGACTTCAGAATTTGGATTTTATCAAATTAATTATACGGCAAAGAAATGAAGGTAAATTAATTGGGCGAAACATGTAGCACGAATGGGGAAATGGGTAATATATTTCGATGGGAAACCTGAAAACACAGTGGTCACTTCGTAGATTTGTGAAGACAGAGTAATAGTATTAAAATTAATGTTACATGAATACGGTGTGAATGCTGGGGCTCAATTTATCTGAATTAAGACAGGGTTCATATAATGAGTGTCACGACGCCAAGCAATCCTGCTTATGCTTACCAGTGGTTTGAAGTAACGTAACCTAACACCCGGATCCTTACGACAGCTGATACAAGTCTGCACGATGTCGTAACGCAGGAGCCACAATATACGTATATAGCATAACGTTTATTCAGGCGGCAGCTTGTTAGAAATTCGAACGGCACATCAAATAACCTGAATGACTTTCATCTTCATTCCCTGAATCATTTAAAGCAAACAACATGATGTCTCGAAACATGCCATAACGCCTCAGCCAAGTGAGTAAAATTTATCAAATGCGATGATGCACTTCACATTCGATGATAATTAAATTCAGCAATTGATTTTTGTCGTTAAATATCCTACGATCCGACTTACAATATATTTTCCTTATATCTGGTGGTACACCAGCACTGTAGCCTTTATTATCTACCTGAGGACCAAGGTTAAAAACCCAAGGAAATCCGGAGTGCTGGTGTCCATGTTTATGGCAAAATAATTCTACAAGCAAGGCGGACAACGCGCCAACAGGCGACCGAAAATCCAAATTTCATTACACCTTGGGTAGATATTCCAAGAATTCCGATGTCACAGGACTTCCAGACATTCAATTGGTGGCTCGCGCGAAGTGCTGCTCCATAATGACGATCGGGCGTCTAGCCGCAACAGCGTCGAGAGTAGCTGCAATGCTTTAGGGTAGCAACAGCCGGAAGAACGGAGATAAGTAAGGAAAAGCTTTTAGCTTTCGGATTGCTGAAGCTCAGTTCACGTTCCATGCAATTGTTCCTAAAGAGCTTTAAGGTGGTTTTACTTTCTTAAGGAAAGGCAATGAATGACTTATGTGATAACCGCCCGATGTGCTAGTCTTTGCATCTCTGGTGGAATGTGCACTGCCCACCATTTAAACTTCAGAAAGAAAGAAGTGGTATTTGAGAAGTATATTACAAGCGAACATCTCATCACAGAATTCTAAGTTTCCGAAACACAGGATGTGCATTTACCATGTACCTGAGCTTTGCAGCTTTATTTCATTTAGAAAGATTTGGTGCGTTGGGGCATACCGCTCAGGGACGCCACAAAGGGGCACCCTTCTAGGAAAAACAGCCCAGCGGGAGGGGGGAAATCTGATACGAGAACAAGAACAGATTAGGTTACTGTAACCGTCCGCCTTAAGCTGTCCGACTCTCGGTTACAATACTTTGTACACTCGTCGGTAAGCGTTAATTCGTCCCAACGATTATACGGAGGGATAGTAGATGCTCTGGTTGATTGTTGTTATATTTACTCACAATTACGCTATCCGCATTTATTGAGATCTTAAAAGCAAACATGTAAACTGATAGATTTGATTAAAACAAAGTTGTTGTTACAATCTATTCTCCGCTCTGCTCGTTCCCGTACCTCTTTCATCTAAGAAGTCTAACATTTGAGTGTCTAGCTCTGGTTTTTCCCTCCCGTTCTTAAGAAAACAGGTATCCTGCAGGCAAGCCCATCCAAAAAATATCGTATTCGACCTACCACCATAACAAGGAAGAGAAGTTAAGCCTTTTATGGAAATGAGGTGAGTTACACTTCTACCCCTTTTAGTACCCAGCTAGTCTTAAGTGCGGACAGCAATTAGAGTTTTGAAGTGCTAAACTCCTCCGCGCGTTCAAAAACTGAATATAGAAATTTTCTTTCCTTTTCAATTCAAACCGGCTAATAGCCGGACGACTAATTTATCTTCTCATCTTTTTGATTCCTAGTTCGAGATTTGAACTACGGAGCTGACCGGTTACATTACCGAAATATCGGACGGTAAGAGAAAAGTAAGCAAATTGTATAAGAGTATTATTGTAAAATGCAAAATGAAGACGAAGCGGCCGCTCCGAAGTTTTCTGTAACTTTTGGTTTGAGGAGTGATAATTATTGGACAATTTTTCCAGGAATGTGACAGGAATATTAACCAAATTCGGAGTAAAAACATTCAGGGGAGGCCTGCTAGTGTTCTCTCCTCAATATTTTATCTTCCCATTAGTTACCAAAAATATGAAGGTTAAAATATAAAGAAATATAATTTTGCGTGTTGTTTTATGAGTTTGACTTGGCCCCTCACACAACGGGAAGAACTTCGGCTGAAGGTGTTCGAGAAGACGACATTTGGGCTTAAGAAGGCAGAAATAACAGCAGACTAAAAGAAACTGACCAATGATCGGCAAACACCTACGAGTCCCAGGTTCAATCCCAGAGCAGTCTGTGTGGGATTATCGGTGGGTAACGTGGCATTGGAATAGATTTATCTCTCAGTACTTAAGGCATTTACCTGTCAGTATCATTCGACCAATACTGAATACTCACTAATTAATCTACCCACGACCTACTGCCGACGCTATATAATCTTAGCAATTAACATGGTTGTTAAATAGCTAATTAATGAAAGAAACTATACACTACTGCTATTCCGCAGATATAATCGGATACTTAAAAGAACGCCATTTACATTCACGTAGTCTCTAACAATAAGTCAATTTGCATACAGTTTGTTAACTGATACTCATAGTGCTGCTTCATTTAACATCATGTATGATTAATGAAGATGCGAATAGCAGTGGAGAATCTCGTTAGTGGAATCACAGATTTTTTTTAAAATCCGGTGAAGAGCACGGCTTGCACTCGAACAATGGCACCACTTGAGTGTCACGCGTTCCTTTGTGAAGGGTCGGCGCGCGACAAGACACTCAGAGTGAAGTAACAGTGTTCTACAATAGAAGAGATGTCAGCACAATGACACTGCAGCCTCTCCATATCTAGCAGCCATCCAGTTCAGACCCGGAGATCTTCACCTCTTCCAGATGTCAGACGTCGTTGAAGATGTACAAGGATCTTGTTCACACTTCCCTAATTCTAGGGCTACACAGAGGCTGCAGCTTTCCAATTTGTGTTATGGGCTTTACAAACCCTTACAAAATCGCATTTCACTACTGTCAGAGGTTGTACGATCATTTAGGTATTTGGCGCGTAAGAGCGACGAGGTAACAAGGACTGTACAATGAGGAGTTTCATAATCTACATAGTGAGATGGGCTGGGCATGTAGCACTAATGGTGGCAAACCGACATGCATACAGGGTTCGGTGGGGAAAGCTGAGGGAAACAATCCACTCGGAAGACGTAGACGTAGAAGGGACAGTAACATTAAAATAGAGTTTCAAGAAATAGAAATGAGTTATAGAACGGACTGATCTGGCGCAGGATACGGACATATGGAGGGGTCTTGTGAATGCGGCAGTGAACTTTAAGATTCCATAAAATGCCGGAAATTTCTTGAACAGTTGACGAAGTCAATTTTTCAGGGAGAACCTGTTCCATGGAGTTAGTTACGTAACAAACTACACAAATATTATCCAGTGTTGACGTTACAGGTAGGATTCTGACATCCTGTAACATTCGGCTGTGGTTTATATTGTAACCAGCAGACATGCACGTTTTCCGAAAGAACCACTCTTAATTTACGATCAAAAATAAAATCATAAATGCTACAAAAATCCATTCAGCTGCGTTCCTCAACCGCGTGGTATTCTGTAAAACGTTCATGTAGGTTAATATTTGGAATCAGGTTACTTTTAACGTGAACCGGCATGGAACAGCTGAATGATGGTTAAATACTGAACGCAATTCATGTTTGCATTTAAAAAATCTGCACTTGATGCACACAAAAAGTACATTTCGCTGTTTTATACGTTCCTTTTTTCCGTGTATTAATCAGGTATACAATGTTTTTAAAAACGTTCAAAAACGCACTGTGAATGTGTGTGAATGTATGAATGATTGGTCACTATGTAATAAAATTACATCCATACACACACACGTGTAGTTGTTGGTCTTTTTAAATAATTTGTATACATTCGGCTATCTTGCGGGAAAAAAACACAAACTACCAAACACTGAAGTGACGATAGAGCCCTCGATGCCGGCTGGTCTGTGACAGGCTGTATACCATCTTCTACGTTCTTGCGGGAAGTACATGAACAACCAAGGCAATAACAAAAGAAGGTAAAAACCGGACCAATTTTAAACACAGATATGGAGATAGAGACGTACATACCACGTGCCTTCATTGTACTTGTGGCACATGAGGGACGGAAGAAAGGTCACCCAAACATACTACGAAATTCCGTACTTTGCCATTATGTATGAGACAAGATAGCTCAGTCACTACAGGAAGTCGACCAAGAGATGGAAGACGAGAATGCGGGGTTATTTTACAGGCAGACGCTGATGTTCCTTTCATCACAGGTCAAGACCGGCTATGGCTCCCAATCGCCCAATCTGTCGCCCATCTAATGTGTACCGACGGCTCTTTTCAAGGTGAAAGTGACAAGAACCTGAAGGGCCACTCGCTTGCATTAATTACCCACGTTAAAAATGCGTGGAATTATACCTGCACTATCCTTCATATCTGCGTAGTGTGGCGTCAAATTTACCACAGATACAAGTTTGAATTGCATACTTTCTCGTCTTCGCAAATGTGTACGCTGGGCCAGAGAATTATATGACACTTCAAATTGAAAGTCCTAAGTATTTTGAAATTAATTTACTTGTTTAAGCAGCCGGAATAATGCGGTTAGTAGCCGGATGGATGAGGGGTGGATCGTAGTTCAGAAGGTAGAGTTTATACTTTCTTCAAAACGTCCAGACCCTCTCTCTCTCTCTCTCTCTGAAGTAAACCCAAACCCGTAATGTGTGGGGTTAAATCGGCCGAGGCCTAAAGCTAATCATTCACCTCCACCTAGTGCTGGGGTTAAAAATTAGTGGGATATAGTACTGCTGCTATAAATGTTCATGGCGCAGATAGGATAAAATTAATTTTCTAAATATTTGTTATATGTGTCAGAACTGTGTATGTTATATCATGTAATGTCGAGAAAACATCAGAAGAAGTACTGGCTCTTGTATTATGTAAGAGTGAAAAATATTTGTATTAGGAATCGCACTCCGATTTGTCATGATTATCCACTTTTTCGTGTTACGCGCGAACGCAAGAATAGCGAAAAGCAACTATTGGCTTCGTTTTGTGTCCGTTCGCCTATTAGCTCAGGTTTTCGTAAAATTTCATACTGCGGACTTTCACGAAAGTCTGTTGAGATCCTCCGACAAATTTGGTTAAATCGGACAAAATTATCGTGCACTTTACACAAGACCTAAGTAAGTTTACATTGTTTTGTATGGAATGGACCGACAAGCAGAGCCTTTATGACGTCGGAGTTCTGCCCATTTTAATAGGCTCTGTATCAAGAAAAGTGTGCGTATATCAGCAGTCTTACGTCTTACATTGTATTTAAAATAAACAGTAGTGTTTTCGCCAACATTACGTAATTTATATGCATATATACCCCCGATATACCGACCTGTTATAATGCCCTTACGTGTCTTCCCCCCCCCCTCCCCCACGCTGAAGGAAATGACCGAATGTTACGAAATTTGGTAAAGACTTAATTCAAATTCAACCGAATGAGAGCATTTTCCGAGCGCCTAAAGTGAACAAAGCCAACAAGCTGCTCTGTAAAATGGATATGTGTTCGGCAGTAGAATTTGTTCTACTTCTATCTTAGGCTTCAGGATTTAACGGTGACTAAGACGATAAAGTTTTTCATGCGATCAGCCACGTCAGTTCGGAGTAGCTGGGCTTCCCTAATTGTAGAGTTTAACGAAGAGCTGAAAGAAATTACACTAAGTAATATGGCCTACAGTGTTACTGAAACCACCGACAGGGTTCAAGACTGAAAACTTTAAAGGCCGGGGTGGGTTGGGGGACCTATTATGCATATGCAGAGCACAAGAAGCACGCTGTAATGCCTACCTTAGTGTAGACGCCGGCGCTGGATAACTCGTTCTCAATGACCATCACAATGATCCCGAACATGCCCATTACCAAAGCGTAGTCGCTGATCCGTTTCCTCTTCTCGAAGAGCGCCTTCCGTCTGCCCAGTCTGTAGCCCACGTTGGGCTTATGTTTACCGCTAGCAGTGCCCGTGACTCCTCCGCCGCTCTCGATGGACGCGTTCTTACACAGCCCACCGCCCTGTCCCCGCTCCTCAGTGTAGCGAGGGTACTCCGAATGCACTCCTACCAGCGCTATTCCAGCCTCTTCTGTGACCCCTTGCCCGGCCACGTCTTTCCCGGACTGCAGGCCCTTCATAGCAGCCGGGATGGACAGCGTGGACACAGGCTTCCGCAGCTGCAAGCACAAGAGACAGGAATCATCATTGACAGGCGTGCTACTTCAGTGGTAACTGTCAGTTGGATGAGACACAAACGGGTAGATATTTCAGGTCACGCCTGCTACTTCAGTGGCAACTGTCGGATGAGACACAAGTGGGCAGATACGTCAATGTCACGCGTGCTACTTCAGTGTCAACTGTCTGCTGGATGAGACACAAGCGGGTAGATACTTCAGGTCACGCGTGCTACTTCAGTGGCAACTGTCGGCTCAGATACAAGCGGGCAGATACATCAGTGTCACGCGTGCTATTTCAGTGGCAACTGTCTGCTGGGTCAAGCACATAGACTTGGTGTTCCTCCCTGCAATCAGTCAATTACGCAGACTCACAACTGCAGCAATTACAGCTCGCATACACCGAATACGGTATGAAGCTGTAAGCACTCTAGTGTGTTTGTCTCAGCCAGACGAAGCACAATCAACCTTCAGCACCTAACAGTCACTCAGGTAGGCTTGATACTCCCAGCTTTTTACGATTCTTCCAAGTGTTCATTTACATGTTTACAAAAGCTGCATGTGTTTTGTGTCCTTCGTCGGATAAACTCGGTCTACCTCGTCACATCCTGTAGATCTGTCCCAATATTACCCTCCCAAAGGTATCTGAATTCTTTCTGACTGAAATTCTGAATTCAATTACCAAGTCTCCTATGCGCAGTACATGTCCCAGCCATCTCATTCTCTTTAATTTGATGACCCCAGTATCATCTGATGTGAAATACGAACTATGACTCCTGTCATTACACAACTGTCTACAGCATTGTTTCATTGACGTTCAAACATTCTATATTCTATACATATATTCTATAACATTACTGTACCTATGCTCATATATACCTTGGGCTACGTATCAATTAATGGGTAATTTTTACATAAAATTCTCACAAATTATTTTGATCAAATTATTCGCTACCTGGCATGTTTCGATTCAAATACGACGTCGCCATCAGCTTTACAGTTCACAAAGTGATATATCAAACCTTCTAGGTTCAGTCACATTACTGTTACAATCTTATTCAATCATTACTTTAATTTTAACGTGTTTGATCATACCGTATTTAGAAACACTCTTAAAGTCCTAAAAGATAGTTTTTAGATATTTATATTATTGATCGTACTTATTCCTTACAATGATAAACTGCAGCGGTGCAGCATTTAGTTTGGATATGATTTTCACTTTATGATGTCGCGTGAGCGAAAAGTCGGGTATGGCTCTAGGTAATTGAATTTTGATACCTGTGTTCTGAACGTAACAGAGCGTTGTGTTTTCCAGTTAGGTTTATCGCAGTAAGGAGGCGATAATTCAGATTGTGGTTTTCCCGATTTTAACACCGTGCAGTCTGACATGCTGTTGACAGGGTTTGTGAGAAAGTGCTCTATCTTAAGGAGTGACACGATGTGAAGCTGCAGAAGATGCAGACAGCTAGTTACAGTATATGACAGTTCAGTGTGACAGCCCTTAGAGACAGAATACAGATACTAAGTACGAGAAATGGACTGACCTTTTCCAAGCAAAAACAACGAGAAATACTGAATTGTAACGCGTTAAATACAGATCATAAGAGGTTCTTCACCAATCAACTGGGCACTTCACAATACGGCTGTCGCAAGACATACATTAGCATCTTCATTAAGAGAAGCCATCTATAATACCAGGAAGTGGGAGAGATCACTAGATGATCTGTGGGAGAGATTACTTTTTATAGCCACAATGTTATCGGCTGGGCCACCGAAAAATCGCACTTGGATACACAACAGAGACAAGGACTTGAGCCGATCCTATCGATATGTCGCTTAAGGACAAACCTGATGCTGAAAACCCCCTTTCACTTTCTTTTTTTATTTAGGCTTCCCTCGGCGATTGGTCGCTATCTGAAACGGGGAGAGCTTGATGAGTTTCGTTTTAGTTTTGGCCTGGGAAATTTATTCTGCTAAGACTTCTGTTAGAAGCCGGCTTGGAAGAAGACAGCCTTCTCTCTCTCCCTCTCCTTGTGGCTGACAGGCGGTCCGAGTATATATTTGTGTTAGTTTGGTTTCATTTGGGGATTTTTTTTTTAATTCTATGTTGATTTATGTTCTCTTTGGCATACCGGACCGTCTGTCTAGCGATTGTTTTTGGGCACATCCATGAAAGGAGATGTGGGAATTACAGGACGGAGAGGCTGTCTGCTTCCTGTTAATTAGTTTTGTTTCTTTCAGTTTGTTGGTTGGGAAAACTTATGCTGAGTCATGGGGTTTTTGTTTGTTGTGTCAGTGAGATCTCGAAATGTATAAGACGTACGATCCTAAAAAGTATTGTGCTTATGTTTAAAAAACTATTTGTGCTTGTTTACTTCTATCTCCTTTTGTAACTGCATTTATATTGTGTGCTATTAATATAAACACAGGAATGTAAATTTGTGTGTCGATACTGACATGAATCGTAACTTTTCCCCCACGAGAGCTCATGGTGCGGGACTCGGCAGCCCAAACATCCTATGGCAAACTTATATGCGCGGGCCCTCAGATTTCTATGCTGTGCTTTATTTTCCTTTGACACTGAGGCCTCAAAATCTATATCCACCCAGCCCCATACAAAATGGATACCGAGTCATTTTGACGCTGTGTAAAGCGGCCGGAGTGTGAAACTCACCACACAATTCCATCTAGTGCCGAAGGTTAAGAATTTACGGAGGTACAACTCCATTCCCCCACACGTCTGTACGACATGATGCTTGATTAAAAATATAGGCAAATTTACAGTCATCGTTTAGGTCTGACATTAATGGTAGCAAAACAATTCTGTCGATAATGCAGCTCACACCACGTTCTACGCAGCAAACCTTGAGCGACGGACAATGCGACAATGGGACAGGTGCGGCTATGTATAGTGCGGTGCGTGGTTTTTGGCCTGTGGAATTTTCAAACGGTGGGCTGGAAGCTGCAGCAACAGCGTCATGTTTGGCCTATTCCCTCTCTCCGCCTCCGTAAGTACAGTTGACCTTGACACAATGAAGTTCCAAGCAAATAAACACCCACAACTCGCCACTTCACCGCGCCCAGTAGGCTCGTCCGCCAGTTCCTCTAACTCCTCTACCAGTCAAAATCCATGCAAACGGATTTCCCCAGTCAGTTTTTGTTTCAGTATTATCCTACTACGTGCATAATAAATGTGAGCAAGCCGGTAGTTTTCACAACTTTGGTTCAGTTGGGTCCAGTTTACTGGAACAGGGCAATGATCATTACAGTTTCATTTTAAATGGCGGGCATTAATATTAGCCGCGCCAGAAAACGAAGAGCCGCTGTTATTCTTTGTGCGATGTAATTTTGTAATTTTTATGTAAAACTGCAGGAGCAAATAGAACTTCCGCCGCAGAATTATAATGCGAACTTTTAGGTGCGTTCGCAAAATTGTGAAAAGTAAATATTAGGGGTCATGTCTATCCGTCCATTCGCACGTCCATTTATCCGCATTGAACATCTCGGCTCCCACTGGATGGATTTTCATGAAATTTGATATTTTAATATTAAACTGTCCAGAAAAGTTGAGTTTTATTAAAATCGGACAAGAATAAATGGCACTTTAAATAAAGACCACTAGAAATTTTGACCACATCTCGCTCACTTCTTCTTAGAATGAGAAATGTTTAAGACAAAACTTGTAGAGAAAATCAAGACATACATATTGTGTTCAAAAACTTTTATTTTAATAGTGCCGTTTATGAGATAATGTGGCAAAATATTGTAGAGCAGGACCTGCTACAGGCGATAATATGGTGCATGCGCATTGCATGTTCGAAAACTAAGGTTACACATACACTCAGAATATGTAATACTTATTGCTTATCCACTGCAACAATTGTTGCAAGAACGCGCCCTAGTGTTAGGTTATACTTACATTGCCTGTCTTGTTAAAATTAGTTTCATAGTAGTTACGCTCTAAGCGCTCTAATCTACTTGTTTACACATGGACATATTTTCAAAAAGGTAAATAAGCTGCAAGTATCATGCGAAGAACTCGACCTATTGACCGACAAGAGGAACCAACATTTTACACCGACTGTAGGGTCAATTTAGGGTAATTGCAGGTGGGGCAAACACAACCTCCCACTGCTATTAAATTTTACATATGACCGACAGTGTGTTTCACCTAGCTCACCAGCTGTATTGTTTCATGTTAGCATTGCTCCATGTTACGTGGCACACATGTCCAGATGCTCGAGAAATGAACTCAACATCCTGCTGGAGTTAAAAATTATAATATGAAACGTCCACACCGACTGCAGAACATGCCCCGTTACAAATCAATGTTTTTACTTACCCACGAGTAATACGATACACCTGCTGTGTTGTAAATGCAGCAATATGAGTGACAACATCTGGTTGTGTCAAGTCGCATTGTTATGTGCTTGAAAATCAACTGTTTCTTCAGAATCAGAATGTACATTGCATTACGTACATCACGCGGTGTCGCAGTGGGTTGAGGCACTGGGCTACAATCTGGAGGGCCGCGGATTCAATTCCCGATCGAGTTGTTGGTATTTATCACTCACAAAATCCTTCCTGCCGCACTATGGCTCTGGGGTCGAATCAGCCCCTAATATAAATGAGTACCAGGGTTATCTCCTGGGGGGTAAAGGCGGTCAGTGTGTACGGCTGAAAAGCTTGTTACCTTCGAGGTTCATATGTTGATAGTTTCGAAATTCTGGGATCCCCAACCTCCTGCACCCCTCAGGGTCTCTTCAACCCTGTATATGGATTGTTTGTTTATGCTGTACAAGGAAATAATCGCTGTTTGTTCTGAGATCTATACAAAACAAAGGAATACAACCTGAGGGGAGAAAGTAGAAATTTGAAACCTTAATAACTATACGGTATAATACAGAAACCACTGGTCCTGAATGCGTTAAAAGTGAAGCCAACAGGCACAACACCGACAGTAGTTATGTAGGTAATATTTTCTTTCCAGCTACTGTGTTTCAACTGAATACGGCGGAATATCCTCTGATGTTTATTTTCTGCAACATTGTTATAATTATTTTACGGTTGTCAGAAACTCTATGTGGATGACAACTTCACGTGCTTGGTTTGCCCTGACATCCAATGCAATTTGTGTTACATTATGTGACATTAAGAGGGATAACACTATGGCTTTTTGCACAGTCCTCATTTTTATTTTAAATTGTTTTTCTGGAATATCAACATGGAGAAACTATGCGGAAATGCGAAGTTGGCTACAGAGAAAGTTCATTTCACTGCAGTGGAAAAAAATAATAAAAAATAAACTGAGCTGGTAAATTATGAACACTCTAGAAATGTGTAAAAATTCTAAAATTGTAGAAATAGCATGTGACAATTCCCATCTGTAGCTAAGGCTTCCACAGTCAAACTTCTCATGACGCACTCCTGTACATCAAAGCCCTCCAAAGATCCCAAAGACCACGTGAATTCACCGTTGCATTGTATAATGGCGCTATTAATCTGGGAAGTTCTTAAAACACAGCTGGATACAATTACCAGTAGTGCCATAAAAATATTCTTTATCAGAAATTATCGGGGAAAATAATCAAGACTCCAGCACGGATCTTCACTCCTCCAAAACGACACATTATTTTCTGCCCTCACTGTCATCTACGTTCTGCGTCCACAGATACAGGAATAAATTATTACATGCAGACAGAAAAGCAACACAATTTCAAATGTCAGGCATGTACTGAAGAGCCGAAAAATGCATATAACATTATACATTGATGGGGGTGAGTGGTCAAAGCCACATTCCGGCCGTTTTAACCCCGAGAAAGAGACACACTGCCCAGCTACTATACAGGACGCTCGGTGGGCCAGAGGGCCGGTCGGGACGGGTACGCAAAATTTTGTTTCTACTGGGATTCGATCCCCGTCCGTCGCGAAATTATGAACGTAAAATAAAAAGATTTTTTTTTTTGACGATGACTTTCACCTGCATGTGCGACATACGGTCGAACGTTAAAACGGGGTGCAGTGATGCATTGGGAAGTATGTGAAAGGAACGGATAGTAATGTCTCCTAAGACTACCACATAAATATCATGGCACAGATCAGGATATTTTCCGAATGTCTTAATGAGGTACTCCAGTCTTAGACATGAGACACGAACACTGAGACCTGAATATCCTAATCCGTATATCTACGTTTGGTGTATGCGGACTTATGAAAAGCTTGTGTGTGGGTGCCCTTTTGAATAAAGAATGACCCTACTAAAGATCAGAATAATACAGCGTTAGGAGCTGCCCAGTCGTCGTTCTGCAGTGAAGATTGAAACCGCGGCATCAGTGCGAGGGAGAGAGAGGACAGGCTGTGCGGCGTGAGGTTTCATTCCGGGAAATGAGATTTGTGTTGAGAGCTGACATCACATTCGGGTGTCCATGTCTGTGGGCATGTTCTTGTCACCAAGCATTACAGTGAGGAGACACCAGACGACAGACTAAGCAGAAGACAACTTTGAAAAGCTGATTAATACTCAGTACTATACGGTGTTCCGTAACTATGATAAAGATACGGAATACAGATGTGTGCAGCTTACAGCGGAATCCGGTCGCAGGAAGCACAGTGACAATTCGTACTGCACTGGGCGTTTTACTGCTGGGCTTCTCCTCGCAGAACGGACGACATCTTCGTTATGTAGCGACCGATGATGCCACCACTTCTACAGTGCTCGGTTCTGTTCAGTCTCGTGTTAAAAATTTTATCTGTGTAATAAGATTTTTCTGGAAGGTTTTAGCACTATTATAACAATTCTCTCTCAAGACATGCCATTTATGAACCAAAGGCAAAATATGAACTTCTGAAACATGAAGAAGGAAATCCAGTATTACACAGTAATATTTAAAGAAAGGAAAGTCACAGAGCCTGAAAACTTAGCTACAACAAATATGGACATATAAAATCCGCCGACTGCATGTACCTCAACTGCCTGACTCTAAGGCATAGAGGCAACTGCAAATTTACGTTTCCAGGGTTACAATACATGAACATTATTAAAGCTCGCGCAGTGCTGGTAACTTAACACGCAATAAGTGCTGGTTTGTGTAAATATGTGTACGACAACGTAATGTTACAGACTCTTAAGAAATCGCATTTTATATGCATTTCTCGTTCTACATTTATGTTTCCTCTGTTGATATTTCGAAGTTGATATCAGAATGGCCACGTCACATGCATTGCAATTCTTTTTCTAGTATTAGTCACATACCCATCTAGCACTAAACTCATCTAGAGAAGATATTGCAGCAACTTGTTCCTTTTATTGTATTAGTTCTCTATTATTTTATTTTATAACTTTATCTTCTTTAAGCGCTTTTGAAAAGTTGAGAAAAGCGACTATTAGCTTCGTCATGTCTGTCCGTCCGTCCGCATGGAACAACTCGGCTCACACTGGATGGATTTTCATGGAGTAATTGTCAAAAATCTGTAGAGAAACTTAAAAGTTTTATTAAAATCTGACAAGTATAACAGGTACTTTACGTGAAAACATACATTTTTTATAATATCTCGCTCAATTCTTCTAAGAATGAGAGATGTTTCAGACAAAATGTTTGAGAAAATAAAAACACATTTTATGTTCAAATACTTTTTTTTACTCGTACCGTTTATGAGATAATGTGGAAAAATACTGTAGAGCCGGGCTGGCCACAGATCACAATATGGCTCATGTACATTTCATGCTGGATAACTAAGGCTACACCTGCACTCAGAGCACGTAATGCTTATCGCTTTTCCACTGCGACAATGGTTATGCGAATGCGCCTCAGTGTTAACGTTATACCTTCACTGCCTTGTTGATTTATAAAATAAGTTTTACATACAGGACGCACTAAAATTTCAATGCCCAGCGCCAGTGTCAAAGGGACAGAAATGCGTTTATCTGTCACTAACATTATATGAGGTAAACAATTTACAGCTCCTTTAAGTAACACAATTAATAGTAATTGACACAGACAAACATCTCACCACTGTGAGAACCTCAAATCTAGCATTCACAGACTTGATTAGTTGTGCGTCTGACAGCGTAGGCTTGATGGCTAGCACGACAAACTGTTGACATTTAGTGAATAGTGGAAACTCTCATAAATAAGCTACAACTATAGCTTATGTTGTTACTAATCGATATTATGGGACAGTTAACTCCATTCTTCCCCCTTACATTTCCCTTCACAACTGCCAGTCAAGCGCTCCGACCTAAGGACTGTACGGTAAACACAGGGATCTTAAGGTTTGTGTACAAACTACATGACAAATGGGAAGTGGCTATTGGAATGAGAGACATTTCACTTTTTAAAAATGAGAAAGAAGTTGAAAGAAATGAAGCACACGTCTGAATTGAGAACGGAACTTAAATAAGATTTTAAACAAAAACCGAAAAGGAAACGCTTTTCTTATACAGCTTCGTCTTCTGATGTTTTTCTGCGGTCCTTTGCCCTGGGTAGTTTACGCAATGAATATTAGAATTCACTGTAACGAGCACGGCCTTCCTTATTCTTATATCGTGCAGCGTAACAGGACTGTTCCGACGTTTCGAATGGTGCTGGCTGTACGACTGTCCAGAATATCCGAACGAACTTAACACCGCACACATTTTAAACTCATAACACAGAATTTTGGCAACGCCCACCGTAAAGCCTGAACTCATTCTGATTACATTACAGCTGCGATACGTGATCTTAACTTACTTTTAATTTTCTTTCATTAAATAAGCATCGCAAGAAGACTGTTGCAAATGAGAGCTTTACACGTAAATGTTATATAAACTGAAACCTGCCAAATATTTGCATGAAGACACCATTTTTTAAAAGTCTACAGATTTAATTTGATCCTTGCCTACCTTATGTTCTGTGCACTGCATCCTGTTGGGTAATACAAATTGCACTTACTTTCTAGGGTTTAATTACTACGTAGTGTGTTTTCCGATAGGTCTGTATCCTCCTATAAAACAAACAAAATTTACGCATGCGTATCGCAAGAATTATTCTCACATACGCATTTCGGCACACACACGAACAGTGGTCAGTGTGACTGATGTTTACTACGTTCTGCTTCAAAATATTTGGCAACTTCTTAGTTCCACATGTTATTTTGCACTTTCATTGACAATTACTTTTAGTATCCAGGGGCTCGTGGCGGCTCACTGACCACCAGTTGCACTCCCCACTTTACCATATGCAGGCATTCCTACACGTTTGTTTGGTCTTCGTACAATATTGCGAACAGAGGGTTTTTGTAACCCGAGTATTTTTTGTGTGCTGTCTGTAAGGAGACAATGGCAGGAGGTGCGGTGAGATATGTAGCTGATTTAGTGTAACTAGGCAAAGAGCCTGAGAGACAGGGGGAATCTTTCGACACCAGCCAGGCCGACAACTTCAGAACAGCGAAGGGCCTTATAGAAATTAGCTGTACTCTTGCACTCGTCTCCACAACCGGACTACTCCCTTGTACATTCAAGTGATTATTAAACTATTAGTATACGGAGAATGCCGTGGGCTTTAACTCTTTAAAGACAACCATCCAGGGACACTACATACTGTTTGCTGAATCGCACGTTGCGTAGGAAACTGCCGAATGTTGTACCTACTACAATAAATATATGACACAGCTTACAAAAGACTGTGACAGCTTCACAAAGAGAGAAAGAATTTAGGTTTTACTTGATTTTATATATTTCGTATCTAATTAATAAACATAATTTTACAAATTTTTAGTACAGTGCAGTGCCCAGAACTAAAAAATCGCCAAACACTTCGATGCAGCACTAGAGCAACCTTCAGCCACCCTGATGAATGCCCCGTGCGTATCGAAACATTTTTGTCAAAATAAACTTTCAGAATACATGTTTAAGTGGTTTTCAACACATTAGAAGAGAAAGACAAATAACTGGTTATGAAATACGAAATGTTATCAAAATATGTTTAATAGTTTTAGGGATGTGCACAGGCCGAGTGACGTATCGGCATGCTTTCCTTCAGTGCGCTACCACAGTAGTAACGGCCGAAGAGGCAGTAGTCGTTAGAGCAAGTCGCTTGGGCTGGACCGTCCGGGGCTCGAACCCCGGTGAAAGAAAGATTTCCCGTACCCGTCCTGACGGGTCCCGGAGCCCACCGACCCTCCTGTGAAGGTTCTCTTTCCCGCGGCTAAAGCGGTCAGGGCGTGGTGTTGACCATTTTCCACCATATATCGCCGAAGTTAAAGAAAGAGTAGAACTATACAACTCTACTATTTCTTTAACTGTACTCCCCCACTGAGCTTTCATGTCAGATTAGAGGAAGAAATATACATTTACAGTACAGTAACTGCAGCAACATGAGGACAACAAGAAATGAAACGTACCATAAATCCGTAAACTTCATTGATACGAAGTGAGCTTTGCAATGGTCATCATTAGAAGGGTCATGGGGAGGAGCCAAACTGCCACACGGTATAAAAGAATGTACGTGAATCTGCTGGACTCCGAGCTTATAGATGTGAATGCGAACTAAAGCTGTTCTGCCACTCACTGACGATGGAACGTGGCTGGAAAACACAGTTTCTGGATATAAAAATGTCTACTTATTTCCTGTAATTCCCGTTCCAATTAGAGTATACAGCTCTTATACTCGTATAATCGCCTACACACCGCACCTTCTACGTATAACGACTACACGCGCTTTAAAATATTATATGAATTAATTTTTATAAACAGTCCCTTAGAATTAAGAAAGAACTTCCAAAATTAATTTCAGTGATTAAAAACCCGTCCTTTATTCCTGTGTCTTTTCATCAGTATATTCGGTATTTATGCATTCGGAAGAAGGCGAATATAACATGTCATTATGAAGAATGGAAAACAACGTACCTTCTTCATATAATTACAGTACAAACTAGGAAAACGATGGTAGTGACACTAAAAAACAACGGAAGATATTATTTTATATAAAAAACTATTGGATACATGTACTTGAGGCGTGGTGTGTCCTGTGTCCATCTTACAGTGGGTACACTAGACCCAAACCTGCTTGAACCGAAGCTATGATGATTGCCATCCTCATGTGCTTTTACTAATCATACAACAAGATTCAAGGTCAGTCTAAACACACCTTTTTTTATCAAATACAAGATATATATATATATATATATATGAATATATATTAAATTCAAGTTCAGTCTACACACAATTGGATTAACGAATGTTATGAACACATGAGATACACAAAGAATTTCAGAATGAAATAAAAAGTACCCACTTAGGAAGCAAGATTTTAGTTACAAAAAAGAACAGTGAGTTAACTACTGAATTGATAATCAACTTGCAACCAGGACTAAACATACAGCATCTCACTAATCATACAGCATTTCACTAATCATACAGCATCTCACTAAACATATAGCATCTCACTAAACGTACAGCATCTCACTAAACGTACAGCATCTCACTAAACATACAACATATCACTAAACATACAGCATCTCACTAAACATACAGCATCTCACTAAACATAGAGCATCTCA
>Ga0123355_10004375_pt1 | contig 20548 bp, 11 predicted proteins | sample TergutEmb28metaG_3_FD_89872 | JGI IMG/M metagenome (GOLD analysis project Ga0123355, IMG submission 89872) | Embiratermes neotenicus P1 segment gut microbial communities from Petit-Saut dam, French Guiana - Emb289 P1 | ecosystem: Host-associated > Arthropoda: Insects > Digestive system > Gut ...
CCTAACCGCACCTAACCTCCAACCTACAGCAAACCAAGAACGAAACGACCAATGTGGTAATCAACATCATAGTCGCGATCTCCTGATGATGGGCATAGTAGTGCTCGAAACATGTTGAGCCTATAAGAAGTACAATAACATAATAAGTGGCATCTAGTTGGTTTTTATTCTTCAGTTATCATAATGATGCACGGTCCAGCAAACAACAAAAGCATCTGTATGTCTGTGGCAGTCATAATTTGTCAAATATAGATATAAAAGTTTGAATTTTTGATAGTAATTTTAGGATTATTGTGAGACATGCCGTGTGAAGTAAAAGAAAGTTGGGTGCCTGTTCTTTCAGTACTGCGAAGTTCTTCTTTGCCGATAGCATTTATGAAGCTGTCTGATAAGGAAGTTTTAAAGGTATGGATTGAATATTCGGGGAAATTGTAATTTTATATTGCTCTCTAGGGCTGTGATGTGTAGGAGCGGCTCTGTTGAAGGATTATTGGTGGAAATCGTAATATGGGAATTGTCAGAATTTAAATTGGAAATTTGGAAGGTAAATTAAAGAAATTATCTGCCGTGACATGTCGGGGTTGCAGTTAGTGCCTCAGCTATTTAAAGGCGAACCAAATGTTGATTTTCGTATGACGGAGCGCCACCACACAACCCCAATGAAGTTACAACATTCTCGAATAGGAAGTTGCCCGAGCGATGGCTCAGCCGAGAGGGGTCCACTTCCCGGCCTCCCCGATCTCCGGGTCTAACTCTTCCCGACTTGGTGCTTTTCTGAAAGACAAGCTTTTCCATCCGCCAGTAGCTGTAACCCTGAAGAACTTGAAGGACCATATGGGACGAACAGCAGCTGCACCAACTGAACAGTCTTCATTGCAGCATGTGTGGTGCACAGGCGAATATGGTCATGGTGCGTGCAGGACATGAAATCGAACACGTATTTAACTTGCACCGGGTATTAGAAACGTATTGAGTTGCGCCTTACAACGGCGTGCATTTAATTTTTGTGTGATTATTTTCTTATTAATAAATTTTTTGTAATCGCCCACATAATTTGTAACCATCTCGCATAATATTGTATGGGAGTCACACACGTGTGTGTGTGTGTGTGTGTCCTATTTCGTTGTCATTGTTACCGACTTGTGACGTCAAATGATGTTTACCACAGTTCAGTTTTCCGTGGTTGCTGGGTTGTGACATGACACCCTGCTTGCCATTGCCACGAGATTGTGACGTCACACTTCAGTTGGTACCTTTTACAGTTTTCATTGCTATCCGATTGTAACTTTACTATGTGAAGGACTGTTAAGTGATTACTAGAGTTGTATTGAGTAAGCTTATGGTTTACGTGCATTGTTCACTTGAAGAAGTCAAGCTGGATGTGTTTCTAATACGCTAACATCTCGGTAAACCTTAGTGAAGTGAGTGAATGAATGCATGATCTCAAGTTCCGCCGCGATGTACATGAGATTATCGCTGTTCTGGGACGTTACGCCGCTTAGACTGGATGGCGCTATCTTGTCGGTCCCATCGTCAAGGATCAACAGTCCCTTGACCATTGAAGATGGGACTAATAGATTGTCCCGAAACGTCGGCAACTAACTACAAATATGCGCTGCTTAACATCCCAAAAGAACGAAGATCTGGAGTTACCAAATCATTATGAACAAATGAAGAATAATGGAAGAGGACATGGGGTTGTGTGTGGTATTGTGGCAGCCCCGTTATGGGTGTCCCAACAAGAACACAAGATTTAAAGTGTGCGACATTGTCGTTCTGTTAGGTTGGCGGCACTGAAACTTTAACATCTGTCATTTGTAATTTTTGTGATTAGTAGTCATGGAACGCTACACTAAGGAACAACGCGTTAATATTGCGAAAAATTTATTACAAAATTTATCACAAAATTAAATCTTGCGCTCTTATTGGGACACCCCGTATGAGGGCCACATGGCTGGTAAATTATGTTAAATGATATAGTGATGTATTTATGTTCATAACTTGATATAGAGGTCACTTATCCACAGTAATACAGGTGTTCGAGTCTCATTATTCTAATAGGAAATAACACATAAAAGAGACTGATTACAATTGGTCATCACCTAACAAACAAGCGGAGTGGAAATGCGACTTACTTTTCTTTGCTTACTGCTGGGAAAGTCAATAATTTCTTTTCCGGTATTTTATGGCATAAATTTGGAATTATCAGTTGACTACCCAACAGTACAGCTGTGCAAGCAGAGGCAACGATGGAAAAGCTGAAAGGTCTCTCTGCGGTGTACTTAAGCCAGGGCGAGCCATTTAGTATTCTCGGAAACGTCAGCGTAAGATACCGCATTCAAATCGAGAAGAAAGTTCTGTCCATTTTTGATCCTCGCACGGTTTTCCTGTATTTCTCGGGGTTTTACTTCTGATAATCTTGTACGGGAATTCTCAAATCTTTTATCCCACTGTGTAATTTCCAAATTTGGGGAATTTTAGACAGTTAAATCATATAATTAGAAATTTTGTACCAACAGAGCAAATCGTTTCTTACCGGCGTATTTCGACAGCCACGAACTCACTGTTATTGAATAGTGCGGACTGTTTAAATAATAGTGCACTGACAAACGGAACATGGGTCTCCAAACTTTTAATGTGACTTAAATTTCGTGAATAATATTTGAAAGGGTGTAATCAACAGCGTAATTCACCATATGCTATTACTGCAGACAATAAGATGCACTTCTCACCCGGAAAATGTTGTCTAAAATTCCTCTGTATTTTATAGAACGAAGGTAATATTAAGCCCATGCAGTGATGCAAAACAGAAGAGGTTTTTGTACATTGTAGGCTTAAACTAAACATAATGAATTCTTAATGACAGTAATTTTCAGTCAGTCACAACTATGTTACCAACGCAGTTGATACAGCTACACTTGTTTCGGCTAACTATACGCCAGCCTCGTTCCAGTTACTATTTAAATATCAATATACGCCGATCCCAGTAGCCACGCGGTCTAAGGCGTCAGTCTGCGGCCGCTAGCTTCCTGGGATAACGGATACGAATACCGCCAGGGGCATGGGTGCCTGTCTTGAGTGTTGTCTGCGACGAGCTGATCGCTCGTCGAGGGGAGTCCTACCGACTGTGGCGAGTCGTTGTGTGTGATCTAGAAACCTCAAGAATGAGGAGACCATGGCCTGCGTTGGGCCGCAGCGCCACAGGACAAAAAAAAATCACTGTACTGTCCACACGACATAAATGTTTATATTACAAATTAGATACCATCACACATACCAAGAGTCAGCCATTAATAAACTAGACCTGCTGCGCAAGAACGATACTTTACAACTAGAACCACCTTTTTTATGCATGGCGCAACAGCCTCTAGTAGGCCACGGCCTCCTCGTTATCGAGGCTTCACGATCACACTCAGTTACACCACACTCAGTGGGACTTTCTGGAGGAGTGGTCAGCCTGTCGCAGAGACTTAACTACCTGACAACACAAAAGACTCACGAGGGACACACATCCATGCCTCCGGCGGGATTCTGACCGATGATTCCAGCAAGCGAGCGGCCACAGACCCATGCCTTAGACCGCGCGGCCGCTGGGAGCGGCCTAGAACCTTCTTACGATCGTAAATTTCCACGCAGAACTGAATGACTACGCTGTGTTTAATTTAAATCTGAAAATGTTTTAACTACGAAATTACCAAAAAGAGACATGGCTAATCATTTCATTATATTTAGAATATTAAACTTTTTTTTAGATGAACTTAATCTTGACGTTAACTGACAGTGTAATTTTATACGTGTTCTGCATTGTTTTTTATTGCTTAATGGTGTGAATATGGGGTATATTTAGACGAGCATGTAGCTATTTCAACTATTTTACTGGATAAATTGTCGTGCTTGACTGAAAACTGCTGCTATTATGGGTACTACGCACAACGGGATTAACATTACAAAGGTAATGTTAAATTATGCCAAATAACATGGGAAAACATTTCAGGCCCCCTCCAACCGAATTACGACACTTGAATGAGTGAACCAGAAGAATGGCAAACAACTTTCTTGCGTATGTTGCAAAATGGTCATCACTGTAAATAAGAGGTGGAGAACTGGTTGACGGGCCACGAAATAAACGGAATGTACTTGTTCATAGTACTGGTCATATTTGTACAGGGATCTCACTAATGGTTTTCCCGGGCGTTGGGAAAAACGATCTGGCACAGGCAAGGCGAGTCTGCCGAGAGTTGCGCCTTCATATTGGCGCTGGAAGTCGAGACTCTCGCCCATTTGTGTCTCGTACCCAGCTGATCAGTGAAGGTGAGAAATATTTTGTGTTGATCAAAGGGCATTTGTATCAATATTATTGCCAATTGTATGTCATGGCAAATGTAGCTGAAGTTTCTGTTAAAAAATCGCTCGTGAACAGTGCCGTGTAGAAGAACAATACGTGTAAGGAAGATTGGAAAGCTTTCGAGTTACAGGCTCATTGATGGAAAATAAATACAGTACGGAAACTGGTATTCTTCTCGGATGAAGTAGGGTTTACATTAAGCAGGAATGTAAGCAGCCAAAGTAACAGACCGCCATGTTACATCCACTTGCACTTGATGCAGTTTTCTTCACTTGACCCTAAAGTCTTGGAAGACCATTGACGAGAGTATTAGACGAAAGCGAAACAGGTCTTTCAAGGCCTGACTCGTGACGGATGATGATGATGATGATGGTTATGACGATTATAATGACCTTAAAATAAGGCGAGTGCGCGCAAAATCATAGGGACCACTTTATTCAAAGAAAAAATTCCGACCATTACGCGAAATTATTTCCAGCACCATTATTCGGGGAACTAACTGAAGAAGAGACAGTGCAGGGCAATCCATCTCTGTGGGAAGAATTAACGGGCAGTTTTCAAAGAGAAATTATCAAGTTTTGAGTACAAGAGCTTTGTCGCGTGTCGAGACATATTTTCAGTAGTTGGAAAGACTGCTTCTGCACTTCAAGACTGTGCTGTTAAATAAGGTTAAGTTGATATGCATGGGGAAACGGAATTTTAAGCGTTATTTCAGGCTTCCGCCGCGAAGTAGATGAGAACTGCTTTCGTCTGGGTTATAACGCAGCGAGTAGTGGTAATTTCTTACCGACGTTTCGGGACTTCTCTTTGGATTCTTGACCCCTGAAGATGGGATCAATAGGTTGTCCTTAAGGAACTTTAAATTTCCGACTGATGAGGCTACGTGTACGAAGACGTTTCTGGGATAGGTGCCTTGCTGAGAGAAAAGGTTAGTAGGATGCTTTATGGCAAGGCGATTGGAGGCCACTCGTGACATCAGTGATTTTGGTGGGAAATTCTTTTATGCTACGAATTAAAAAAAAAAGAATGAAATAAGCGTGCGTGCACAAAATAGGGTAGCATAAACGTTGCCGAATGGGTACAAAAACAAGTACACTAGATTGTGATGAGTGTTTGGAAGCATTTCCTTTTGGAATTTACTGTGGGAGGCATTACACGTTAATTGCATTCTTTGGGGGTTTGAGTTTGAGGCTCAACTTTGTTTACACGGCCATTTTGCTTAGTCAGCTGCTGTGAAAAATTAAGTTTCAAATACATGTAACGAAACGTCACGATGTATGCAGATTCCATGGTTTAATAATTTCATGTAGGATTACTTGGTTTCTGGGCTTTGTACAATGCCTCCCAGTCAAAAAAACATAGTATGTTTGTTTAAACACGTGGTTATGGACAAAGTACAGAAAATAGGTAATCCTAAATCATGATTTATGTATCTGATGTTATTGGACCGTGTATCATTGTGATAACTGAAGAATAAAAAACCCACTAGATGCCACTTATTATTTTACTGTACTTCTTATAGGCTCAACATGTTTCGGGCACTACTATGCCCATCATCGTGCTTTAGCCTGCAGCCCGGACACTACTTCAGCCTAACCGCACCTAACCTCAAACATACAGCAAACCAAGAACGAAACGACCAATGTGGAAATCAACATTATAGTCGCGAGCTCCTGATTATGGGCATAGTAATGTCCGAAACATGTTGAGCCTACAAGAAGTGCAATCAAATAATAAGTGGCATACAGTTGGTTTTTTATTCTTCAGTTATCATGATTTATGCATTACTTTTCCCGTTCTTGTCGTGGCTGATTTCGCTTTATATGTGCGGTTCGCTCTTTTGTTTGTGTTACCCCCCTTTATACATTAAAGAAAATGACCAAGTAATAATTTACTGTGAGCTGGCATCATTTCTTACTCAAGTAATTAATCTTTATCGTTATGGTAACCATCAGGATCATCAGCTCTGCAACTTTGTCAGTACATTTAAATGTAAGAATTGCTGGATTTTCAAAGAATAAATAAATAATTATTCTTTGAAGAAGAAGAGGGGATTGGCTTTTTATTTTTACAAAGGACATTCAAACGTAAAACTTTAAAGACATCGAGCTGTAATAGTTCAAAACAAAAATAAATGCATATATTACCTTCACAGGGGCGTTTAAATATTTTACGAAAGTAATGTCGATATATCGACATGGAAATTTGTTTCTGGTAGCGACGTTGTTGAGAGGTCGTTTCTACAAAACATCTGGGTCTATTATTCATAGTTGCAAGAAGGTGAGCCTCGTCATCACAATCGTAAAAACGGCGCTCATCGTGAATTTGTCATTTGCGGGTAGCATGATGTTTATTACAAAAAACGGTTAAGAGGAATTAGAAGGTTTGTCTTTATATTGCAGTGCTGGAAGTATCCTCCTGAGATCGAGGGTTCGAATACCAACAGTGACATATTCTAGATGTTTTGTGTCACTTTTTTATTACCACTAAACCTCAAATTTATTCTATGTATTTTCGTGGAAATGGAATTACACAGCCCACAGGAAGAAGTCCCATGGCTGGTGGGGATGACTGCACTCAAGGCCTTCCACTTTCTGAATACTTATGTGTTTTCCTACACCCCTTCTCACCTGTAATATCGAGCCCAAAGCGCTAGTCACTAGTGCAGGTTATCACTACAAGCATTCTTGTGAACGGAACGGGTGTAAGACTGGACGGCAATATAGAAAAGTGACTTGGGGTTGTGGAGGGCTGGAGCCATGTGACTTCTTTCCTTGGCTTCAGTATAGCTGATGATGTGTTAATTGTGCTGTGTGATTGTCATCATCACGAACATAGTTCTTTACCCGAGGTCAGGCAGGATTGGAGAATGATACCATGGACTTCTACAACATGCAGGAATAGAATTTGCACTATAGACAGTACTAGATATTGACTGTCTGTAAGTTCAAGGGACGAATCAAGTTGCAAGTAGTAATGGCAATTAACTTCACCTTTGATGAGACCAGAACAGAAACTTCCAGATGTAGCATGGTCTTGTCGCCTTGTTTTCTGAAGATATAAATTGATCCTGATACCTTTGCTATGTCAGAATTAACATGTCTAACTGAAATATATATTTTTTTATATCCTTCACAATTCGGTATCATGCTGCAATTCTTCTGTAACACATATTCTTATATCCTAGATCAGCCATGTTATTTAATTGAACCCAGCGTCCACCTAAGCGAATGTGTACATCCAGGTTTTCTATGGGAGGAGGCAGAAGCATTTACGCCCTGATGTATAGAATTAAAAAAAATTATATTTTTAATATTAATGCCTTAATGACAGAAACTTAATGTCCTGAACTTTACCTAACTATTCATAAAGCCATGGGTTCGATTGCATGGGCACCAGTAAACTTACAACAGAATACAAATAATCCGTCAGTATAATTTCGAACCAGTTTTCGAGTCTATGTATATATTTCAAATACCCCGCATATAGACATTGAACAGTGTTTGAGTATTCTGCCTCTGGAATCCCAGTACAAAGCGAAAAGAAAATAAAAGTTATGAGAAAGGGGACGTTCGGAGTAAATGAAAACGAGTAGTGTAGAAAACTGTCGATATAAATTGGGGTTTAGTCAAGAACAAATATACAGGATGGGGGAGAATTGACGAGAAAATGTACAAATGCACATAGGTTGTGTGGGTGTTTATGAAATTCTTTGTTCGGTTATATAAGTAACTCTACTGTTATTCTTTCTTCCGTTATGCTTTATTAGGAGGAATATAATTCCGAGGTCTTTCATGCTCTTCAATTTATTTGTGCTTTATTTAATGAAACTTTTCATTAGCTTAGAATATAGGGTATAGCATCGAACATCAGATGATTAGTGAATAATGAATTGGAAGAGACGGGAAGGAAGTCAATGTGGCATAATTTGATACACTATTCCGCGTGTCGCTAGAGGAAAAGAAAAGAAAGACCAAAAGTTGCAGTCAGAATACTTATTGTTCCGGTAAAACTTTGAACCTGTCGCCTTCCTAATTACAAGACAGACTCATCCGCATGTCCCGAGTTATTCGGCGTCTCTCTTGTTTCAGTCCGCAGCAGGTGCTTATGTTAAAGTTGATCTGTTAGCCTGTGCGATATTTGTCGTGTTTTGTTGTATTTGTACTCGAGCGTATCATACTTAAAAATATATTGCTTTATGTCTCATTAACCGTTTAAAGCCTAACGGCATGTGAACTATGTAAACACTGGTGTAACATTTGAAAACGTAGCGTTCTTGCCACATCGAATATTTGTTTATTATGATTTTGAATATAATCCTCGATTGTATTCCTGAACAATGTTAATTTACTGGACTGTGTAGTGGAGGTAAGAGTTTGCTCTGTGTGAGAAAGACACAGAATTTTTTATACAGTTAAAAGCATTTCATTCTTCGAATTGTTATTCGTTCTATCTTGAAATACTAAACTCCAAAAATTTCTGTCATTTCTTATTGTAATATTCTTACACACTCTGTTTCTACGACTGCCAGTATGTCACAGACATACAAGCATAGGCCTTCATCAAGTATTACATGTGTTTATGATCAGAAGAAAAATACTTTATACCTGACGGACACCGAATAGCAAAAGAGCAACACAGTACACATTTATTACATATTCTCATACCACACTTAAACTATATGTATCAATTTGTGGATTACGAATTTATCACTCATGAAGTTAAACATAGCTTAAGAAAGTGGGTGCAATTATGATTTTAGGTTAAGTGTGATTAATAAAAATGTTGAATGAATGAGGTAAAAGATGAATGTTGGTGATAGATAGAAGAATATTAGGAAAATAATTAAAGGTAAACAATAAGGGGTAACAGAAAGTTATATCGTATACTTTGTGTGTAGATGGACTGGAATACATGATTCGAAGTATGAAACATTTTCGCTATTATTTTCGCTATAAATTTATTCTGAACTGGACACAGGAACAGAGTTGATGAACTCACAGTGCAGGAATAAATGTTCTGTGTAGGACAGCAAATAAGATTAGGTGATAAAGAAAATTTAGAGGACCCAGAAGCACTGACTATCTGTATACAAGAGCAACCGGAGCACAAAGAGTCACTTTTTACACTGTCTGTCCGTGTTTGCCAGTAAAAAATTTTATGATTTTCGACTGTCGCATGAAATTAATTCCAACAAATGTAAAACACTTATTCATTATGTAAGGCAATTAATGTAATTCATTGCTGATAACATAATTGTTAAATGAGATTTAACATTCATAGGTTCGTGCATCGCTAATGTATTCGCAGACTACAACCAACAAGTTGCAACGTTTCACAATTTACTTATTTCTGTAGGGCGCTCTACATATTTCAGACGGGTTTCCCGTCCATCATTAGGAGCTCAAAACTGCACATACAGCGTCAGGTATTGGTCTGACGCTGTATGTGCAGTTTTGAGCTCCTAATGACGGACGGGAAACCCGTCTGAAATACGTAGAGCGCCCTACAGAAATAAATAAATTGTGAAACTTTGCATCTTGTGGGTTGTACTCTGCGAATATGTTAAATGAGATGTCACACATATAGTACACTGATTTTCAGACATTTTTATTGAAAAGCGATTTGGTTTTGATAAATTACGACCTTTCTGCACACCAATGAGACACGTATATCAAATATTATATGAGGTGCTAACATTTATACTAATCTAAAATCAGAGGAAGAACAGATGAACACACTTAAGCGTAGAGTAGTTGAACTGTGTTCGTTGCTCTGAAGTGAAATTTGTTTTAGCTTCTTTGATTGATGGATCAACACTTTAATTATTCATCCGGCTTCTTTTATTTTTTGGAATTACTGTGGAATTCACTTACGGCAGTGCCGATTCAGTGTGTGACAAAGCATATTGATGTTTCTCTAAATGGAAATGTGTTAATTATTGTCGAGAATAATATTAAATTGAAACTATTCATTTGACAAAATATCTGCGCATCCAAATAAAAACTTCCAAGAGTCCTTCGACTGCATGGAACACAGTTTTGGAGCCACTGGTAGAGTAGAATGAGTTAAGTGCTTTAGGAGAAGACTCGGGTGCTATTCTGTGGATGACCTACATTTGGTTTACATAATATGTCCTGATACGGGGTCTAACTGAAAGCTTCATAACCCGACGATTACTGCACGTACCACCTAATACAACATTAAGAAAATATTAGTATTTTTCCCGCATTGTGTATGCGTCATATGATTTTAACAATGAAGAAAGATTAGCATTAACTGATTGGTCTTCTTGAAGGGAATTGTGTTTAGTATGAGATAGGAACTCAATATCTCAATATCTTACTTGAGGTTCGTTCTTGAAAGAGCTAATTTTCAATAAACGACGTGTTTAGCTTACGACTTTCGTGGGTACCCGAATTCTTATTCCGAATTACTCGCGCTGTTGCATTTTATACAGATTTTCTTTTCTTAAAAATATATGGAATATTAGTGTCATGCATAGAGATCAGAAAACTACCGTCACCACGAAATGTAACGAATATATATACTGGCGACTAGAAACTTATTATTCTGTTTGAAAGGGAATGGCCCCTTCCAGTCTTCGTCACTGTCACTGCTGTCGCTGGTTCATACGGGTTTGCGAACACATTAATATAAGTAAATCTGTGTTTTAAAATAAATAATTTTTAAATTAGACTTCGTTGTGAAGCGAACCACAAAAAAAAAAAATACTGACAACAGCAAGTTTGTGATTTTATCACTGATATAATCACCGTGACAAAACATGCTTCGTGGCGACTTGCAGCTCTGTTCGCATGTTTCGGATGGTTTGTTCTTACTGAGGCAGTTGTCCAACTGACGATGCAGTTTAATATAAACCGAAAAACGAATTAAGTTGAAGCGACGTGTATTCGAGCAAGCCGTATCTCGAGATGATGAAGCTAGACGATAGTCACAACGGCCGTCACTGCCGCTCCCCGTGCTACAGCGTCGATGTGAGGGTGTCGAGGCCGATGTGTTTTCCGTCGCCGGGAGGACCAACGATTGCTGCCAGCCAACAGCGTGTGCTCGCCAGCGTCACGGTGTACCTGGGATTGCGAATTGGCTGGACAGCAGGCCCCCAGACCGGCCGCCACCCAGCTGAACGGCGGTATCTTCCTGTAATAACAAACACTGCTTCATCACTTCTGTAGACATCTTTCGGATGTACCGACACATTTTATGTGGCTTTGGCTACGCGGGACTTTTGATGAAAGCTGGCCTTCGAGAAAAATTGGGCCAATTGGCTGATAGATGCAGATGGGAGAAAGTATGTGGAATTTGTTGTGGTAAAAATGGGTAGCGTGACAGTGTGGGTGTTTAATTTCCAGGCTGCAGTGCATAAATTGCAAGGTAGAAGTCTGGACAGGCGAGAAAGAGCCTGAATGAAAATTCAGATGTAAACGGCAGAAGTCAGAATTCTGCATAAAATTTCATCGATACGTACCGTGACAAAATTGTTTCCCCGACTGGTTTGTCGCACTGAAATGCAAATTCTCTTTGCACTGCAATCCCTGAAGTCCACTCATGGTCTTGATTTCCCCCGTTATTATTAATTCTTTCTCTCCCTTCTCGTGCAAAACGGATGTCACTATAGGTTAGCCATCAGGCAAATTACAATACGAAACTCTATATTCATAGCCATTTGGGACTAAGAGGAACCAACCAACAGGAGATTAGAGGAAACTGGGCATTGAGCAGCTTCGTAATTGGCACTTTTCACCATTTTTTTTTGGCGAAGTAGCCTAAATCGGGCCTAGGCGGCCTCATTGTTGAGCTCGCTAGATCACCAACAATTACACACACACACACACACACACACACACACACACACACACACACACACACACACACACCCGGCAGTACTCCTATGAACAAGTGATCTGCTCGCTGCAGAAGCCGCTACCTACACGCCACACGACAAACACAAGTGTCGAACATCCATGTCCTCAACGAGATTCGAAACCGCGATCCCAGTAATCGAGCCTCTGCAGACATGCGCCTTAGACCGCACGCCCACCGGGTTGGGCACTAAATGTCATTAGGGTGATCAAATCAAGGATAATGATTTGGGTGGGGCATGTGGTACGTGTGGGGGAGAAGATAACTGCAAGGTTTTGGTGGGGAGACTTGAAAATTGAAGATGAAGGAGACGATTGAAGTGCTCAGTACCGATTTACTCATCCTTGGACCGAATTGGCGGATTTTCGTTTTTGTAGCCAGATGATGGACCGTGGCGGTGAGAGATTTATTCTACAGAATAATTCAGGAAGAATTTAAGTTGTTAGTATCTCTGTTGGGGGACGAAATAAAGAAACAGGACGCTAACTTCAGAAAATTTATGGTGTTTTTGGTTCTTGAGCTGTGTAGGATATTTGGAAAGAAAAATTATGTCTCGGAGAGTTATAACATTAATTTTGCTAAGGTAAAGTGATTTTATTTCAACTTTTAATTTTTTTTTTTTTTTAAATCTGTTTATGTAAAATTAGGATCTAAAATAGAAAACGAAAGCGTTTTAAGTTAAACTAAATAGTCATATTGGTCTTAATTCAAAATGTCAGTCGTTTCAGCGATTGTTATTTGGAAACCAGAGTCTGTTTAAACATGATTTAATTGGTACTCGAACCTCATGTAAGCTGAAGAACACTGTAGCAAGATGACGTTGATGTTTTCGGTGTGTAGTTCATATTGTCGTCGGAGGTCAGTTCCGGTGACTGGGATGAAATAGAGGGTTTTTATTCATACATTCGTCGATATATTGTGAAAAATTATACCACAATATGAAACTTGTTTTTTTTACGCTACAGTTATTTCATTGTGATTTTTCTCTTACGTGTTTGGGTCTTAAAGAGCGTCATCAGAGAGATCATTCACTGACCTTTAAGAGTGGTATGAAAATAAACTATTTAAAATCATCGATAGATTTTAGTACTTAAATCTATTAGTGCAGTTTCCGTTTCTGGTTTATGTGTCCGGCAATAAACTGCGGAAAATATCCGATACCGGCATTCTGATTTTCTATAAAATATGTCCCTACCACTATGTATTCGCAAATTATTTGTCCTTTCATTGCCGTTTTTAAGTTGCCTCTTTCTGCCTGATTTTTCGCTTTTAATAAGAGCACAGAGTCAATTTCTACATCGTTGAACTTTGAGCCACTTCTCTTTCTCTTACAGGGTACTTTCCTTCTGCAGGCCAAACAGTGAATCAATCATTTCAGTTCCCTCTAACAGAGGAGATTTTTTTATTAACCTATGTCTTTAGTTATATAGTTTTGCGGGATTTCACGGTGGCTGTTAATCAAAAGGATAATTCTAATTGTTTGCTAAAAAGGATTGTGTGTCACACAGGGTTTAAGTGTTACTATTTCAGAACACCTTATTTTGTTGGCAGTGTTACATCTTGTTTTGTGAGTTACGAAGAACAGAATCCATCACCAATATTTACATCATCGTGTACAGCACCAGTCTTCTCTGTCAGTATCAATACGAAACTGTACCCAGGAGACCTAAGGAGATCGATTCCCTCCCTGATTAATGCCATCGATTATGTTCTGATGAATGGAAGAATACGGGTTACTGTCGACACAGGGCAGTAGTCTGTTTTAACTTACGTTCTTTGTGTTGGAAGAGCCAAGGGAAGAATCCTCACAGAAACCAGATTAAATTTCCTGTGTGCAATTTCTTTTCCCCAACACCAATAAAAAGCTGGTAGCATTATACGGTGTCCCAAAACTGAGCTTGTGCTATATAAAACATATCACTCTACTCAACAAGGCTTTTCTGGTTGAAAAACCTATTTTACTCTTACATTGATATCTAGTCCTTCATACCTACTGGTACTGTTATTGTCTGCTTGTTTTAGTTTTATGAAGAATTTATCACTTAAGTACAGATTCTTTATACGTTAAATTTCTCGGATATAACGTGAAAGTTTTTATCCTTCACCACGTGTGTAACTGTTAATTTAAAACAGTATTTCTTACACAATTCTTATCAAAATTAACGTTTAACTCCGGTGATTAATTATTTATCGCGATGAAACATATGCTACAGGAAGAAATTTGCACGGTCGCCATGTTTTTATTTTACTGTCTACAAAATTATTACCTTAATAGAAGTTGCGTGTTATTCCAAGACATATTGTCGTACATACATCTGTCGCATCAGACCAAAATTTAACATGTCCGCCAAGTTGCTTTTACTCGTTATAGGAAACTAGGAAGCACGGCGCTGGGGTAGCCCACTAAGGCATAACGTTCTTCCCAAGTGTAGTAAAAATCAGTCACCTGGTTCGCATGTTGGAACGGGGGGAGTTAAACATTTTAGAAAATATATACTAGTTTGTTTGTATATCTCCGGGGCAGTTTGTCACTATGTTGATTGAAATCGTGATTATTTTGCATTTAATGGCGAGCGAATGGAAGACAACATTAATCACCGTCAGAACAGCTAAAGGACAGCAAAATCACCTACATGAACTACGTATATTTAGTTTAATATCAACAGACAGGGAAATTAGTCCTTGTTTGTACTTATTCGAGGGGGTGTGAGTGCAGAATATATCTCGCTTTCAGACTAGTATTGCAACCGATAAAGGCACAAGGGACACGTATCGGTATTGTTTGCCATATGCTGGGTAATCGATTAGATAGACATTGAAGATTATGTACGTAGCAACATCCTATGCTTCACTGTCATATAAATTCCACTGCCAATCCAACTTAGTGACAAACTTAACCCTTCTCAACATCACACAATCATAAACAAACACAGCATAGCACTGCTCGTCATAATCTTTGTTTTATTTCACGGTTCTAGACAAAGTCTCTTTTATGCCCATGTAACGTTTTGCCGCTTCCTGTCTGCTACCACCACCGCCGCCGCCAGCATCACAAATCACAACCCAACTTTACGACATTTGAAGTCAAAACTATTATCTCGTCTTAAGAACCAAGTTATTTTCAGAGCTCTTTTTTAAGACTTGATACTCTGCCAACATTCAGATTGTCTGGGGGAAGATGATACGGTCTGCGCAATGACGCTTTGTGTAACTTACAGGGTGTTCAAATAAATACGTGGAAAAGAAAGTGAAACCTACTAAGATTTGCTGGGGAGGATAGGTGCTTGGGATTATTATGTACGTAAAATATAAATACGTCTGGACCTTTTGATAAACAAGAGGACAATCAACATCTGTTACATTAATCGGAAATTCAATGTTCTCACTGCAGTGAGTATCAATATTATAGTATTCTGGATGTGACGCATTGTACTCTGGTAGATGTTTCATTAGTTAGGAGGAGCGTACTACGTCCATCTGAAGGGACATTTGATCCTGAAGTGGGAGGCAATATTATCCTTCGAAACACTTGCACCTGTCGGCACACCATATAACGTGGCGTCACAACCCAGACGTCAGCGACTTATAATGCCGTCTTGTTGATGCCTGAATCAGGATTCGACTGCCGATCGGACAGGCACATGTAGCTCATCCGTATGTTATAGAACCCAAAATATACCCTTTAAAATGCTCCGCTATTTTACACAGACACCCCCAGTGTTTGAGGGTGTGTTCCATTTTATGACATTTTAATTGCGTAAGGTCCCCTTGTAATAAAAGTAAACGAGATGCACTACTTCTCAGCTTTATTTTGGTCAAGAACTCTACATGTTTCGGACAGATTTACTGTCCATCATCAGGAGTCTTAATACTGTGTTCACAGTAATAGGTATTTGTCATACTAGTTATGTTGACTGCTAGCGAGGTCAGTTCCATGACAAATACCTATTGCTGTGAATACAGTATTAAGACTTCTGATGATGGACAGAAAAGCTGTTCGATACATATAGCGTGCTTTACCAAGATAAAGTTTAGAAATAGTGCATCTTGTTGCCTTTTATTATAAGAATATATCACGATGCACGGTCCTCTGAATGTCAAATGCGTAAGGTACGCAGGTTATTTACCAAGCAGGGTAGCCTAACGGTGAACCCCTGCGTTGGCATTCGATACAGTCGGTTACAATCTCTGCTTGCCTGCCAGCTGTCGTAACGATAGAGGATTCCGATCTTCTGGGGTGTTACGTTGCTTTGCTGGGTTATTACGAACGTTGCGACAGAACGTCGGGAAACTCTTACCCAGCCACCTTTCGTCACATCCCAGAAGAACGGCATCCTCGATGATACCGCTGTGAACACCTCAAAAAGAACAATTTTCGTGGTTTTATAAAATATTACCAGGTCAGTTCCAGAATAGTTGTGGCTTGAAGTAAGCTATCACATTTCAAATTATTTATATGATCAGAATTTATTCAAACCTCCGAAGCTGAAAATGCATTGGTAACTAAAACGACGACCAAACAAGGGCCACGCAGCGTAGGGTTGCCCAGCTGCTTCGGTTCTGTGAATCAGACAGCCGCTGTAACGACCGAAACTGTAATCGAGGAGCGGGAGGCTTTTGCATGCATTGCATGTCAGTAGTTTCAAGTAAGAGCAGCATTTGTAACTGTGCTTAGCAGCATTGTATAGAGGCATGCTGGAGTGTACAATAGAAGATATCCACTTATTCTGGCCCCTTGTGTTAGAGGTACACCATCAGCTTCATGATTTTGTCGTGTTTATATCGAAGCAACAGAACTTCTGAATCAGAGCCTAGAAAAAGCATAATTTTATTATTCAGTATCTTAGATGTGAAATTGAACTGCGTTTGAAATTCGTATATATTTTGAAAAATTTTTACTTTCATAAAAAGATTTGCTTTAAAATCTCATCAGGTTTTATGGGCGTACTATAAATATACAAACAGGCCTAACTAACTAACTAACTAACTAACTAACTAACTAACTAACTAACTACGTGAGACAGAGTCCTTCTTGAGAGACGCTAGTGATTTGTCAGCTAGTTAAGAAATTCCCCGCATTTCATGGAACCCGGAGTTATTACCATTTTACAAGAGCTCGCCCTTATTCTGAGACAAAAAAAAACTGGCTTTCACCGTCCCTCTTGTTACTTTAAGGTCTAATTTATATCCCATCTGGGCTTATGTATTCCGAGCGATTCCTCCGTTTGGGTGTTCCAACTAGAACCCTGTATTAACTTGTCTTTTTTCCCAATCATGCCACAATCCCCACCCATTTGATCGCATTTGATTTAATCACCCTAATAATATTTGGCGAGCAGGAGTCTTGAACCTTTCCACTTTACAATTTTCGGAAGCCTCATTCTCTCATCCAGATGTACCTTGTTGTGAAACACCTTCCGTCTATTCCCTTCCCTCACTGCGAGACATTAGGTTCACACCCGAATAATTATGCACGTGAACGTTACTACACTACGGATAGTTTTAGGGCCGTGAAATATTATTTTTGGCCTGATGTAATTGCATTTTTTAATTCAACAATTTAGAAAGTGAGCATTTCATTCTTCTGGGATTTGACGCTGAATGGCTGGGTAAGAGGTTCCCGACGTTTCGAAGGAACGTGACGCCTTCATCTTCAATGTTTCGGGTCCCATGACGATTGGACCTTGAACGGCTGAAGATGAAGGCGACAAATTCCTTCCAAATATCGGGAACCACTTACCACGGCAGGCAGCGTGGCATTCAGAATTACCGACCTTATCGATAAAAGGGATGTTGAAGTCCCAAAACTCAGAGGTTAGAAAGTATAAGTACAGCGTTGCCATCCCGGCGCTTCATACTGTTTTGTTTAATTGTGCCTGAAAACTTAAGTCTGCCTGAGACATTTTATTAGGTACGAAATATGTGTTGCACTTGTAAATACAGTTTTTTTTTCTATACGTTCATCGCTGAAATAAATAGAGAATGTCTGTTTCATCGTATCGCTGAACACGACTGCTGTCGCTAAATGCCCACCGGATGGCCATAAAACTGCCTTGCCCAGGGATAGACTAAAGAAACCTTCTGTATTCAGCGACCTACAGTCCTGATGCATGCGTTAATCCATGTAAGCATTCACGCAAAGCGACTATTATTTTTATCCGATTAAAAGTATTTGAATATGTCGAAAAAAAATTATAGAAGCTCCTCAGCCTGAAATATGAAAATCTGTTAGGGTAATGTGATTTGAAATGCAGACAGCTGCACATAACAAAGTTGTCTGGCGCAGTTTTGGAATTTTTCTTTACGAAAACGTTAGAAATGGAGGTAGTACAAATACGATTCATTTTACGAATGTTTAGTTCCAGAATCGCTGATGTCCAATTATATTTCGTTCTTGAACCGTGGAAATGGAATAGAGAAGATTTTAATGCATTTCCGAAAGTCTCTCTCTATTTTTTTAATATAAGTTTGTATGTAAGCTGATCGCATTTATTCAGTCTCTACTTCAGAGTCAAGTGGTTAGTAATTGGATCGTTTAAATACTTCTGAGTTTACTCCGGCAATATAAATAAAATCATAGCTAATCAATCAGACTCGTTTTGAAGTTTTTTCTTTACTACAGTAAAGAAATTACTCCGAAAATGACTCTCACAGTAACTGAAGTAACCTTTGCAAAATTTTTGTATGTGAATTATTTTCGCATGCGAGATTTGGAGAACTCAGTGCAGTGTTGCGGAGCATACAGGTCTTCTGGAATGTGACTGCTTGGACCTTGAAGATGAGGGTCTTACAGCGCTTCGTCAAATCGGGAACACTGACCGAGCAACACCGTAGCATATCCCGACAGACGCAAATCGCTGTATTTTCGTATGTTTTATTTGCATGAGATGTCACACATTTCGGACTTCTCTCTACATGTCAATATCACGAGTTGTTTCCGTGGTCACCTCATTTTACGCTACCGTTTGGAATAAGCACGAGTTACATTTTTTTTTTTTCAATACGCTGCTGTTATTTCCACTGTTTGGCGAACTTCAAAGATACTTCGTGCAGCTTCAGTCGTGGAGTTGCATGATTAGACATTCGTGGGCTTCCTGAACACAGAAGTGGCAGGTAGCTGCCTTACTAGTCTACGAAGGGAAGATCGTTTTGTTTGCTTATATTGCGAAGACTTACCACTTTTGGGATGGTTCGCAAAATTGCGAAAAGCTACTATTCGCTTCGTCTTGTCTGTCCGCATAGCACAAATAGGCTGTAACTGGACGGACTTTCGTGAAATTTAATATTTGAGTATTTTTCGAAAATCCACAAAATTCAAGTTTGGCTAAAATCTGACAAGAATAATGGGTACGTTACATGAAGACTCATATAAGTGTATGATTGTATCTCGCTCAGTTATTTTTAAAATGAGTAATCTCTGAGACAAAATCTATAGAGAAAATCAGAACGCATATTTAATACGTATTTTTCTTCGAAAATCGTGTCATTTATGAGATAATGTGGAAAAATATTGTAGAGCCTGACAACCAGATGACAGTATGGCCCATGTGAATCTTATGCTGGATACCTAAGGCTACAGATACACACTCGGATTATGTACTTCTTATTGCTTTCCACTGCAACAATGGTTACTCGAACGCCCCTCAATGCTACGTTATAGGTACATCTGTTTTTTTTTTACTCGGTTGTCCACTATCTGACTATAGCAGTACGGGGAACAAAATAATTACGGAAAAGACTATACATTTTACCGTACTTCTACAGCGTTGGTCAGAATCAAGAAACAAAATTAAGCATAACATTGCAGCCCACAAGATTCATTTTATTACCGAGAGATGCCCTGTCCACTCCCGAAGTACTGGCGTACGATTTTAATATAATATATACGTATATTATATTTTAGCATTTTAATATAGAGTTTCGATTATTACGTTGTTTCAGCTTGTACAACTGCTGTTTTTGTGAAGTTGGCTTTCTGCTGTTTTAAAGATCATTATTATGATGTGTTGTATTTAAATTGCTTTTATGTGTTTTTGAATTACCTTAAGTCTTTCCAGAAAGGCCTAAACCTGCAGCAAGAATAAAATAAATACAGTCGTGATAGGCAGCAGCTGCTGCAGCCTGCATACGGATACCACACCAACATAGCCACACTGCAACGGAACACCAACACACATCGAACCAGATACAACCCAAGAAGTAACTCTACGAATTAGTCGCAAGCTCCTGAGGATGGATGTATTAACGTCCGAAACATGTTGAGCACTGAATAAAGTAATAATAAAACAAGTGGCATCAAGTTGGTCTCTCTTTACTCAA
>Ga0123355_10004376_pt1 | contig 20547 bp, 13 predicted proteins | sample TergutEmb28metaG_3_FD_89872 | JGI IMG/M metagenome (GOLD analysis project Ga0123355, IMG submission 89872) | Embiratermes neotenicus P1 segment gut microbial communities from Petit-Saut dam, French Guiana - Emb289 P1 | ecosystem: Host-associated > Arthropoda: Insects > Digestive system > Gut ...
TAGTGGTGGTGGTAGTAGTAGTAGTAGTAGTAGTTGTAGTTGTAGTGGTAGTGGTAGTAGTAGTAGTAGTAGTAGTAGTAGTAGTAGTAGTAGCAGTCTACAACCATGAGTGTTCCAGTGTTACGGTAACCGTTTCGCCATACTTGGCGGTGTACTGTGTGTTCTGCTTCACCACTCTTTCAAACTCCCACTTCCAATTCATTATGGGTATTTCTCCTTTGTTCCTTCCTTCCTTTAGGCGACCAGGTCAATATTCGATCAAGGCATCTGTTAACCCCCATAATTAATACACGTCCACACAATTCTCACATGTTACTTTCCATTCTTTCCAGAATTGCGATACTCCCAATTTTCTCTATTTCATTTCTTACTTTCAATATTTTGGATTTTCTTGCAGTTCGTTTCAAAAAATCCATAAAACCCATTAAGATAATACCAATAACAATAAACTTCCCTTGCTAATAGGATATGGGTATCAGTGAAGGGAGCTGTGTAAAACTTCACGAGTGCGTTGCAACACGCGCGCTATTCTCGAAGGAGCGTTGCACTCTACGAAGAGGGCCAACCCAACCAGTCCGAGACCCACCCAGCATCCTATCCCGCCTGTTCCGGTTCTAGTTTTTCTCTCTGAGGGATGGATCCGTCATCTGATGTCACTCACAGGCCTGTCACTCGGAGACATACATTAAATATCCACAGTCCGTTAACATTTCATTAAAACGCACTTCTTTCGATCATTTTTATTCTAAAAATGCCTTTGTTATAAATACAAAGTAGGTAGTGGAAATGCCATCCGCAACACCGAACACATGAGGGTTTCATATCATGATCTCGCCTTGTAAATAAAATAACAGGCTCATATATCCTCCAGTTCAGACGATATGACTAATCATTCCACCTGCAGAAAAAAAGTGAAAACATAATGATTCACATACACACCACACAGCACGGGTATCCTGGGCGCCAGGTCATCCGGGCGACTAAGTTTCTACGTAGCATCGAAGATTTTCTACATAATTACTTGATTCGTGTCACCCCACTGGAGCCTAGAATCTGGAGGTGGCTCCTACATTCTTGGAAAATCTGTGGATCCCTGCCACACTGCGTGTTGCGTGCGCGCGTGGTGTGTAAACTGCAACAAACGACCTACGGCATGCAGGACCTGCGAGAGCGCCGCGCAACGTAGGCAACTTCTCGCGCACGTGTGTGGCACAGGTCAACGTCACTGATAAATAAAAGATTCCCTGGCGGCGTCAGCGACATCCACGCTCTCTTTCCCCCAGCCGGGCTCCATTCCGCCAAACGCGATCACTACGACGCTCCTAAGTTATATTCGGCAACAGACCTGCTACACACAACTCTTACACCGACCGAAATACGAAGACGTCTTGCCTTCTCTTGAACTTAATCTTCCCACCCAACTCTCACAACAGCAAGCGAGGTAAAATGATTGTTTGAGGTCAATTAAGTGTCATGTTGTTCCTCTGCTCTAGCACAGCGTTGTGTGTTTGCCTGGGGGGGGAAGATATACTGCTGCAGGCAATTTTGACCTAGGCACTGGATGCAGGTGGTCAGTCTCACTAAGGCTGCATTAACCCTGGAAACCCCCCACCACCCAGCTGTCTAGTATAACGCAACTCATCTTCTGGCCATGACGTTCAAATCCCGTACCATAAAATTATGCATTACAACAAAAAAATTAACAGCAGCAATAATCGTTTTTGAAGGTTCAAACGGTTATTTGTGACAGAGTTTTGTAATTAATGATAAAACAAAAGGAATGGGCGTCTCATTAAATTGGAAAAAATCTTCAGACTGAAGTGTAATACAAAGCGCAGCGATTAGTGGCTACATGCTAAGCTAGATGCACACACGCATACGCCGAGCCATCCCAATATATCGACAAAAAAACTCATGGTTGTTATATTATTATAAAAACTACAAATTACAGTGAGAATACAATAGATATTTGTCGTTACAAATAAGGAGACACGGAACAGTTATAAATACGATGTACAAGCACCACCCAGTATACGGTGTATGCAAGATAAAAATATGAACTCCGTGCCTATATCATACTTTGTGACGTATGAATATAAACATATAAATAAATAATAAATACATATGTGTCAATTTTAATTTCAAATTAATTTCAGATCTTCACACATCTATTACATCACAGGCGATATAACCAAGGTTTTAACAGAGTTTTAACAATGACATTGATTTTTTGACGTTTTGCTGGCCGTGTATCTCAGTATATTTATCTCAGTAATTAACCAACTTGATGCACAAAATTGTTATCATCACATCTATAGGTGTGATGATACCAGAGGCTGTGTAATGCAATTTTGACCTCCTGATGATGAGCACATGTGCTCGAAACATGTAGAGGCATGAAATAAACTTATTGTAAAGAAAAAATTTTGTGCATCAAGTTGGCTAATTACTGAGATAAATGACAATGAATTTAATGTGCACTACATGTAATCTGTTTTAAATTTTAAGTAAAGATGGCATGCTAATGACCGAAACTTGTCGCCAATAAGTTAAATAATAAAACACTGTTGTGTCTGACTGACAGAAATAAATTATCATCGTCTTTCAATTCCATAACACAGCGGGATATCGTCTACAAAAATATACCTACACTACCTGTCTTGCTATGTATTAGCTCCTGACGGACATCCAACCTATCTACTTTCATGCCAGTGGCAGTAATACATACAAAACTAAAGCAGTAACAGTGACAACTCTTCAGTAGTTTCAGTGAATCAATCCATATCCAAAACAGCAATTCATGCAAGCAATGTTTAATTATTTAGAGTATCTTGGGCACTCAGATGTAAAACAAGCACTAAGTGTTACAAGCTACAGTACGAAACAAGGTACTGCGAGTGCATTCCAACTGCCAGAAAACAGCTCGTGAGTACTGGGAACTGTGGAATATACCCAAATGCTCGAGTTGTTACACTAGAAAAGCACGTCGTGATAAAGATCCAAGACATAATGGATATTAATTCTTATCTACATTCTCTTATGTGTTCTTAGCATGGGTTGACGTGAAATACTACAAATTCATGTTCAGTGGCCAGGGTCACGTGCGGAAACCGGTGAAATTCTCACCAACTCAAATGCAGGAAAAGCGATAAACGGCAGATCCTTGGGATCACCGGACAGAAGCAACTTCCGGGTGCATATCAGCTGGTAATAAATTAGGTTATGAGCAGGTTACCACTAAAGACAGCCGTGCACACCATATGGCCAGCGTCAGCCATGCGGTCCATGACTTCATGAAATATTTTAAAACTTTTAAATTAAGTGCTACCGACAACAACGAATTTTTAATAGCGCTCCGCTGACAAGTATGGAAGCTCTAAATAAAGCATAAACCCCTTCCAATCCGGAATCTACCAATGCGGCCAGCAGCTGTGTTCTCTGGAACAGTATGGCCCTCGTCGCTTCCAGAGTTGTGCAGGCCTGACTAAAAGACATATCCGATGAGGCCGTAACACTGCTCTCAGGTTGAGAATGATGTTCAAAGACGCATTTTAATTACAGATTAGATCGTTCGCATCCATGGAGTTGTCAAGAAAGCGTCTGAAACCCTATCACAAAAGTTTAATATTTACCGGAGAATATTAAAATCAGAAAATACAATTTTCAGCCACCTGTGTATCACGCAATACTTAGCATAATGACACAATGCATATTACGTATCAGGAATGATCAAATGAAGCAGATTAGGCGCACGTTTCGGCGAATTTCTCAACACAAAGCTTTAACAAACAAGACAGTTGTACGGAATCGTTTTGAGTTCAGAGCCTAGTTCACTTTCGTAACAGCTCAATGAGTAAACCAGGTTCCGCCAAAAAAAAAAAAAAAAGTGTAGGACTTTAGGTTCGATTACATAAGTTGTACTTATAGCCTTGTAATGGACTGATTGTATAATAAAAGGAAGCATATATATATATATATATGTGTGTGTGTGTGTGTGTGTGTTTTCCTTTGTGTGGGTGTGGAGGGGATACACCGCACAGAAAAAACAAGTATATGGGCACGTAAGTTTACAGTTCTCAGTACGAAATAGGATGCTTAGAAAACACACGAAAAATATTTACATTTGCATTTATTTATTCGTTTATTTACTTATTTATCACAATGCCAGCTTTTGTTTTCCACACACAATTTCAATTGTTCATCCACTGTATGTATAATATACTGCCAAGCAACCTACGAATAACAACAGACAAGTTCATTCGAGAGCGGAAGCATCTTCTCCCGGCAATACCGAAGACGAAGGTACGCACACGACGGAGGAATGTCGTGACTAGCTGACCACTAGTGGCCTCTGAGCCATGGATTTAGTTCAAACGTACTAAATAAATCAAGTGTCACGTAAACCTCACTTTTATCGAATAAGAAATGACAAAATGACGTGAAAATTTAAGAATATGTTATGTGAAACTTTTTACACTGCGCGTTTCTTTTGAATTCAAAAATTATGCTCACACCGTGCCTGTGGACCTACTTATAAACATGCGATTCATGCGTAAAAAACATTTTATGAGTGTGATAAAATTATTTTAAGTTCCTCCATTTTTGTGTGTCTACTGGAATGTATTTTCTGTCGAAAGGACAGTTACGAAAAAAAGTTACTCAATTACAGTGTAGTCTAAATGTAACGTATCCAACAAGAACCCAAATAACGGTACAAAATTTGAATACAAGATGTGTCCAATTTTTGGAGTGTGAGAGTTCACAGCACAATACATTAGGCGTAAATTTAAATTTAAAATGTCTGTTTCTAGGTGTAAAATATTTACACTGTTCATTATTCACAATTGCCAATACTTCGCTGGTTCAACATTCATAGACAACACACAGCAAACATTTCCTCGCCTGCAAATTTTAAGGCACGATGAACCGTTTTACACAAGACAACGCCAACAGAATTACACATCGCACCTAACTTTCTCCACGCCGCTTACAATGATGACAATTTTCATGTATTCAAAACTCCGTACTCCACATTCCCACAAACACAATGCAACATGCATTTCAAGTGTGCAGTGTTCGGTACATGAGACCTTCACCTATAGCCAACTGCAAATTCAATACCGTCTCGTCAGCACAGAGGAATGTGCAGGGACAATGAGAGTACCTTCTCGCTGAAATCTGACGGTACCTCTTAAAACTCAATGACCAAGGAACTTGAATGGAAAGTTCCGCTGTTCCAGAAATCTTTCGTCGTCCTAAGTCTTCAAACGTTCGTCACCGCCAATACTAATCGCCCGCAAATGAGCCATGCCATCAGCAAGTTACATCCTACATGTAACTGCATCTGAGAAGCATAGTAATCTGTGCACGTCGACAGCATTCTGCAGACATTTACTCGCACGTGTGAATTATTGTACAAATGACTCGGTATAGTGACAACGCTACCGGCTGGACGATCCGGGTTTCCGATCCCGACAGGGGAAAAGAGATTCTTCTCTTCTGCAAATAGTCCAGACTAGCCCAAAGGACCACCCATCTTCTTATTCATTAGGTACTCAGGATCTTTCCCGGGGGTAGAGCGGCCGGCGGCGTGATTCTAACCACTCAAAACCGTCTTGCCACGAGGTTAAGCAAGAGTAGAGCTACTAATCTACTCCACCTATACGGTAAACATTACTTATTACTAGCGAAGGGGTTACCACCGTGACAATCCGGGGTTACTCGTAGGTGGTCCCAAGAAAAAATATAAAATGATATTATCACAACCGCTGCCGCTCCCATCCTCCTCCTCCGTCTTCATGGCGTGGACAGCGACAACTTTACCAAACAAATGGCCGATTTGGTCCTAATTTCTTGACTTACACTTCCAGTGACATTTCATCCGGATTACCCAAAAGAACGAATGTCATTACACAGGGGGGAATCAACAATACTGTACTAGTACAAACGTTCAAGACCACCTCTAACAACACTCTTTACAATTTGATATTGTTGCCCTTACACAGACGCCGAATACACTCATGTTAGAAGTTCTTTACGCGTTTCAATTTTCCAGCCTGTTCAACGAAGGTAATTTGACGCGGCAGTAAACCTTTCTTCCAGACAAAGCATAACAACAGCTTTTTAGGAAAATATGTTTCGGAGGTACGTCAGTGTTTGAAATTGGAGCAGTGGAGAAGCGTTTTATTTAACGCTCAACTTATATCGGATCAGATGAAAGACGTGGGGTGAAGACGTTGACCAAACTGACCTTTACTGGAAAATTCGGCATAATTATCAACGCTCTGTTAGATGTGACTGTAAACGCGCGTTAACATCCTTGGCAGACAGCAAAACGAAAACACACCAGAAACAAATATCCATGAAACGAAGAACAGTAATTTTCACGGAAAGCTTGAAGTTGCAACACGCAACTAAAGGATATTTTTTATTCCATTATCAAAACCATTAATACTTAATTCAATGCGAGCCAGTAGGGTCCCAACGCAGTTCAGAGACCAACGTAAAACACTGAACATTCTGGGTGCTTCCAAGACAACATAAATCACACTTCATACCACGGAACAAAGATAAAACCAGCTTTTCAGTACTGAACAAATGAGTTTAAGCGAAAGGCAAGAGCATTACGCGACACATGCCATACCTGCAACGCTGTGACCAACTACGTCTCTCACCTTCCCGCACACCACATCCGATCAGTGCTGTAACAGGGAAGTAAACCGCCATCAAAGAAGAATGGAAAGTATTACTACTAAAAGACGACGTAGTTAACATGTGGCAGAGTTTTCAGCGCAGGGAATAACTCCATGAACCGCGTCCTGAAGGCGTATTGTGGAATTGGAATGAACTCGAAAAAAAATTCATCCTTCTCACTCTTGACACTCTCCACAAGAACCGAAGTGCCTACGAAAAATTGATTTTAATCGGACAGTCTACGCAATATTTTCCACGTATTCGAGGCATTTGTAAGTTTGTATACTTCGTTCGTCTTGATATTGTATGGTTCTCAATTTAACATCTCAGCAGCAACCGTTTAGTCTGGGGCGACAGACGCGGGCCTGCGAGTGGCGGAATTAACGAGTAATCCCCAAAACACAAGCTCGTCGTGTCAGTCTCCTGTCACTTTCTTGGCCACTCTGACCGCTTTCTTCCGGGTCTACATCACAAAATCTGCTCGCTCACTTGACCCAAACCGCAAAGGAATCTTCACCGTACTCAAAACACGAACACGTCACAAACCAATTCTCAGCCCCAACACAATTCCGGGCCATTTATTAAGGCATCACTCTTATTGCACTGTCGAGCAGAACTTCACACAATACGCGAACTGGTGGCAGAATCTGGGAATCTTACGAAATGGTCGCTGACCGTAACACTCCCGGCACCTTCTGTAAGTTATTATCCACAGCATGTAGATTCGTGGCTATTTTCGAGAAAAACACTGACGACTCGCGTATGTGAATGTACCTTCTCATGCTTCAAACAACGCCCACCGTTTTCTCCGTACCTTACAATCGATTATAATCGACATCTCTCAAAAAACAGATGTCGATAACCCCGGATTGATCTGCTTCGATCATCAACTGTTTCTTCGGCCTCAGTTCGTATCTCACACAGTGGTCTCCCTCCTTTGCGGGGACCCAGAACAAGATAAAACGACCTATGTCGTCCTGGGATGTGTAGGTCATTTAGTAGGATTTCATCCAAGATCAGGACGTGTCTGCGAATTTTAGTACAAACTCCATATAACACTTCACGAGAATCCGTTAAGTGGTAGTCGCACTGTTCCATGCGAACAGACGGGTGGCATATACTGTTTCAGCCAGAAGGACTTGGAAGCGACCTTCATATCGACATAGCGACCCGACATCCGGCCTAAGGGACAGCCGACGACCTGAGATTCGTGTCAATCTTCTCCTGAATACAAGCCTACAGTGTCACCTTCGGTTTCCAGTCCTTGCTTTGCACCAAAGATATTCATTCATCAAGAACGCTGTGGAAAAAACGACACTAGCACCCGCTAACTATCAAAATGACTTTTAGCACACGCTTACGTGTAATACATAAGGCCTACATGTAATACAACAGCAAATAGACCTACCACAACAAAATATAAACTTTGCTTTAAACTCTATGACGTCTAAAGTACAACTCGCACGCAAGTTCAAGGTAACCACGATATCGAGTCATCCTTTGGAACTTCGCTAATACGATGAGTGTAAACTCTCGTCCTTCTTACCGAAATAAGCGTCTCGATAAGCTGTACAGTTTAACCTAGTAACAATTAAATTCAGACGCACACCAGTGCATGTTGAACACCAGTTCCACGCGGCGAAACAATACGAGTACGAAGACATGCAGAATACAGCAGTTGTAATCGTTTAAATATGGACCGAACTCTTCTTTGGAATTATGAATGCTCCGACCGACACAATACAGTACAATACTCACAAGGTGTGAAGCGATTATAGTAAGAATGGGCAACAAAAATGTGAATGAGCATTCTGGTGAACATAATAAACCATGGTCCTACCAGAAATCAAAACGTGGTCTCAGAAACATCCAGCCAATCAATTACAGGCATAATAAACAGGACATGCAATGTACGTACAATGTAAAATAGAGGCGCGTTCGTGCAACCATTGCTGCAGTGAAAAAGCAGTAAGTATTACATATTCTGAGTGTGTGTTCGTCGCCTTCTTATACAGCATGCAATGCGCATGCGCCATACGGTCATCTGTGGCTTGTCCTGCTCTACAATATTTTTCCACGTTATCTCATTAAGGGCACGTTTTTCGAAACAAAAAACGTGTGTTTTGATTTTCTCTACAACTTTTGTGGAAACACTTCTCAATTCCAAGAACTGAACGACATTAAATCATAATGGTACATTGGTATTCACCTAACGTACCTGTTATTCCTGTCAGGTTTTAATGAAACCTGAATTCTCGAGACAGATTTTCGAAAAATACTCAAATATAAATTTCATCAAAATCTGTCCAGTGGAAGCCAAGTTGTTCCATGCGGAAGAAAGGACATGACGAAGCATTTCGCAATTTTACGAAGGCACCTAAAAAGAAACAAATGGAAAGCACATTTCATGTCGCATGGGAAGCCTTTTCAATGTTACCGCTACAATGACAGGAACGAAACAGCCATTCACAATTAAGGCGAGAAATTAACTCGCGCGAAAGACACCGCCATCACCGTCATAGTTCATCCACGAAAACAAAACTTACACATTTCTATGCGGATCACTATTTCAGAACGGTTCATCACCTGACTCTAGTGAGTCGAAGGGCAAACATTCACCTCAACGCTACTCTTCTCAAACCACCCTCCACCTGTTCTTCGCTCAGTCTGAGGAATGAAGCTTGATAGCCACACAAAGCAACTGTCACTAGGTAAATATCAGCCACGGAAGCACGGCAAAATTCCGTTATTTTGCTACAGTAATTCCAAAGAAAATTCTACCATCAGCTCTGGTTGGTAAGAGCGGAAAATCATGGGAAATTGATGCATCACAAACCAAAGACCGATACAAGACAGTACAGAGTATATAAGCATCATAAGTGTTTTCGTTGGTAATCATAAAATGGTCGTATTGGTTGGAGAGAGCGGAAAATGAGAAGCACGTTGCAAAAGAATTAAAGACACAGCACAGCACACTTCCTGCCTCTTACAGTCCTCTGACACAATGGCAATATCAACATACATTACAGATGTTACAAACACTGAATACACACGCTGCACACTTCGACACAATCGTCAGCAAAATTATCATCAGTGGTGCGTTCTCATTTTTACTCATGAACATAATTACCTCAAAGAGGAAGAAAAGGGTACACAAATTTTCCATCGGCGCAAGATGATGACAAGAAGCAGAGCACATCCTGAGAACCCAAAGGAATTAGGCGCCACGGGCAAGAAATGTGATCTCTCGCCGTTTAGAACGTATCGATGATAGATTGCTATCTGTTGCTAAGATAATGGAGAAAACTTGTGGTGTGTGGTGCACAAAATGTGAAACGGCGCATATGAAACACACGCAACTTCGGAGTTTTACTTGAAAACATACGTATAATTAAATGCTATGGTAAATAACACAGAGGGAACTAGTCATGCATGTTGCGCCAATATATTTCCTAATATGTTTAACGAATGATCTTTTTTGAACGTTAAAACATGTCACGCCCATAGAATTAAGCTGCGCACTTAAGCATACGTTTCTCTTTAAGGCTCAGCCATATCTGGTGACAAAGGTTACACAATTCAGAAAATACATGCATCCTAACTATACGGAGTTCTACCTTCGACAAAGCCAAACAACAATCCTACACTGGTGGCAGTTCACATTATGGTCGACTACAGCACTACTATTATGATATAAAAACTATCCGGAACACCCTATTTTCATTTCCGGCACAAGAGTTTAAATGGCTCAAAACCTATAAAATGTATTCTTGTCATACCCCACTAACTTCCGTACGGGTACAAAGCGCGGGCAGGACTGAACACACAAACAGTTGGGTGTTAAATGCTCAAGCGTCCCGAAACGCATGTCAGTGTTCGTACAACCAGAAGAGTGACTGCCATGTTTCGGCAAATTTTCCCAAAACCCCTCTACGACAAACTCCTGGGAGACTGCTGCAGTTGTGTTGCAGAAGAAAGGACGTAGCGATTTCCCGGGTGCTGATAAGTCCTTAGCCCGACCAGGAAGGAAACAAGCTGCACCTGTCAAAAGTGTGATGGGCATAGGAATGGATTGATTTGGCTAGGGTAGGGACAAGTGATGGACTATAAAATGCGGGGAATGTAGCTTGTTTCCTTCCTGGTCGGGCTAAGGACTTATCAGCACCCCTGTACGAGGTGCTACCGACGGATGCGAATGCGCATAAAAAGGTTGCAGCTAATGCCTACACCCCCTATAAGGCCCAAATCAGGAGTATATATACAATGTACTCAAGAGTGTCCGGGGTAATAATTGTGGCGAGGGGATGAAGGGACAATAGAGAAACGTGGCTAATCCAAAACATCCACCTCAAGTAGCGTACGGACACACCTTTCCAGTGATTATGAAACTCGTGTTTCTCAAGAGGCAATTAACTGTCGAATGACGAGCGAAATGAGAGCTACAGAACCTCGAATTCACAAGAAATGCAAATACCACAACAGCTGACAACATTCGCGCATAAGTAATTTACAGCTGAATACCGGTGTGTATAGATGTCAGTCGTTTAAAATAACAGCACAGAAGGAATTAATAAATTTTAGAAGTGTTTATGTTTCCACTGGCTTTTCTGAGGGAAATCTACGCCTCTTTTTCCTAGAAAATATGGTAAAGACTCAACTGAGTTCTCTGATGGTCGTTCTGCAAGACAAACTTATCAAACGCCTAACGAAGACTCCACCTCGAAAATAAACTGACAATGATGCTGGCAACCTCAACAGCAGTTTCGTAACTACAAGGTGACAAAAACAAATCTCTTCAACGTGCTAGACTTGCCAGACGAATTATGAGTACGCGGTAACTGTGCGCGCAAGGTACGAACGGGTACACCCCTTTCTGGCAGGCAACCAGCTCGACGGACAATTCAAAACAACCCTGTCACCCCCTTCGTGAACACATTCTGTTTCCAAACAATTCAAAGTTACAGGTCTAACCTATGCACCCTACCCTAAAGATGAACTGAACACGATGCGACATAAAATATATCACCGTCTAGATGGAACACTTAACGCAAACACTAGTAAGACTGCAGTAATTACTGTACTGTCTGAAAGAACAACTACAAAACTGTCAAAATGACTTCAATCTCTTGAACAGCTCAGCCACGACGACATATTGTTAGAAATGCCGGTCACTTCTGTGCCCCAAAAACTCGCTCACAGAACTGTACCGTCATCCATACGCATTATTTATCGGGACATCGACCTCGTTAAAACAGCATCAGTATTTCAGTAACGTTATTTCAAATTTGCTGCATTTAACGAAACGTGATCGCTGTGTCCTATAACAGTGCACAAACCAACATCAAAAGCTGTTTTATGTATGTGTCTAACTGCATTGCTCCGTTCTTAAGCGCATTCGCATAGTGGCAAAAAGACCCTATTAGCTTCGTCATGTCGGTCTGTCCGGACGTATAAGCACGATGCCCACTTCAAGGATTACTGTGAAATTTTAAAATGGAGACGTTTGTGAAACTCTCTAGAGAAACTCCAAATGTGGTTAAAATCGAACACAAATATTGGACACTTTACATGGAGACCCAAGTATGTGTTATTAATGCCAGCGACATAAGTATGCCTCGAAAACGCTTCTGGCAACATCTCATGTTTTTTTTAAATTACTGACAGTGACATGCAACTCAACAATACACACAGAATGTGTTATTGCATTTCTACTGCAACAATGGTTAAAATAACGAGCCACAAGGCTACGTTAAGCGTACAATGCCTCTCGTGTTATTTGGTGTTCATGAAGTTTATATCTGTGACCATGCATGCGATAAGGAAATGTGTATGCTACGAACATAGTCATGGTGAAGAAGTGTTTACTGACGACATGGATCACAACCTTCCGTGTAACACTTTCCAAACAGTATCTATGCATTGTTATGTCAGAAAACCCGGGACTCCAAACGAGCAGTTTAGGTAGAATTAAATAATCCCTATATGTGTAACTACATATATAATCCACGGATAAGTGCAACAAATTGAATAAGGCACTGTAAACAGTTAAATGTCACGCGAAAGTTAAAATGACTGCAAGAATGAAACGTAACTAAATTCAGGTTCTAAAACGAAAGGAAGTGACATCACACATGTTTAATTACTCATCGCCGAAGAGGCATGGTGATAAGGCCACACAAACACCAGACCTCGTTATGCATTACTAACCACCTGACGGGCAGGGCACAACATTAAAGGAAACGAGCATAGCACTGACAGCACACACTCGTATTGCACGTGTGCAGTACACGGTAGCGAAGGTACTGGGTCTACCTCCAAATTTTTGTCTGCACACTATCCTGCAGACATGCATGCAACCTTACGTTTGGATAACATTAACACTACTGCAGGGTACAATGAAATTCAGATGCACTTATAGAATTGAACAAAAAAGTTACAGCACAGCTTTCCAACTTTACCTCCCTCGCACTTACGAACTCAATCATTCAAGAAAAATTCTACTGAAATGCACATATGCGTAAGTACCCTACTTCACGCGCCAATGTGTGTACGAGCGTTCGTTTGTTTAAAAACCTGTAGATCCAAACGCCAAACCTATAAACTCACTACCTTAAAAACCTTTAACTATTCTTTCTTTGAACACAATTTTAAAAATCTAAAGGTGAAAAGTAATGGCGATGATGACATACTTGCTACAAGGAATATCAATCCTCAAGAGCTCGTTTGTTACCGCGACCTCAAGAATCAAGGCCATCAACACCGACATGATCGGAACTTACAATGCCAAATTCGTCAGGAAAGTTGTTCTATTGTTTTTAACGAAACACAACGGACATGCGGAATACAAATGCCAATAACTGTTTCGCCGAATAAAACGCACGCGAAATAAATGAATACCTGCAAGTAAAATGCTCCCTGTTCTGTAGCATCATACAAGTAAAGGTAAAGTTCGCCGTAGAACAGGCCACGAAGACCCAAAGGGGAGTAGAGGTATAGCTCTACTTTTGCTTCAACCTCGACGCTAGATAGGGGTGGGTGGGCAACGCCACGCCCCGGTCTCTTTACCATCACACAGTGAACACATATGGGGCACTGAACGTAAACGAAGGCCACACTGGCCTATTTCGGCCTCAGCACTAGATGGAAATGAGCGGTCACCTTCGTCCTCTGACCCATTCGTTCCCAGGAAAAGCAGTCCTACCACCCCTCTTCAACCGCAAATGCTGAAGAGGTGGCTTGGTGGGAACCATTTAACACCCTGGGAATACCTGGGAAATGTCACCTCCTGAAAGACCGAAACAGACTGGACTCGGGAGGAGAGAATGCTACATATTCTTCTAGTAGCAAACGTTTCCACACAAGACAAAACCCACAATACCAAGTAACACAGTTGACAGAATATCTGGGACAGACAGAATGGCGCCATATAACATGAACAATTGTTCCAAATTTTTTAAGCATTATACAATGACATGTCACAACACCTTAAACTTATGAAAAGGAGTGATTTGTCGATTCAGTTTACGTCCAATGACGTCAGTAATCAGTAAAGTAATTCGTGTTGGCGAGATCCTCCATTAGAATGAGCATGCATAAAAGTTGCAGTCGCAACTGTTGTGCCCGTTCCGACAAAACACACAGCTTAGGATTACTGCTAAACGTCTGCCTTGCAGCGAGAACTCACGTTCTTCCATCATTCGACATTTACAGGATTAACGTGTTTAACCGGCTATAGTCCCCGCACGCTGTTCATCCGCAATCAACTTATGTCGAAAAAGTGATCCCACTACCACGTACTGCGCATGTATCACTGCGAGAAACCACAAAATGAATCACTATAACATCACCGACGCAGATTCTAACAAAATACCGTATATCCCGAATCAAAGCACGTGCTACACCCTAGCGCGATCAAATCACCAACACAAGACAGTGCACAACGTAACAATCAGACGCGTTCACCTAACCATTGTTGTCGTGAAAAAACAATGAGTATTAAGTGTTCTGTGTGAGTGTGTGTGTGTGTGTGTGTGTGTGTTCTTGCCTTGGTTATCCGGCATGCAAATCAACATTTTTTTCTGCGCCGTATTATAGTGCCATCTGTGGCCTTTCAGCCTCTACCATATTTTTCCGCACTGCCTTACAAACTGCCAGACTTCCAAGGACAAAAAAAATTGAATACAAAATACAAGCGTTGATACTGTCTGCAACTTTTGTCTGCAACACTTCTCATTCTAAGAATTCATCGATATATTAAGTACCGCACCCGTTATTCTAGTCAGATTTCAACCAGGCTTTCTTGATTTTCTCGACAGATTTTCGAAATATCCTCAATCATCAGAAGCGCTGAATATGGTGACTGAGGGTGTAAAGGGAAGGACCTCGCGAAGTCACTTTACTCACTGCTATAGCATCTGCAACTGTGTGTTACCTTAATTACCCTTTAATTACGTAACCTAAGAAGGAGATAGACGGCGCATGTGGCACGTATGGGGGGCAGAAGAGGTGCATACAGGGCTGTGATGAAGAAATCCGAGGAAAAGGGATCACTTGTCAGGCCTCGGCGTACACGGGCGGATAAGGTTAAAACTAATCTTCAAGAAGAATAATAAGAAGAAGAAAACGAAGTAGTGCGGGGGGGGGGCCCTTGAACTGGATGTATCTGGCTCAAGATAGAGTCATAAAATGTGGGTAACTTCTTGACTAGCTGCGGACCTGCCGCCTTCTCAAGGAGTCTGCTCAATGGAGTTAGTAAATTACATAAGCCATCCACTACAATAACGATAAACTTCAAATTATTAGCCCTCGCAAATAATCTACAGCACAGTTCTGCCCTTGAACATCATTACCGCATACGGAGTGTATGTATAATTCAACTCGTTCAATTCCTCGGCACTTGGAGCTCACTGGTCAGTTTCAGGTCCCGGCTGCTTCACCTACGGGCAAGTGGGAGCCTGCGTGAGCCCCACAAGCGATCTGGACGCTTGAAAGAAAATTTCTCTCGCCCTTGCCGGGAATCGAACCATAATTCCTCTTGCGTCCAACCCACAGTCTAGTCACCGCTCAGTGTACGCTGGCCTTGCTGTGAAACCGGAATTTAAACTGCAAGCAGATTACTAATTCAAAATCACTATGAAATCGTAGGCATACTATTAACACCATCGCCTGTAACAACTACTTGCTGACGATAGCAGCTGTTGTCCTTCGAACTTGCATGTAACGTGACATCAGACAGCGACGCCACGCCAATCCCTACGCACTCCGACTGAAGTACTCAGAACACGTGGTATGGCTTTACACAACAGAACTCATCCATTCATATCATATTACGTCTCTTCGACGACTTGAGCTGTTCTAAGTTCTTATTGAACTTTGATGTTTATATCGTTTACTGGACACTAAATCCAAAAATAATGGAAACAGAGTTGCTACTTATATTACTGGGTTAAACATTTCATACCATGTCGACATTTCCAAACGATGGGCTGTCTCTCCAAAAGCTTCACAACACGCAACCCGCTTTAACTTCCAAGGATGACCGCCATGTCGCAACGAAACTGTATCATGATGATAAAATATGATCCGACGTGGTGCAATCCAAATTAGGCAACGCAATTATTTCTGCAACATTTGTTTCTCGCTCTAGTCTACAAAGTTACATTTCAAAATCGTAATTCTGGGCTGCTTAAGCGGATGATGGCCGTTATGAATTTACCATGGGCCTTCGAACATTCCCGTCACGCAGAAATTAAAAACAATTCAAAAGCTATCGACCGTGACTTCACGTGCAGCTGATTTCAAATGCCAAAAATGAGTAACCGAAGGACACGAGCCGCGCCACAAATCAGGTGGTTAGTCGCTCGTTTCTCACTACAGATGACCGGGTTCGATCCCGGGGAAGTCCAAGTGGGATCTGCAGTGGGCAAACTGACAACGGTACAGTTTTTCTCCCGCCACTTCGGTATTCTCCTGTCAAATATCATTCCACCAATGATCCGTATTAATTCATCCATCATCCGGTGGGTGGACCTCAGGTCCAAGACAGTCTCACCCCATCCCACGAACAAAACCACGCAGAGGCCAGATGCACGACCCTTTGGCAACCACAACGTGCGGACTACCACAAATTAAAGCCGCGGACCACCGTATCAGAAAGTGCTCCACAAATATGCAGAAACAGCGTGAATAAATAACGACCGGTGCCGAAGTAGCAGCACCATTACGACGGAGGCCAGTATAAAATAGATCTACACTCTACTAGAGAGAAAAATGGGTGTTTTTCAAACATGGTTACAGTTCCTTCCCATGCAAATCGCAAAGGCAAGCACTTCGCTCTCCATGTTAAACCCCCCAAAAACATAAAATGGATAAAACCTTAGCCCTAAGTTCCTATTCTCAGCCAGTTCAACCCAATTCACCGTCCCGATCTTCAAAACACTCGCGAGATTTGACGTTTCCAAAGCTGTGACTACGAACCGTACGATCTACAAAGTTGCAACGGCGTAGGGTCTGGTAACCGTGCGACCTATCGCCCCGTACGACAGTAATGTGCAGCACATCGGTCTGTGCTTCTGCCTTCCTATACCAAATTTGCCTAACCCCTTTAACACCCTGTATATGGTGGCCTTTTTCCGGAGGGTTCCCAATACTGGGGATCCCCATCATCACAGGTACGTAAACAGAATCGTAACGTCTTCTTCGTCACGCAGCTCACACTCGCCACCCCATCGTGTAACGTTGGGGTTACGTTCCTGCACATCACGGCACACGACAAAACGACGCCGAACGCCATTTTATCCCCACAACTAGCATACCCGACAGAAGGGCCGTTGGGGTCCCGAGTGCTACCGGTACGACCGTTAATCTTAGTCCAGACAAAGTTCGTCATATCTTTCGTCACTAAAATTTGTCGATGTTAACTGGAAACGTTGTTCGGGACGATACAAGATGCCGGCCTGTTGTTTTCTTCAGCATGCGCTTTAAGCCATCCTGACGGCTTGGGGCATATAGTTACGACACGACATTAATACGTGAGCAATGAACGGTACATTAAACACGCAAGAAAACTCAAATACTTACTACGCCACGTACAGAACATGAATAAAATACTGCAACACCACCCTAAATTATTTGGTATTCCCGCATGCAAGTATAAAAAGATGCCGCCAAATTTTTCGCGTACAACATGTATTTTTAAACTATAAACAGCCTTAAAGAATCATGGCAATAACGCAAAAATATGTTCCCGCAATTTAATTCCACGGGGCCACGCTATGCAACAGTTGCATGCTGTTATACATTTACTTGTTTTTAAAGCATAAAGGGTGTTTCGAATATCACAGATGTTGTACAGTATGCAGACAGTAAAAATGAAATGTTTACTGCCATTAAGAGTGACTGGGCCATAATTTTGCTAAAAGCGCTCGGAATTTCAGAAATCCTCTGACACAAATAAGTACACTTTCCGTATCTCGTCATCCAGTGCCTTGAAAATGTTAGGTCCTCTCCTACGTTCACCACAACAGGTAACTACAACGGCATTCTTCATACAATGGGGGCAAGTACCAAAGCTCCCTAAGCATGACTGATATTCAGAAATGACCCCACATTCCGTTTAATACAAGAATCTGTAAGTGACAGCAAGGAAATCCCTTACGTTAATTCTGGACATCATAACTGGTACAATGGAATGAATGTGTATCAACTGATAAACCGTTCCTGTGCAAAATCATGAAGGCATATGAGATGGCGAAGATCCACACATTAATCAGGGCACTACACAAACGTGGGTGTTCAAGTTCACGCCCTGGCCGCTTAATCCCCGAAGAAAGAGTACCCCGCACCCAATGGAGGCTGGGTAGGCCCCAGAGCCACAGTGGGCTGGGAGTAGAAAAAATCACTTGTCCCCGCGGAAAATGAATCACTTCTTGGTCGCGAAGTTCGTACCCTATACATCTATGGCAGAGGTAAATTACGCACAACAGAAAGCGGCCACCACTGCGTCCGTGACTTCTGGTATGCTGAAGCGAAATATGGAACTGTGGAAACAAACACAATCATACACTGCTACTTGCCTACTAACGACCAGCAACTGCCTGCATTTGGCTGGTGTCAAGCCTCCCACAATTCTACCAACATGATCTAAATAAGGTAACTTTAAAGATCACTGTTGGTACCAGGTCTGAACATATAAATGGGTACTTTTTTATTTCAATATTTAATTTTTTTATTTTAATATCAATACGTTTTCTAACGGTTAGTCCAAGTAAGACCATGGAGCGATACGAACAAGCAGCCATGTGCTTTAATGCTTCCTTGTATGTTTTCTACGCATTCAGTCACAAGACTTCACTATAATAACGGCATGAACCTAAACAAACCCCAGTATGTAACAAACGTGCAACGCCAGATGTAATCGACGGGGCTCAAACAGTGATTAAACGTATATGAATCTTCAAAGATTCCAGCTTTCATAACATTACGACAGCTGCAACCATAAGACTGCGAACGTATTTGGACCCTCCCAGACAACTGTCACAGGAAAACGAGAATGGTTAAACCAACTGTGGGGAGGCAGTAAAAGGGAAAGGAATGAGAGAGAAGAGATGTACAGATGAAGCTAAAGGGATAGCGAGGGGAGAGACCCATAGTAGGGTTGAAAGTGACTCAGTGGGGAGGCCCTCCCCTCTCCACAACCCATCCTTTTAGGACGCGGGGAATCAATACCACGTTGCCTAGTGCACCGCCGCTACACAACACGAAGTGGCGGAACCGGCAACACAGCACTAACTAAATGGTTCGTGTGTTCAGTTTCTATCACAAATTTGATAAATGTTATGGATATACAGACTTAAGTTCAGGCATACTCACTTGGCCCTATCAAGTTACGGCTAACACAACGAAAGCAAAGACAATCTCCGTGTTTCAGTGTGGGCCATCAATACAACTAATACAATACAACCCCATCAACTCAAGGCAGTCCGACTTTTCTCTCAAACGAAACTAACACCATATTCCCCTTGAGGTACGCATACAAATTATTTCGAAACCACACCCAATTCCTATAAAACATTACAAGTGCACAAACTATTAACACTCTTAATTAAAAAGCCCATGGAAAGGTGTACTGGGAAGAGAAGCTGTGTGTTCTGGTATATGGGTACCAAAATTTCACAAAAACCTCCCGGCCTGCCTCCATCAACATCACTGTGAAAACTGCATACCTTGCAAAATTTAACTCGCTTTAATCCCTCGAGAATAATATTACCGGCATCGGTAGAATAACCGAAATCTCAAATTCAACCACCGTGCTCTCGGTCTCATATTCAAAAGTCACTCAACACAAACATCGAAATCAGTTTCACGAATATCAGAAAACGGTGAAAAGATTTAGGCATGTGTAGTGAAACGCTGAGCATTATATATAAAGGGTCATCCCCATTTTACAGATGAAATTCCTTACTTTCCTCTTTACCCCTTACGATCCAAGGTATAAACGTGCCGGCGTTACTCTGGTTAGTGAAGAGAAGTAATGGACGTCCCCTACGTCCCTTCACAAAGGCTTTAAAGTTTCAATCAGATCCATACAGCCGTAAATTCCAATATACCTTCGTCCTCCTTGTGTTTACAAGAATCACGCACGAAATATAAAAAAGAATTACCCTAAAACATAGGACACTTTCACTAAACCTCGGGTAGTAAAATGCAACACCGTCCGTGTAAGTCAGATGCTACCACAAAATAAAACAAAAACACTGCGAAATTCCCGTCCGATAAAAAAAAAAAAAAAAAAAACAGCAAAAAGGCTCGCGAAGAAAAAAAAGAAGAAGAAAAACGGGAGAGGATGAGTTTATA
>Ga0123355_10004377_pt1 | contig 20547 bp, 14 predicted proteins | sample TergutEmb28metaG_3_FD_89872 | JGI IMG/M metagenome (GOLD analysis project Ga0123355, IMG submission 89872) | Embiratermes neotenicus P1 segment gut microbial communities from Petit-Saut dam, French Guiana - Emb289 P1 | ecosystem: Host-associated > Arthropoda: Insects > Digestive system > Gut ...
CGCCCCCCCACCCCCCCCCCCTGTGGTATAAAACCAATAAATTGTGAAAGTGTGGTGGGAGCGAGAAGATTCCCCCAAGAGTGTGAGGGGGGGGGTTTGGGGGGGGGGGGGGGGGGGGGGGTTCTGTGCTCTTCAAGCAGACGACTGTGTCAAAAGTGACAGGTCTGGGAGTGTGCGTTGGTACTTCGCTTTAATCCGTTAAGAAGAAAGTACTTAAAAATAGGAGAGTGTTTTTTTTTTTTTTTTTAAATTTCATATATACTAACAACATCTGAAATTTTTTGGTGGTAAATCTTGCACCAGCAAGGAGCAACGCATTCGATTCGTAAAAACGCGCTCACGCGGTGTAGTTTTCGGCAGAGAGCTTCACAAAGAGGAGGAGGCTATTCCATTTGTCTGGCATTCCGAAACAAGGATGAAAAATAGAGCTTAATTGAGGTCTGTGACTTATTCCAACGGCATATACGTAAGCAAATTAACTTGCACAACAAGTTTTTATTCATCTTTCGCTGTAGTCTATTATCGACAGAGTTGTAAATGCGATTTTGTTTTCGTTCTGTTTGAGTTGTTGGGGATGCTGCACGCTGAATGGAATAGCTGTCGTTAGTAGTAAAGGCAGTGCTCTTGTTGTAAGTGATCGTGGCGGTGGGTAGGAGAATAGCTGCTGAAATCTGTCTGAGTAAAGTAAGTAGAAAGCAACTAACGTTTCTTTCCTGTGCTCTTAACCGGAGATTGTAGCGTTTTAACCGATACTGTGGTGCATGCTGCGTGCGTAGATTCAGTACCACGCCGCCTGTGTCGCTTCGACGTGCAGTGTGGATTGTGGCCATTTGCCGGGAAACGTCAGATCTGTATCACTTCCTGTTTTATGTTACGCCAAAAACAATACACGAATCGTAAGCCACAGAATAGATAACAGGTAGATGTACATTCCTTCATGTTATAAGTGGGTAAAGTTGGTGTGTGTTTTGTACCAAAAAACACGAATCGTGTGCGTTCGGAAGTTATTGATTTTACGAGAAAAGAACACGGCTGTGTGTAAATGTGTGCGAGTGTGCCCGTTATAATGGGAACACGAATTGTAGAAAGATAGACTTACGCCATAGAAGAACAGTATATTTATGAATAAAATAAAGTGTTTGCACGCGTGTGTACGTGTGTGCGTGTGTAGCCGCAGAGACTGTGTCAGGAAGCTGATTTCAAGTTACACCTGAGGCACCGGGATGCCGCGTGGGTGTGTTTGAATGTAGTGAAACAAGGGAGTGAAAGATCAATTTTTATGTCACATTATGTGCATTGGGTATTTCAAATTTTCTGTAGCCCCGCCCCTTCGTTCACGGATTGTCTAGTTACGTTGTTTGCGAGATAAATATCAGCGTGTTTCAGGTTAGGCGAATGAAATCTGTAGGATCAGCACAGGCTAATCATACTCCCAACACGCGTGCAATACAGCACTGCTTTACCAGTGTGTCTACAGGAACGACAGGTACATTTTAATGGCTTCTGAGGTTATTTCAGAACACAACCCACGCCTTGCGTACTTTTGTGGTAGCCTTGGCCCGTCTTAACGACGTGAATTAACGAAGCACCCGGTTGTGTAAGATCAGACGATATAGGAAGTCGATGAATGTTCATGCTTTAAACCTGTCGGATACATGCCTTGTAGACAATGCAGGGAAACATTTTCGGAGAGACTTATAACAGAAGGCAATTTCGTTTTTATTACTTAGCTGCGTGAACTGTAATCATTTATCTTCTCTGCCCTACGGTACATTTTGTTTATGATTTATTTAACGATGCTGCCAGTATTTCATAAGGTGTGTTGGTAGGATGATTAATGGACGATTAATTAAAAACGATTTGGGAGGAAACAGTCATGGCTTCTTTCACGATAGGGGTACGTCTGTGCATTCCCGTGGAGGGACTAAGGAAAACAACGGTAAACTTTGTTCGGTGCCTCGGGTGATATTCGATCCAGGCACCTCCAGATCACAAGAGTGCAAACTGGAGCCTACTTGCCTAGACCCTAATAAGTATAAGAACGAAATTTGTATTTCGGTATACCAGTTTCTAGAACAGTGAACCCGAAAATGTTTGTGTTGTGTGGATCATTTGTAAGATTGTTATCTGTATTTTATCACCCGCGAGTGTAAGAAGACTTGAACGCATATGAAAGGGTTCCACAGAACTGAGTTGGTGTAAATGTACGAATTTATTATATTAACCCATCAGGAAAACAAGTTTTACGTGTTTTGGTTGCACGTTTTTATTAAAAGAACCGTTTCGTAAGGTTTGCAGTGCAGAAGCCTGCCGTCATGTTGACTGTACCGATCCGAGGACATGCACCGTGATGTGCTGCCATGTTTGAACCTCACTTGACTTAGTTGACCTCTCTTTAAAAGGTCACCAGGTAATAAATGTTAGCAATTAATCGAAACGAAAACAATGTTGGACGGCTAAAGTAATTACATATGTGTTGTTTTGGATAAATGTTAGAGTTTGACGATGTATTTTATGGTCGTTACGACTGGAATATGGGCTCCATCTTAGTTCGTTGACCTGACACGGCGCAGCTTTCGTGCCAGAGCAGATTTGTACGGTTTTAATACCTGAAGATTTCGGGCTTTTAGTGCGTGTATATATTTGTTATTAAAGCTTTACTTCCCGAATATAGGACTTACTGCCTAATCTGAAAATAAAGGACAGTGTTGCTTATGTGGCGCCTCCCGGCTGTGAAAAAGCAATAAAGGAACTGGGACTTCCTGCCCCCTTGCTTTACGATAATGCATTAGTGGCGGATTAACACCATTGTTTCAATCCGCAGTTCCATCTCGGTCATGAGCGGTGGGGAGGCAGCGAGGAAAAATTCTGCGGTACTTGTAAATATAATTAATTTCGATAAAGTGTAGAATTTGTGAATTTGACGAACTTCGGGCATTATTTGGCGTTGTATTATATAATTTCTAGCCGTTGTAGGAAATAGTCAGTTTGTGTTCTTGGTTTCGAAGAATAAAATGCAGTGTGAAGTTATTGCGCGCATTATTAGAAGAAAAAAAAACATACCATGAACTGGATGCCCACATTATTACGTATGCCGGTAATGGATGCTTTTAGATGAACGTGTTAAAATCCTTAAACGTTCCCTTGTGCAAGCATAAACAAAACTGTAAACCTACCAATTTACCTTGTTACAAACACATGCCTAGTGAGATCCAGTTTCGAGGTCTTGCCAGCCATTGCAGACGTATATTAAATGAAACAGCCCGTGCTGGGTGTAGAGCTACACTAGATGGAATGTTGAAAACGAAAAGTACTGACACATGCAGCCCATTCTTATTCTTCTGCCTGCTTTGTAGTGTGGATGGAAACTTGGGACATCAGGTGTACCTTTGTGGTGGTGGAGCCGGTGGGAAATTCTGCATTGTACGAGACAAACGCAGACCGGTTTTGCTACATTGTACATCGTGTTGGGATTGCAAGGCCCAGCTAAGGAATAATACTGTATATTGCTGTTAAATGTAGTGTACTGTGTCAGTAGTAGCTCTGTTAGGTTGACCGAGGTACACAGCACACAGATTGTCGAGATGCGTGTAGTGAAATTCTTGAGATTTTTTCAGCATATTCTTGTATAACCTGCAAGGAAGCTTAGGTGTCGGTAGCTGTATAATGTTATAGAGGGTGTTACGAACATGGCGCGAGTATGTGGGCTGCATTCGTATAGCGCAACAATCGTGGTATTACATTAATAAAACGTTAAAATGATGAAATTATAAAATTACGATTTTTTGACTTAAGAATTGACGTAAGATGAAGATGTGGGCAAGAGTCATATTTCCCTGAATCCTTCTTTGGTTGGAAAAAAGCTTTAGGAAAGAGTTATAGAGAATATAAAAACTTATTTAATGCCAAATACGTGTTTCTGAAAATCGTGCCATTTACGGGATTAATACAAGAAATACGGCAGAGAGATTACTACGATGTAGTTATTCGCAACTGGAAAATCGGCCACTGAATCCTCTGTCTTTTAAAGACGAGAAGATCGGGAGTCTTGGAACGTGTCTACGAACTGAACTCTCAGTGCCGATGTTTTCAAAGCCTGGTGTTGAACTCAAAACGCCCATATGAACATTGTATTCCTGGCAAGTACGGAAATGAACGTGTCTGCGAGTCGGAAGAGACCTTATCCAGCATCTTTAAATATGATGAGGGAAGACCTAATATTAAACTGCATTACATTGAGCTAAAGCGTATGGACCGTTACTGCCGGTAAACCGGAACAGCGGCGATTGTTGCACTGTCTGCCGTTTCGAATATAGAGTGAGCCGTGTTGTTAGATAAAAGATGTTTCTGTACTGCAGTAGGAACTGTTATCTGCCGCAGAACTGGTCAGCTTCCTGTACTTCCTTCAAGCATCAGCTAAATGGCTGGACGGAGCCTGCCATGTTACTGTCACGGTAACTGGTGTGAGAAGGTGCCAGGACCGAGTGTAGCCTACGTGGGAGAAATTAAGAAAAATATATTTTGCTACTGCAGCCATGATTATTCATAACGTTTCTTTATGTTCGTCGTTGTAATACGGTGTCTGGCATATTTGACACATATGGTTATGTTAATGGTTGTGTGAAGGTTGGTAAATAATGTTTGAAACACTGAGACGATGGTTACCAGGACTGCCGTACGGGAGATACCGTGCAACACACAGGACATTCATTCCGTAGATGTGGCAAGTGAATGTGTGACATGTCTACAGAGATGATTTAGGCAAAGCCTGGACACACACATGCTATCGAAATAACCACATTGTTTGTTACTTATACATGGGAACTCTTGTAGACCAACACCTGGGCTCATCTGAAGGAACTGCGATTACTTTCACCCCGAAGAAGTTAGTTTTCAGGAAGCTTCGCTGCAGCCCACGTGACTTGAACCATGCACACTCAAATAGGAATGAGGCTTGTTTGGAAAACCTCGTTAGGAAGTATTTGCTCTACAATTGTGTTTGTAGTGAAAAGTGTTGGTTATGTTGCTTTGATTAATGGTGCATTCTCGTACAGTGGGGTAGGCGGCTGTTGTGTGTCACTTCTGTTGGCTGCCCACGTTCCAGCACAAGAATCTCCGCACAAAAGGGAAGGAAACAACTGAACTGGCCATTTTGCGTTGCTCGGTGACCGAACGTTGTAAACAGTCGAACACTTCCTACTAGGATACGATCATTGTAAACGACTGAGCACAGTTTTGGAGCCAAATATTTGTGGTACGCAGTTACTCCTACTAAATGTAAGCGAAACAATGACGCATTCGTAAATAATTGTTGTCACAGTGTCGTTTGTACGTGCTGCTGTGTAGAGCGTTTTGCTAGCACGTCTGTGATAATTTAAATGTCTACGTGAAGCACCCACTAAGTCGAATCGTGTTATTGCAGGGTTTTCATTATATGACACTGCTAAAGCACCGAACTAGTCTGGGCCGGCGCGTTTTTACAGGCGTGCTGGCAGTGTAATAATTTGAAAAAGGTCGCAGTACGTTGAAATCGCTGAGAGAAGGCCCATGGATCTAATAATAAAGAGAATGGAAAGCGCGAGAGGAAGAATAAGAAGACAAAAGAGGAATGGGTGAAGATGGGAGTAAGAATGATGAAAGGGAATGGTGGAATAAGGAGAAAGGAGAAAATAGGAAGGAGAATATGTAGAGGAGGGAAGGAGGTTAGCAAATGTTGGAAAAGGAACAGGTCTTACCCATTCTGTGTGGAATTCGTACGGGACTGAGTGAAGAGAACAAATTTATCAGAGTGAAAAAAGCATGAGATCGGACGTATTGAACACTGAATTCCGTAATCGTGCCTTCCTTTCCTTGTGATTCCACAGTGTTGCGAACGCCTGCAGAAACCATTATGTTTTAGGCATTCTTTACCAAGTCGAAAAGAATTCCTTATATGGAGATCATATCCTTCTGTCTGTCCGTCTGTGACCTAGTATCGGCGACTAAACCGTTGGCGGATTTTCATGAAATTATGCTTGGGGGTTCCTTATAAATTGTTGTCGTACAGTACGGGTTTAGTGAAAATTTCCACTTGACCTTTATTTCTTGACCTTTTTGGGTGCAGTGCGGTATGGGACGTCAGAACCTAATGCCATCGAGGAATGACGAGTTTAGTGAAAATCTAGTGCAATTTTTTTTTTTTTTCTGTAGAGGACATCTCGTTGTGTTTTAGAATTGAAAGACAATAATAAAGTTATGTGTTTCATTCAAACACGACAGTATGTTGTTTTATTATTTTAATTTATTGGCGACAAGTTTCGGTCATTATACCATCATCAGACCATCTTTACATGACATTTAAAACAGGCTACTTGTAGTGGACATTAAATTATATCAATGTGCACTTCATGCACACTGTTTCAAAGTTCATGTAAAGATGGCCTGGTGTTGGTCTAATGACCGAAACTTGTCGCCAATAAGTTAAATATACCTACTTAATTACTCACTCCATGGTGCAGAATCCTTCTTGAGAAGCTAACTGGTTTGCAGCTAGTCAAGAAATTCCCCGCGTTTCACGGAACCCGAAGGTTTATTACCGCACTCACAGGGGTCAGCCACCTGTCTGTATCCTGGGCCAGTCCATATACCCACATCCCACCTCCTGGAGATCCGTCCTAATATTATCCACCCATCTACGCCTAGGTCTCCCCTGTGGTCTCTTTCCCTCCGGTTTCCCCACCAAGACCCTATACACCCCCTCTCCTCACCCATACGCGCCACATGCCCAGCCCATCTCATTCTTCTCGATATATGTTAAATATAATAAAATAAAATATTGTTGTGTTAGACTGAAACATATAACTTTTTTATTGAAAATTGGTGCCGTGAAAACAACGTTTTACTTTATGGGCTTACACGAAAATTTGCCCTGTTTTCTACATTTTTCGTCCGACTTGGATAAAATTCGTCACAGTCGATGTGCGCAACAGCGTACTGAGTGAATGCGAGTTTTGTGAAAATCGGCACGGGGAAGGTGGAACTTCCCTTGTGGTCATAAGTGAAATTACAGTTACTCCTGTACCTTAAAACCGCATGACATTTTGAAAGTAAAGAACGTCTTCGTGAAATCTGTACCACGTCACAGGGTGTATTATTATTATTATTATTATTATAATAGTATTATTCCGAAAGAATGTTAGATTGTCGTAGGCCGGGCTAAGGATGGAGCTTCATTGTTCTCTGTAAAGTGTCGCGTTCATTGTTTTCGGCGTCTGCCGTGTTTGAAGGTTGGAGTAGACGGTTACTATCGGAAAGCAGTAAGTGGCTCTTCAAATGTCATTGTTTCTAACTTTGTCGTCTTCGAGTGGATATATATCTTAGCACTGGAGCCTACCATTTTTATAGTACCTGTGCTTTGGAGTATGAATGAGTAAACCTCATGAGTTGGCATTTTTCTGTAGATCCTCATCTGCACTGGCATCTGTGTTGGTTGGAGTGTATTTGAAGGTGGGTAGACCGACTTTTGAAATAGTTAAAACAGGGCAGGCAATGTACGGAAAGCGTAACATTGAGGCGCTGTCGTGCAACCATTGTTGTAGTGGAAAAGCAATAAGTTTTACACATTCTGAGTGTGTATTTGTAGCCTTAGGTATCCAGCATGCAGTGCGCATGTGCTACATTGCCATATGCGGCCTGTCTGGCTGTACGGTATTTTTCCACATTATTTCATAAATGGCACGATTTTCGAAAATTGTTATTGAACATAAAAAGTGTGTTTCATTTTCTTTACAACTATTATCTGAAATATTTCTCATTCTAAGAAGAATTTAGCAAGATGCTATCATAAATGGATGTAGGTCTTCTTGTAAAGTACCCGTAATTCTTGTCTGATTTTAATGAATATGAAATTTTCTCGACAGATTTTCGAAAAATACTGAAATATCAAATTTTACGAAAATCCGTCCGGTGGGAACACAGTTATTTCAGGCGGAGAGACGGACATGTGACGAAGCTAGTAGCCTCTTTTCGCAATTTGCAAACGCGCCTAAAACGATAAAGGTGAGAGGAAATAAGATTGAAGCTCAGTGACCAGTGGCAGAAATAACAGGAAATCTGTTGCAGTGTAGTATAACTGGATGTAATCTGACCACTGAAGTGTATATTTCGCGGTCTAGAGGTAAAAGAGAAAGACGATCTATTCCATGTTGGAAGTAGCCATGAAGAAATGCAAAGAGTTTCCGTTAAGGAAAGCTTGCTGCCTTTCCGTTCGTAGTCGTTTCCTTTTCGTGCCTCGAATCGAAACAGCAGATTTTTAAATACAGGTGACAGAAGAATAATTTTACTTGTTGTTTCAGGCTTCGTTTAAAGGGAATAATTCAGATTTGGTTACATTTGAGACTGTTCCGAGGAGAGTATACGGTTTCGGATTTAAAGTAGGGAAAGTGGGCGATGCAGGAGGCTTGAGAAAATGACGCAGACCGCAATGAAAAATGTAATAATTTCTACCCTTTGCCAGATTTTATGTAGACGAAATCAGCGAAGAATAGATGATGGGGCATGTAGCAAGGAATGGCAGAAAACACGAAGGAAAGAGACTGCGTAGAATACATAGGTGTAAGTGGGAGGATGACACTAAACCAGTTATTAGATCAGTAGAATGCGGCAGTGTGGAATGTGTTCAGCAGATTCAGGATGTGAACGGGTGGCAAGTTTTTGTAAACACATTAATGGAACTTAGGATTATAAAAGAGGTGGGGAATTTCTTGACAATCCAAACGAATGTTAGCTTCTGAAGATTTAGGTCAGTTATGCCTGACAGGTGTGGGTTTGGGTCCTGTGAACAAGGGAAACTTAGGGTGCATTGTGAAGACACGTCGGACACATCCTATGCCAGGCACTTCGCCTCTATGTTTTCTGTTAAGGTATTAGAATTTAACTGTAGTACCTAAAGAAATAATCGACAATTTATTATGTAGGAAGGGGGAGTAAGGATTCATGAACTTCGAAAGTTGGCAGCAGCGCGATGAACTCGTCACGCATTGCTGAAATAAGTCGTGCGCTGTGATGGTCGATAAGAATCTTGCGTGATCACGGGATTGGAATGTCCAAATATAAGCTAGATTAATAAGAAATACATATACAACTTCCCTGTTACCTGTGTCAAGTACCTAGCGATAAAGTACGTTAATGCCAAGGTTTTTACACATGTTACGGAATAGGGTCGATTATGTTTTTTTTTGTATCCGGCTTTTGTGAGTGCTGAGACAGGCCTTGCCCCACGTGTTGGTCTGTTACGGACTTGTCACAATTTTTAGTGTTCGTACGTATGCGTAGGTCGTAACAGGGCGAGTATCAGATCGGCAACAATATGACCTTTTCACCTGCAGCCAAACTGTTTGTCGTTGTCTGTTTAATGTTTTAATGACTGTTTTAGACTAACTGTTTTGGGTTTACAGCTACTGAACCAATATCTTGTGAGCAATGTATTTTGTAAAGTGCATGTAATATATTCATATGCCACGTACGCACAGGATTATAGTCGCAGATATTTGGCTTTATTTTTCAAATTGCACGTCATTTGGCCAATTTCAGTTTTCTGATTAGTTAACGTACATTTCTTGCAGACATTTCACAGTTCATGAGTGCCGAGGTTAGGCGGTTTACTCGGTGACCAAGAAATTGTTCGTGGTTTGGTTAATAGTTGTTATTTCCAGTATCTTTTATCTTACCAAAAATGCACTCGTGTGGATTTTTAACTCTGTCGCCGCTTTCACACTTACGTACAGTAGATTTTGCTCCATGTCAGTAATAGTCAGTGTTATGTTTGAAGTTGTCCGGTATCTGAAGTATCGTATATTTCATGTAGCCTCGCTTCTTACTGTTTCGGGTGTTGTCTGTCTTCAGTGTGGTGGCAGCTGTAGGGTCATCCCCAGACATCAGACAGCACCCAGCGGTGTATTGCTACAGGCTTCACGAATGAATCTTTTTCACAAGCCCTTATACAGTCATTAGATTTTGCACATTTCAAGCCAATGAATTGGCTTTTTTTTTTGGTAGTGAAGTTACCTGTCTCTTTGAGTTGTCATAGATGATTTATCCAAAATATATTCACATTCTGACCATTGAGATTTACATGCTTGGAAGTAACTGCATTTTCATTTTGCTTGCAGTTAGAAGCCAGATCCATGTGTTGAGTCGCCCGTGGTGGTACTGCGTGTGAGAGTGTGGGGTCGGGTCACCCCCTTCCCATCACTCGTCCAGAGGACAGGCCAGTGTAGAGACTGCTGAATATGGAGGGCCTAGCGTTAGCCCTCGTTATAACCATGGTGACCTTTCTGAGCCCTGGAGACGTGTTGGCAGGGGGTATTGCCATCAGACGGAGCATCGCCGTTATACCACACGACATATATCCCGGGTACAGCATAAAGAAGTTCGAGGGTGGCCAACAGTTGATGAACTACCGTCTGCTGGAGACCGGCTTCTCCGAGTTCTTCACCGTGTTAGAGGATGGTTTGGTGATGACCACATCTGACCTAAGCCCGCTGGTGAACCGACCAGTTAATCTGGTTGTAGTGGAAGAAACCCCCAACAGCACAGCCACGCACACCTTGCAGCTGTACGTCCTAGACCGACGGGATATGCTTACATTTCAAAAGGAACTTTACGAGGGTGGGGAGGTGGCCGAGAACTCGGCCGCTGGTGCCAGAGTGGAAGGCATCCCTCTACTCGTGGCCACCGGTGGTGGCGTTGGGGGGCTTCCAGTCAGATACGCTATCGTGGCTGGGAACGAGGATGGCGCCTTTGCGTTGCAGGAGAGTGTTGATGGAGAAAACGAGACGCTTGGAATCACCGCAAAGACGGACCTGAATGGAGTTCGTCTCGTTACAGCTCGTCCTTTGGACAGAGAAACTACCGCTTCTTATACCCTGACAGTTCAGGCCGCAGACGGCCGTGGAATCGATAAAGCTTTTACCAAAGTCAAAGTGACAGTGCTGGATGAAAATGACAATAACCCAGTGTTTTCGAAGCATGTGTATCGTTTTACTTTGGGAGACGTTAAGAAGAATGTAGAAGACAATGCTACAGTGACCAACATCTGGAAGCGTTTCGCGGCGGTTGGAACAGTTGCAGCCACGGATGCAGATGGAGATCGGGTTGCATACCGTCTTGCCGTACCGAGTAACTTGGTGGTGATCGTTCCACAGACAGGCGACTTGCTTCTGGCTGGCGAACCCCCAAATGCTTTGGGGGAAGATGTTGAGTATGAAATCACAGTGGAGGCTCACGACTTGAGAACACCAAGCCGCACCTCCGAGATACCAGCTCAGGTGTGGCTGCAGTTCAACTCGGTTCAAGAGGATGATCGCCTGCAGCATCTGGACAAGGATCAACACCAGGCACATCGGATCTCAAAGCGCCGGGTTACCCGTGCGGTGAGACCAACCAAGAAGATAGAGTTCACTGAGGCGGACGGCGAGACGGAGGGACGCGTTGTCTTCCAGCTGGAAAAGGAGACGGAGCGAGAGACTTTCAAGATTCGAGACGAGAATCCCTGGGTTACTGTTGAACCAAACGGAGCCGTGCGCGTTAAAAAGAAGTGGGACTATGAGGAACTTGGCCCTGAAAAAACCATCGACTTCTGGGTCAGCATCACCAACGCTGGACCTGGAACCGGAGGTGAGTACCTTGAAAGTTTTTGAGTCAGTTTTACTTGGAGTGCAAAGCGTGAATTTAAAAATGCTGCTTTTCTGAAGCCGCTGTGTCGCGGTATAGTAGTTTGTCTGTTAATCATTACACAGCCATGTATTCTGATGACATACCTAGTAAGTAGGCCTAACAAGGAAGTTTCATTGAGCAATTTTCTTCTTGAGAGGCGCTGGTCGATCAGCTGGTCAATATGTCGCTTGTCTTTAACGGAATCCAAAATTTTATGACTTTGTTCATAAGAGCTCTCTCTCCTGAAACCTGTCCTGAGCCAGTCTGAGAGGAGAGTGGAAAGAGAACATTGAGTTTGAAGAGGGCAGGTATTAATAAGATCATGCTGAAGTATCTCCTTTTCCTAATTCTCAGAGGCTGTATGGACGATCTCAGGTGTGCATATTGAGTGGAGTAGCAAGTTAAGCTACTCATAGGAGAGTAGGGTTAAATTGTCCCTGTGTATAAACACCAGAGCCCTTTAGGTTTGGTGGACAACATAAAACTCCGATTACAAATCTTGTATTTCATTACCTCCGATGTGACCGTGGTCTCCTGTAATCTGTGGCAGACAGGGCAGATGTAGAAATGGAGCGAGAGGAAAGAGTTGTTGTCTTGAGACATCTCTTGTAGGCACAATGCGATATATTTCGGAGAATAATCCAGAGATGGAAAGCTAATTTGAATTTTTGAAGAGTTTTATTAGATTCGTGACTTCTGATTGTAGATTTTCATTCATAATTGTGCTAATACTGCATGGGCGGACAGTGATCCTTAGAACCCTTTAATTAGGCTAATTACGAATTTAATTCCGCGTGATGCTGCTAGTAATTTCTGCCCAGATGAATTTTGAATTAAAGTTATACAGCAATACGAATACTTCATAGCCTTATACACCGGGAGCGATAAATGCTGGAAGCGCTGTCTGTTGCTGCCCAGAGAATTTCTTGAATTTAGGTTGCGTCAATTCTTCTCTAACAGTGTTGGCTGTCGAAGGTAGTCATAACGTTAAGTCTCGATCTTGTATCCCCGACGAAGAGGGGCCGGCGTTTGAAGCATATTACATCCATAACGGGAAGAACTGTAACAGTCTGAGTCACTTCGGTGGGTCCGTAATATTACGAGTGTTCCAGAGAAAGGTGTGAAGATTGTGTGCAATAGTATTAAGGCCCGTCTTTACTTCCATAGTATTTAGTAACTTCATGGGCTCCAAGGCTCCCTTCCTTTTGGGCGTACATGTAACCTTACCGAAGGTCCACGCCTAGTTGTGGTTGTATATTGTGGAGACTATGGTGCGAGAGGAAGGCTCATGGAAATACAGTGGGGTATGCTACAACGAACGAGCGCTACAACAAATAGTTTATTTATCAATAAAATCAGGATGTTACAACTAACGCAGAGGAATACTATTGGCCGACGTAGCACGTGCGTGCGCTTGACGTGTCGGGCCTTCCCGCTTTCATAGAGCGTCAGTCATTATCTTTGTTATCGTTTGTAAGGTTCAGTTATCAGTTTAGTTCAGTTATCTGCTTATTTGTACAGTGTATGAAAGTTAAATAAATTAATTTTTTATTACTTTTACACTTATATATATTTTTAAATATATTTTTCTTGTTTAAGTGGTTGTGTTGGATGGTAACTTTGCTCTAGGCTGTGGGCCTGGAACGGAGGACCCCTAACTACATACATTTCAATGTATGCTAGAACGAACAGATGCTATAACGAACGTGGTTCTACCAATTACGTTCGTTCTAGCATACTCCACTCTATTTGCAGAAGGGCTTGATGTCTGCATCTTCTGTGTACTGGGTCTGCCCTGTGCCAAAATCCCGCGATGTGAAGGCACACAGGGATGGAGTTAAATTCCCACGCGTTCCACGTTTCTGTTTACTATTGTAGGATTCAAACGCGAAGGCTGCTGGCTGTTGGACAGTCACAAGGACTGTTACGTGATGGGATTTAAATCAATCAGCTCCAGCCCACGATGGCTTTTTTTTCTGTGACACAGCAGCCCAAATTGGACCTAGACCGCCTCATTGTTGTGATTTCTAGATCACACACATTTAGACACACGCAACCAGCAGCACTCCTCTGAAGGAATGATCAGCTTGTCGCAGGGCCGCTACCCACACAACACACAACAGGCGAACAACCATGCTGTCAGCGGGATTCGAAATCGCGATACCAAAAATAAAGTGGCTGCACATCTCCGCCTTAGATGGCACAGCCTGAAGGATCGGCGTCAATTAATCTCACCAACTACTTTTTCTAGCGACTCTGTCTTACAGGCCGAATAAATTATGTGTGAAAATGGTGTTTAAAGTGGTTGCGTTATTTGTTTGACAAACATCGAACTATGTTTTGCGAAACTGAAGACTATGACACAACGTCAGATTCTTAATAAATGTGATAAAGACTATTTTGAAGGCGTTTTTTTAAGTGAGAGGCGGAGAATGGACTGCATTATGTTGTTGCCTGGCAAGAAGAACTACTGGTGTAGTCCTGTAGATTTTATAGTCCACGATGTGTAAGAGTTTGATTCCAAGGTCTCTCAGCATCGAACCCAGTAGCACTCAATGACGCATACCGTCACCCGACGTCACGTTCGAATTCTGCATTGTTTTTTAAGCCCGGTGTAAGCACTGAACGATGCCAGAGCGGCACACTTCTACCAACATACTTACAGCGTTGTAATTTGGGAAGTCCGTACACGTAAGTGCACGGTTTCATAATCCAGTTGCCCTGCTCCTAGTGAAAGAACAATCTGCAATTACTGTATTAAGCAGGAGGCTGGACCTAGCGGGATGTGTTGGCAGAAATGTGAATATCTGCCTAGATAAAAAAGAATGAACGGAGCTTTTTCCCCCGCTCGCCCACACGTCTTCATGGCCTAGCGCGTGACGTATAGGAACAGTTGTATGTTTTAACTTTCTGCGGTGGTCGAGACGAAATTCGTCCGACCTTTAGCCATGTATATTCCGAATATCATCTCTCGGTTCTGACCGACTGTATACTGTGGAACGCTGGTATGCACGTTCACACGTCGGTTTAAAATCATGCAGTTTCTTTTGTTTAAAGGTACCTAAGAAATAGTGCGATTTATTTAGCGTGAAGTTACTAAAGAAATAATGCAGTTTCTTTTGTTTAGTGGCACATGAGGCATATGCAAATTGCTTTGTGCGAAGGCACCAAGAAGTGAGTTTTTTTGTGCAAAGGTACCAAACGAATAGTGCAGTTTGTGTTTTGTACACGTACCAAAGAAGTAGGGCACTTTCTTTAGTTTCAGAGTACCAAAGGAACGGAAGTCCTGTCTGGTACATTAACCGCAATTCTTATCTCTTCTTTCTCCCATTTGCGCCTGGCATGATAAAGCACTCCAACCGCCTAGGGCCGTAACGTAAATAGTGCTGCTATTGGCTCCAACGAAGTCACTGTTGAAATTTTGAACTGCCCCCATGCTGCTGTAATCTTATCAGAACCAATGAGAGAAGACGAGTGACGAGTGGCTGTGTTATTGGTTGCTGGTGATACGAAGGACGGTACCAGGGGCCTGCTTCAGCTGCGGTGAGAGTCTTCCGTAATTGGGAATACATTCATCTTAAAATTCTGAACTAATGCCGGTGTCTCGCATTACGAAGGTGCGAACTTGCTTGAACAAGCCAGCCAGCCGGCTTACATTACCGCAGCGCTTACGCCGGGCCGTATGGTTAAAACGCTAACACAAAAGAACGTTCTATGCATTCTGATTTGTACTGTGCCTTATTTTACTGACGTTAAAAGTTATGAAATGTAACATTTGGGCGCTTCAGTAGAACCGAAAAACGCATGACTTTGCTTTAGTTTTTCGTCTAGAACGGAGGTGCCTAACTTTTTGGTGCCAAAGAACCACAGCTGTTTTCGTGGGGTGTTTCATTGGCCACACCTGTAAATGTGACAGTACGTGGTATTACTAACCGCTTAATTATTATGTACGTTTTATGGTGTAGCATGCAAATTGTGACTGGTGGTCGCGTAACACAAACTGACGGTCCGCGGTTTGGACACCCGTTACCTAGAAGTGGCTGTAGGCCTCTGATAATGCGTCCTTTTGCCGAAAAAAATACACCTTTGCTTAACAGATCTTGTGCTTAGATATCTGCTGTCATTGCTCGAACATGTCAGTGTCTTATTTACAAGGCAGACTGACACTTTACTGACATTATGTGTGACAATATCGAGCAGAGTAAACCATTTTGTGCAGTAAAATTTGTATGCAGTAACAGAATGCAAGTATAGTACAGTCTTCACGGGTTTCTAGTACCCCAGCTGATTTTGAATCAGTAGGATTTGGGGGTGTTGATTGGATTTATGTTTCCCAGAACAGGGATCAGTGACTGCCTCTTGTGAACACTAGTGAACCTCCGGCTCCCATAAAAAGACCAGGTGAGCCAGTGTCAGCTTACCAAGATGAAGGAGGGTTAACGGAATTGCCAGCTTTTCAAGTTGAAGAACGCTCTTTAACGAATATTTTCAGTAGCGATTAATTTTACCAACTGTTCATGTAGAGACCATGAATCCACCACTTTTTAAGTTAGTCTTGCTGGCGAAGTAACTCCCGATGTAAGTAAGCTATGAGAGAAGAACACTTAGTTTGGTGGGCTCAAGTTAGTAGTATACCTGTGTGTGGTTTTAGGAAGCTGTCGGTTTAACTCACCGGCCGTCATTTTACTTGCAGTAACTGTCGTTCGCTAGCTGAATTGAGAATTAGCTGAAACATTGTCACGGCTCTTCCCTCCAGTTGGTGTTTTTGTGATGACGTCACGCAGGTTCCTACCGTATAAAATTCGTCGGCAGATGAAACAGCATGGTAAAGTGAACGGGCAACTGTACTGTAGTCGCGTCGTGTTGTTCATAGCGATGTACTGCTGACGCGTTCTACCACGAAGGCCTTGGCGTTTAGGACGCTTCGGTATTAAATGGAAGCGAGCGGTTACCTTCACTTTCCGACAGTCTTAAATGTGTTGAATGACAGCCTGTATTGTCCAGTGTACAGGCTAGGGCCTCAGAAGATCGGTCCAGAGAGAATGAAATGTCCTGCTTGTGTCACAACCCGGAACTGCTCATCTTCTGGTCGGAGGCTGAGCTGCCGGAATTAGGGGTCTTACAGGATTTCTGACTCTGTAATGAGTGCAGAACGTACATTTGAAGTGTGATTCCCATATTCATATTTCATTACGTACACAACAGAGTGAATCCGATCGGCCACGTGCATGAGTTATATGGAAATTGTTAAAGCCTCTTATGCTAGTTCACGTCGCCTCTTCGACTGCGGAAACAAAAGAAAAGGGGTGCGTTTCTGCTGACAGAAAAAAAATAAATATTTCTTCGGCTTTGGGAAGTAGGGCTTCGGTATTGTGATAGTCTATAGTAGTTTTGAACAAAGCGAATTTCTGTGACGTCCTTTGAAGTTACTAGTACGAGCGACGCTTGAAGATTTCAGACTTCCGCCGCGAAGTAGATGAGATCATCGCTCCTCTGCGAAATTATGGTGAATATGGTGGTAATTAATCACCGGCATTTCGGGACAACGTGTCGGACCCGTGACGATGGGACCGGTAGGCTGTTCTGAAACGTCGGTAAAGAATTACGACTATACGCTGCGTAATTTCGCAGAACGCAGATCTCAGCGTTTGAAGCTACAACGACGACGCTAGATTTAACGGTGTTTCTTAAGGCTGTGTGCTGCAATCTAACATATTTGTGGCGCTCAACTGCACTTACGGCGGATGTACGAACGTGCGAGGCGGAAGCTACACTAGCACCTCGTATGTTAGGGTCCAAACATTTTGTGTGAATAGGCATCAGATTTTGGTAGAATATAAAATACCATTGCGGCCGTGCGAAATGTTTCTTCAGTCTTCTGTTTGAGTTGAGTAGATAGTGAACCACTGCATCTGGGGTTGTGAAATTAAGTACTATAGATTTGTAACTACACGCTACTGTGACTGAACGTAAGCTTGACCCTACCGTTTTACTGCACATAAGAAGTTATCCCGTTACAGGTCTGGATAGGCGTTGAGGGATGCAGGAGTTTGAGGCTCCCAGAATTTCTAGACAGTCGGCACATGAAGGTGGCAAGGTTGTCAGCCTTACGCATCGGCCGCCTTTACCCTTCAGTAGATACCCCTGGTACTCTTTTCTGTTAGAGGCTGTGTCGGCTGCATGGCCATAGTGCGACCGGAAGGTTTAAGTTGAATTATCCCATCGAGAGTCGAACCCGCGACCTTCCGGCTTGTAGCGCATTGCCTCAACCAACTGCGCCCCCGCGTGCCCCCATGGCATGCCCATTAGCGGCGTTTTTACTACCAGACTTAACGTTCTTAGGGTGAGAAGTACATGGTAATTGCGATTTTAGTTCAGTGGAATCCCGGCTGTTGGCGCCAGCGTTATTGGCCGTTCCCTTTCGAAACGCCATTTGCTGGACGTCCTGGTAACTTGAGAAACCTTGGCATACGCCTACCTTGCCGGTACGCTTCAATTTACATAGTGTATGAGAGTGCATCAAATTCGCCAGCTTCGCGGTAAGTTTCGGCGGTTGAACCGCTGTCACCCCCTCAAGAAGCATTCTACTGCATAGAATTGGGCTGCTCATGTATATTTCTGATTAAAATTTGGATGCTTTTCTAATCTCTCCCATGCGTGTTGCATGCCTTGCACATCTCATTCTGTTTGATCTTGTCACCCGAGTAGTGGTTGGTGGTTGGTCCCAGTGGTCGCGCGGTGTAAGGCATAGGTCTGCGGCCACTCGCCTGTTGAAATTGTGGGTTCGAATCCTGCCGGAGGCATGGGTGTTTGTTGTGAGTTTTGTGTGTTCTCAGGTAGAGGTCTTTGCACCGAGCTGATCACTCGTCCAGAGGAGTCATATCAACTGTCGTGCGTGTCGTGTGTAATCTAGAAACCTCAAGAATGAGGAGACCATGGCCCGAGTTGGGCCGCAGCGCCACAAAAAAAAAAAAAAAAAAAAAAAAAAAAAAAAAAAGAGTAACTTTTTTTAAAAGTACGAATTAGGGTGTTCGTCATTATACAGTTGTGTCCGTCCTGCTGCTAATTACTCTCTATTAGATCTCCATACTCTTCTGAGTACTGTAGTTTAGAACCCTGCAGGTGAAACTGTGTTCTGACACTAGATTTGTTGCTGGGTGTTTATGGCACTGCTTGCTGCAGAAGCTTCGTGGTCGCGTGTCGGACTGATGTACCGCCCATCACTTTCTGTTTGTCCCGTGACCCTGTATAAGCGTGGGAAACCTCATGTGTGGCTCCTCTGCTATGGTTTTACGTGCATTATCCAACCCTCACCCCACCCCTCCACCACTCGCAAGCGGCTCATCAATGTGAAGAAAATAACTTACTTCTGATGCCCTGTTTTTCTAAGTATTAGACATGCGCACGCCCAGTTTTAGCATTTTATACTTAGTGAAGACAGTTTTCGTGCTTTCTGTATTTAGCTGCTATGTTATTATCAGAACGTACGTCACCGGAAGCACGGCAAAGTTATAATTAGTAGTGCTGTACGCGATTCATGGAACAAAATTCATATCAGTTGTATTGCTTGGGAACGCCGGTATGGTAATGATTCTATAATCCCTGTATGTAGTCCTACTAAATTGATTATCTGGTTGCAGAACCCAAAAGTTCAACGCAGATGGTCGGATAGATTGATTTGTGGTTTTGTGACGTGCTTTACCACGATGGTTGTTCGTGGCTCTGAACACGGTATGACAGTGTATTATTATACTAACATATGCACAAATAAGTAGTCTAAATTAATATTAAAATTACTCCGACATGTTTCAATGTTAATACACCATCTTCAGGGAGTTTACAAGTTGTGTTAGCTAAAGTTATGAATGATTAAAATGATAAAATACAATATAGTAATGTGTTGTTATGATACAATCTTCGTAAATGTGGCCGCGTATGTCATTGTTGTTTTGGTGTGTGTGTTTGTGTGTGTGTGTGTGTGTGTGGTGCGGAGTAACAGGAACGTTAGCTAACACAACTTGTAAATTCCCTGAAGATGGTGTATTAACACCGAAACATGTCGAAGTAATTTTAATATTAATTTTACACCACTTGTTTCTGTGTATGTTGGTGTAATAATATGCAGTAATTAATCAATATGCACGGTATGAACATAAAAATATCGACAGTTTATTATGTTCGTAAAAATACTGTATCTGCTTTTTACAGAAGCCAAAGGTTCAACTTTGTGTTCGTAGGAGCCCGCCTTTCTGCCTACCCCACAGTGACAAGTTGGATCAGGTCCAGGCCTTTGTAGATTACTTCTACAGAAGACCTTGCTGATTCTATTGAGCGTAGTTCTGCTACCTACTCCTAAGTCTGTCGGTTTCTCTTTTCGAATTCTCAGACAGGATATTTGTTTTCTCATTTTGCCATGCATTCTGCGTGTCTCCCCGATCTCAGTCTCAGTAGTGAAGACTATATACAGTGTGTCCCACTCGCTACCGAACCCGGCATTTCTTTAATAATTTTACCACTAATGAGGATATTGCAACGAAATTTGAAGCGAAATACAGACACATTATTCTTCATTTCTCACACAACGGACGTAGTCCTGTTCAAATTTCGTTGGAATATTGTATTGGTGTTAGAATTATTAAAGAAATTCCAGGTTCGGTAGCGAGTGGGACACACTGTATTATGAAGTAATTTAGTGAGTGAATAAAGTATTCTTCTCATTTCGTCCCCCCCCCCCCCCCCCCCCCCCAGTAGTTTTGTTTGTTTTTTTCCTTCCCGGGGTCTTCTCTTGTGTGCCTTTGTGTTTTCCCCTTTTCCTCTTTTTTTTTTTTTCTTTTTTGGTGGGCGCGCCCCCCC
>Ga0123355_10004378_pt1 | contig 20542 bp, 19 predicted proteins | sample TergutEmb28metaG_3_FD_89872 | JGI IMG/M metagenome (GOLD analysis project Ga0123355, IMG submission 89872) | Embiratermes neotenicus P1 segment gut microbial communities from Petit-Saut dam, French Guiana - Emb289 P1 | ecosystem: Host-associated > Arthropoda: Insects > Digestive system > Gut ...
ACTGTTGGTTTCGGAGTTTCACCGAATCGGCATCCAAAGCATGTATTGGATGTTCGCGGACTGTACCGCCAGTAGGGAGTTTCACCCTGCCCTGAAGTGTAGAATATTATACCATAAACATGATGTAAAATCAATGGGCAATTCGAAGAGAGTTCATAGAAAACATCATTATGATCTGCGGGCGACCGAGGACGGTCACCCTACAAATCGCATAATTCACCTTTGTTTAGTTCGTTTTTTTGTTGTTTATTGTAGGGGCGGACCGCCCCGGTCGCCCGGGATCGCCATTTATCTCTAATTCATGAACTCTTTTCTGAAAGGCACCGAAAGCAAGCACAATCTATTTTTTAGTTGGAATTATTTATCGAATGCCAATAATCTGAAAAGAAATTGTACAGCTTTTTCATGCCCAATTATGCCTTATACTGTATTCGTGTATATTTCCAAGTCTAAAAATAGAAAAACGCTTTGTAGATTAAGTAATACTGTGGTATAATACATCAGTGAACAACCAGCAGGATGGACAGGTGTGCTGTTCTCAAATCTGGATAAGAGGTGTTGTATGGAGCAAATTGTTATTAATGGCCGGAAGAGGCTTTCAGGTAAAGTGTGTATTAGCGGTGCCAAAAATGCTGCTGTGGCGATTATTCCTGCGGCAATCACAGCTAACGGGATTACAGTAATAGAAAACTTGCCTCGGATAGAGGATGTAATTATATTGGCAAACGCAATTAGGTCGATTGGGGTTAAATGTGAATTTCAAGACCCTCACACGCTGATTGTCGATAGCCGGAATGTTACGGATTTTAAAATTAATTATGATTTAACCCGTAGAATGCGTGCATCGTATTATCTGTTAGGTGCTCTTCTGGGTCGCTTTAAGTGCGCCATAGTGCCATTACCGGGTGGATGTAATTTCGGGGCCCGCCCCATCGATCAACATATTAAAGGTTTCGAAGCACTGGGTGCTAAAATATTACTTAAGCATGGTTTAATACATATTGCTGCTGATAGACTGATAGGAAGCCATATTTATTTGGATATGGCCAGTGTTGGTGCGACAATCAATATAATGCTGGCAGCTGTTCACGCTGAGGGCACAACAACTATTGAAAATGCGGCAAAAGAGCCGCATGTTGTAGACACAGCTAATTTTTTGAATATGCTGGGTGCTAATGTTAAAGGGGCAGGTACAGATATTATCCGTATTTCCGGAGTCAAAGAATTACATGGTGCTGAATACCAAATTATTCCAGATCAAATTGAGGCTGGCACATATATGATAGCTTCAGCAATAACCGGAGGCGACGTCAAAGTATGCAATATTATACCAAAACATATGGATTCACTGTCAGCGAAACTGGTTGAAATGAATTGCAAGCTTGAGGAAGGCGGCGATTATATACGTGTAAGAGGTGCGGAAGTGCTTCAGGCCGTAAATATTAAGACGATGGTCTATCCGGGCTTTCCTACCGATCTTCAGCCGCAGATGACTGCGCTTTTGGCAACTGCTATGGGGACAAGCCTCGTAACAGAGTCTGTTTTCGACAATCGTTACCAGTATATTACAGAGCTTAGGCGTTTAGGATGTACTGTTACAGTCGAAGGCCGAGTGGCAGTCGTCGAAGGCAGTTCTCTATATTCGGGTGCTGAAGTGAGTGCTACAGATCTGCGGGCGGGTGCCGCCTTGGTAATCGCAGGTCTTGCGGCCAAGGGTGCTACTGCTATAAGAAATGTGAAGTATATTGATAGAGGATATGAGGATATAGAACATAAATTGTCTTCATTGGGTGCAGACATACGCCGCGTTAGTCTTAATTCCGGCATGAAATATGTAGGAGGGGTAGTTATGCAGCCGCCACTGACTGAGTACGCGACTTGAGATTTTGTCCCTTAGCTAGCGGCTCAAGCGGTAACTCTGCTTATGTAGGCGCCGGAGGGACTCATATTCTTATCGATGCGGGAATTAGCGGCAAAAGCATTGAAGCAGGTCTTAGTGAGCTAGGTTTGGAAGGCCGGCAGCTATCTGCAATATTAGTTACACATGAACATTCTGATCATATCGTGGGTGTGGGTGTAATGTCGCGGCGTTATGAGCTGCCGATTTATGCCTCACCCAAAACATGGCGGTATTTTGATAGACATGGGGTTATAGGTGCGATCGAGCCGCATTTGGCCCGGCGGATCGAGCCGGGACAAATGTTTGAAGTTGGCAGCCTGCAGGCTGTGGCTTTCGATGTACCGCATGATGCCTCACAGCCGGTTGGATATTCGATTTTTGCGGGAGGCCGCAAAATTACTGTTGTGACTGATGCGGGAGAGGCTACGAGCACTATACGCAATTATGTTTCTGGTTCGGATATAGTTTTGTTGGAGAGTAATCACGATTTGGATATGCTAAAAAACGGAAAGTATCCTCAGGCTCTGAAGAGGCGAATTTTAGGGCCTTGCGGACATTTGTCTAACAAAGCCGCTGGAATGCTCTTGACAGAGACAGCTACAGAAAAGATGCGTTATGTTTATTTAGGTCATTTAAGCGAGGAGAATAACAGGCCATTGGTAGCGTTCGGCACAGTCGAGGGTATATTGTATAATCAAGGGATTCTCCCACAGGTTGGGCTGCAGCTGATTATTGCACAGCGTCACGGTGTGAGCGCTGTGATTGAATTATAGCCAGGTCAAAAGCTCGCCCAACTGTAAGAATCATTGCTGTTGGAGGGCTTAAAGAGGCGTTTTTTTTAGAAGCGGCCGACCATTATATGGGTCGCTTGAAGAAGCTATGGGATATTTCAGTAATCGAGCTGCCCGACGAGGCAGATTCTTATACTAGTGAAGCAGGGCGTTTGGCTGTGCTTGAGCGGGAAGGGGAACGTATACAGAGTTGTTTTAGGCCGTTGGATGTGAGAGTCGCGCTGGATGTTAGGGGAAAGATGGCTGGAAAGCCTTTTTTTAGTGAACTTCTAGGCAGAGCGGCATTCGAACAGCGTTCTTTGGTGTTTATTATTGGTGGTTGCTTAGGGATAGCGGATAGTGTGTTGCGACAGACTAAGTATAAGGTTAGTTTGTCTGAGCTTACATACACGCATCGGTTGGCGAGGCTTCTGCTTTTTGAAATTCTTTGCGGTGTTATGGAAGGCTAAATTCAGGAACCAAGAGAGCTAATCAAACATTTTGGCGGAATGTTATTGAGATGCTCTTTGGTTCTTTTTTATCTTCTAGTGCTTGGAATATGCCTTAATCTGCAAACGGGGAGAGGAACTGTGTTTTATAGAAAAGCCTTTACACTAGTTGAATTATTGGTTACAGTTGCTATTCTCGCGATTCTACTCATGATAAGCATACCCTTTTTTCATTCAAATACTAAATCCGCAGCTAGAAGCACGACAATAGCTAATCACAATCTTATAGTTACAGCTGTAGCCATATATTGGCATGAAAACCATTTATTACCATCGAGTCCTTGTGATATTAGCCCTTTTCTGCCAAATACTATTTGCGAACCTTGCAGTATATGCTCCGCACCAGGGTTGAACGATAACCCTGCTGGATCGGTATATAAAATGTTCTTCGAGAGCATTAGTACAGATACTTTCTTAGTTATTACTGCTGAACTTGATGGTGTATTAGTCGCAACTTGGAGAGAGAAAGTGTAATTCTCAGCTTCACGCATATTACTGCCTCCAATCGATTAATAAAAAGAGTAAACTGTTTGCTTTATGGCAAGCGGTTTTTTTTTGGAATCTCTGCCAATAATAAGATCAGAATCGGGCAATAAGGGTAGGGATCCATGTTGATTAGCACAGATTATTTCACAACTTTGCTAAAAACGGCAAATGAGGAAAATGCAACAGACTTACACATGTGCACTGGCAGCCGACCTTTAATTCGTGTTAATGGGAAGCTGAGAGCTTTAGGACAGACCATTAAATCCACTTCAAGTGATATTGATACAATAATAGATAATCTTGTTAATCTTCGTCAAAGAAAAAAGCTTGAAGCGGATCGGGTATTGGATATTTCGTTCTCTGTGCGGGGGTTGGGGCGTTATCGTGCTAATATTTATTCCCAGCGCGGGACTTATGCCATAGCTATTCGCATGTTGCCGAGTGACATACCGCGTTTAGAGGATTTAGGGTTGCCACTTTCGATGGAGAGGTTTACCTCGAAAGCCAGTGGCCTTTTTTTAACAGCAGGCTCCACAGGCAGTGGGAAGTCTACAACCCTTGCAAGTCTTATTGATATGATAAACAGGAACTTCCATTATCATATTCTAACAATTGAGGATCCGATAGAGTATTTGCATCAGCATAATAAGAGCTTAGTAACTCAGCGCGAAATAGGCGAGGATGCAGATAGCTTTGCATCGGCTCTACGTGCTGCACTTCGTGAGGATCCGGACGTTATCTTAGTAGGTGAGATGCGAGATCCTGAAACTATTGCAATTGCCTTGACAGCGGCTGAAACGGGACATATGGTGTTTTCGAGCATTCACACTATAGGTGCCGCAAAGAGTATAGATCGCATTATCGACGGATTTGCGCCAGAACAGCAGTCACAGATACGAACTCAGCTGGCAACAGTTTTAGAGGGCGTTGTTTCGCAACAATTAATTCCCCGCGCAGATGGGCCCGGCCTGGTGGTGGCTAGCGAATTAATGATTGTGAACACTGCTATAAGGAATCTTATACGCGAAGGTAAGCATTATCAAGTAAACAACATTATTCAAACAGGCCAATCTCAGGGCATGCAGCTTATGGAAGCAAATCTAGCCCACTTGGTAAACTCAGGCGTAATTTCATTAGAGGATGCGATCCTGCGGACACAAGATCAGCAACTATTTAAACGGTTTCTGAACAGGAGATGAGCATTTGCAGACATTTACTTATATGGCAATTGACAGAGAAGGGCGCGATGCACGTGGGTCTAAGTTTGCTGTAAATACAGCGGCTGTGGAGCAGTTTCTTAAACAGAGAGGGTATAAGAACACGAAGGTTTTTAAATCGGTAACTGATGCCAGCAAAAAGCGGGTTGGCAGTAAGGAATTGGCGGTGTTTTGTCGAATGATGTCCGTGGTGTTTATCTCACATCTTTCGATTACTGATGGGTTGAAATTGATTTCAGAACAGACGGAGAATAAAGAGCTATGTGTAACGTTAGTAGAAATACATCATTTTATGGATGAGGGCTACACATTTGATCAAAGCATAGGTATGTATCCGCATATTTTTGGGGATTATTTGCTGAATATGATTTCAGTCGGTGAGATTAGCGGCTCGCTGGATAATATATTTGCTCAAATGTCCTCACATTTCGAAAAGGAGGATAGGGTAAAACGCAAGCTGAAGTCTGCCGTTTCATACCCTATAGCACTGGCAGTTTTTATGACGGGCATTATAATCATACTTATTGCTAGAATTTTACCTATGTTTGAGGCTACCCTTGCGTCTATGGGTGGCGTGATGCCAATTAGTGCGTCTTTTATATTTGTTGTGGCCAATTTCATTAGCAGGCACTCAATAGTGTTTATTGCTGCGATTTTAGCTATTGCCGTGGCTTTAGTGTTATGGCTGAGGACAGCAAAAGGACGTCTTACGCTAGACAAGTGGAAAATTAACGCACCCTTGTTTAGATATGTAAACCGTCGGATAATAACGTCGCGATATGCACGTGGCCTTTCGATTTTACTTAAGGGTGGAGTGCAGCTGATAAATGCAATGCAAGAGATTATTAATTTAGTTAATAACAGGCATTTGGAAAATCTATTTCAAAATGCGGTAATACGAGTGAAGAATGGGGACAATCTTGAGGATATATTTAGTGAAATGAGGATTTTTCCACCATTGTTTATTCGGCTGGTAACTATTGGCCATTCGGCAGGGCAGTTGGATGAGATGCTTGAAAAATCGGCTGGTATTTTTGATGAGGAAGTTGACCATGCCATTGATAGCATATCTCAGACTGTAGAGCCTGTACTTATAATAATCCTTTCTATTGTGGTTGGCATTATACTGCTCTCCGTTATGTTGCCGATGATAGGAATTATGAACGCAATAGGGTAGGGGTGGGACACAGTGAACCGGAAATACGGCTTATATACGGCTGCTCGGTTGTTGAACGTTTTGATAATAGGTCTCGTATGTGCTTTGATATTTGCTGCAGCTATAAGAATGGAGGCCGAAAATGCAAATGAACAGGTGGACCGATTGCGTGAGGCCATAAGAAGGGCAGCCATTCAATGCTATGCCCTGGAAGGTGCTTTCCCAAGCGATGTGCATCATCTAAGGAACTATGGGGTTATCATTGACGATAGCAGGTTCATTATCCACTATGACTTAAGCGGCATTAGCAATTATATGCCGGAAATATATGTTTTCCCGAGGTAATTATTATGAGGCCTTTTGACGAGTGCGGAAGTGGCACGACAGAATCTTTAATGGTTATGACACTCTTGATTTTTTTCGGATTGTCAATATATTCGCTAGTGCTTTCAGGCAGTTCTGTCATGCAACATATTGAGGAAGAAAAGGTAGCTCAGATAGAGGCTAGGACAGCTGGTTCATATATTAACGTTCGCTTAAGGCAATTTGATGTGGCAGATTCGGTTGTTGTTACTGCTAACTCAGTAAATGGTAGCAATTCGATACTGCTTAAAAGCCGAAATCCCGCTGCTCCAGAGCTGGATTATGATATGTGGATATTTTGTGAGGACGGCATACTAAAGGAAGTATTGTCGATTGCTGACATGGAGCCGATTTGGGAAGCTTCCAACAGTATAGCGCAGATAGATGACTTTACTGTGGATCAAATAGGTGATTACATCATATACTCAATTGAATATTCCTATAACTACGAAAGGCAAAAGATAAAGAAAAGGCTTGAAAAGGCTATTTTCCTTCGGAGCCGACAAGACAGCAGGTGGGTTACATGAGGGATGAGGCAGGGTTTTCACTTTTGGAAATTACAATATCTATTGCTGTACTTGTATTGCTTAGTGGGTTCATTGTCCAGATGTTTGTTACATCTATTCATTTGAACCGAAGGGCATATAATTTGGATATGGGTGTCAGTGCTGCTATCCGATCCATTGAAACCCTTAAAGGGGAACCGATGCCGACAGAAGGAGTAACGATAGCATATTTTTACGACAGCAGTTGGAATCTGGTAACTATTGAGTCTGAGTTATCAGAGGCACATACGGAGAAAGTTGAATTTGTTTTGGTAGTGAATGCAAAGGAAGAAGAATCTCATGAATCTGAATTGTTTACAGAATTTGATTTAAGCGGCAATTACGTGCTTTGTTCGGGCAGTTCTAAGTTATATAGTGTCGCCGCGACAATCTATGAGGTGAAATCAAACGATGAGCATGAGGCAATCGTTAGCTTAAACACAAGCAAATATCAGCTGGTTAGGTGATGTTGTGAAACAATTTTTTACTGATGAGAGCGGAGCTTCTTCTGTATTGATTATTTTTATGATGCTTGTATTGGTTACATTAGGCGCGTATTCTATTTCTTCGGCGCGGATTAATTATGTCTTTAGTAGAAAATCGATGGAATGGAACAAGAATTATTATGAGTGTGATCTAGAGGCTGAGAGGTTTTTAATGGTTCTTGACAAAGCTTTGGCTGATTCGGAGTGGGTAACAGTGGAAGGTGCTTTTGGTCGGTGCACCGATGTAGTGAACACTATAAACAGCATAAGTCCGGAAAATGCAGAAGATGAGTTGAATAGGTATTTCAAATCTAACGTTATTGAGAAGCTACAGGCATTAGTTGAGCAGTATCCCAATATGAAAGTGCAAGACGAGGGGCCAGTTGTTTACATGACGATATCGAAAGACAACAGTGCCATAGATCTAAAAATAGCTGTTTCACCATTCCGTTATACTTATGAAACAGCTGATAATAGGGTTAAAGCTGTATTGGATGACAGTTTGAAACGTTATTCAGTTTTAGAGTGGCGACAGCGTCAGATAACTGTTGATGATGATATGCACAGGTCTTTGTGGGACGGAGCGGTGGAATAGTGCTAATATAATGGGCCGATTACTTACAATGGAAACAAGACGTAAGTAATGGCCCGGTGGTAAATTGCCATTATTATTGAACAAATGGTGCTTGCATTATACGTGGAAGGAACATCGAACAAGTGATCGCGTTGATAACTAGAATTACGAAATAAGCCCAAAATGGGCTAATCGAAAACTCAGCACTTTTCTTTATGCCTCGATATAATACTACTACGTGTGCTATGATACCCGCAATAAATAAGTTGATGGCCCCGCTTACCGAGAAAAAGCTGAGTAGGATAGCAATTGCCATTGAAGCACTGCTCATTATAGTTGATGCCGTAACGATATTCATGACTCTAATGATATGAAAGTCTATTTTAAATTTCGAATATAGAAATTGCACACCAATAATCAAAATGAACATATAAATGACACTTGAAACAAATCCAGCAAGCTTAAAGCGGAATAGTATTTGGCTCAAATCAGAGCTTCCACGCACTGGTGACTGGCCTCCCATTATCATTATACCTAATATTGAGCCCGTGAGACTATTTTGTACAGACATTCTATAAAAAATTGCTGATAAAATTGAATGCATTCCGCCAAGGAAAATCCAGACGTGTCCTTTTGAGTGAGCTGCAGTAATGATAGCATCTTCGGGTTCGATTGAAAATGATTGTATCATTGCTTTAAGACTATCAGCTAACATCCCATTTGACTGTTCTGGAGCGTTGGGTTTGATCTCATCATTATTAGCACCACATTTTGAACAATGCGGTGAGTTTTCTTTCAATAAATTGCCACATTTTACACAATGCATAATGTGTACCTCCAAGAGTTATACACGTATAGGTTCACGCGGATAGTATTTGCGCAAACATCTACATATATTCGTCATTGGGGCTGTGCCTACTTCAACCCATCACTAAAGTTCTTCAAATCCTGCTTTACGCTTTCTGGTAATTGGTTGTATTCTATATCAGAAATCGCGCCTTCGAGCGTATATAGGTGTACTGGACAGATCATACATATATTTGCATATCGCAATTTTAGCCGAGCGAAGGCTTCTTTGCTGCCAACTTTCTTTAATTCCTCAGCTGTCGTAATATCAATAGATTTTAGCTTCTTTTCCATTTCTTTACCAATGTTCCGCAAGGAAGTTAATTCAGCCATTTATATCATCTCCTACTAAGGTATTTGGACAAAAATAACTGGTCAAGCCAGCGAGGATTTTTGGTGCGATTCGAGGAGTGGCTGGGTGCGGCGTACATGCTATCGACTCACCTTTATATCATCTACATATAAGGTCTGCATAGTATCTCCAGTTTCAAAAACCCACTCCATACTAACAATCTCACCTTCAAGTCCAGAAAACTCGTTAGTTGGGATAGTGACTATTTGTAAAACAGGCTCACGATTGTTAAATAAAAGAGATGCTATTGGTGAAAAAATGTTAACAGTTATAGGGTTAGCTACTCCACCAAAGTCATTTATATGCCTTGAGGCTGTGTTGCCATTAGCATCTGTTAAAGTTATTTCAAAGTATACATTCTCGTCATCGTCTCTATGGTTACCAGAGCTTAACGACATATAAAGCACATCTCCGGCTGACACAACACCACTTGAAAACTGTGTTCTAAAAACAGGAGTTTCTTCGCTCTCGCCAAACTCCAGCGTTAGCACTCTATTTGTACCAACCCCAAAGTTGATCGGCAACGTTGCGCGCGTCCATGTTCCAAAGCCTTCAGCAGAGTATCTCACTAGCCCAGTAGACGAAGCTGCCATATCAAAACCGTCATCAAAATTGTCTAATAGCACCATGCTGTTATCTGCAAATGCTGTATAATACTTTACTGCAGGCAGCCAATCTGAACCATAAGAAAAATCTCTAAACAATGCTGTGTATTCGTATCTACCATGTAAGGCAGCTTCTAAAAATGCACCAATAAATACCTTTGCAGCTTGCTGCTGTTCTTCTTGCGATATAATAGCTCGCCTATTTGTTGCTAAAGCTAAGGGCATAGGTGCGTCTAGCCCGCCCCAAACTGAGTTGAACTGACCATGGTTGGCATTTTTCATCCAAACCTTAGCTTTAATACCAGCTTCAGATACATCAACCTGGTTAAACATATCCGCGCCCATAAAGCTAAACACATCCTTATCATGCCCACCATGAAATACCAGATAATTAACTCCTTCTAAGTAAACTTCTAAGCCCGCAGGCACATATTGTCTGTGTGTAGGGGCTATGGCGATGGCAGAATTTATGCTAAACGGATAGTTAAATGTAATATTACCATTGCCTGGGTAGTGGTTAAGATCAGCAAAAGCAGCAGCATGCCCTACAGCTTCCCCACCACGGGAATGCCCTATAAGTACAACTCTCTCAAAATCTACCATATTGTAGAACTGATGAGCAGGGTCAGTGCTCCATTCATGCCACTGGAGCACATGTTCTAATAGAACAAAACCTCTTACAGCGTTTTCTCTTTGCAAACTAGAAACCATCATCATGTCATAAAATGCAGAACTATTTAAAAAGTTCTGGTCTACTGATGCTGCTATAATGCCACGGCTAGCAAGAAATTCCCCTAGATAAGTGTATCCAAGATCGGAGCGTCTGCCGGCTGCATGGTTGCCATGCACAATGAGAGTTAAAGGAAATGGCCCACTTCCTTCAGGCATCCACACTTGAGCGTTTAGCGGCAGAGCATCTGGCTCAAAACCAAGGCTATTGCTGCGGACACTGCTCCAGCCATGTAAAAATCCAGATGCATCTGTTGTGTTTGAAGTAATGACATCTTCGCCAGGAAATGGATTAGTGCGCTGGTTTTGTGATGCATAAAAATACACTCTATGGCTGTAATTACCAGGCAGCGATGGGTTTTGCAGAGTGCCTGTGCTTGCTGGCACTGCATTTGGATGCGGTACAGCCAACACTGCAAATTCTGGTCTGTCCTCTTGGCGCAGCATTGGCCCAGGCCAAATAATTAACACTGCAAGTGCAATTACAGCCATGCCAGAAAAAATTGCTATGGCATAAAGTGGGATTTTTTTAAGCTTCCTAAGAGTCTTATACTGCCCAGAAATAGACATAATGCTTATGTATACAAATGTTAGCATAAAAATTGAAAGCGGAATCAAATAAACCGCAAGGTAAAACGTAGTTGTAAGCAATATTATTGACAACAAAAGCACAAGCACCACTTGCCAACGCAAACGCTTAAAAATATTTAATACCAAAGTTAACAACAAGAAAACCGCCAATGTTAACCCAAGAATTATCCCCCACGTAGCTAGCAATGGGCCTGCGCCATAGTGGCGCAACATACTGGTTAATGAATATCCCGCAAATATAAAAGATATAAGCAGCACAGATAATAATCCCCACTTTAATGCAGGGGAAAGTTCTCCTAAGAAAAAATTGTGAGTCATTTTGCAAAAAGATTTAAAGCGGTTTTGCTTTTGCTGCTGTTCTTGTTCCATATTAATAACCCCTCCTAATAAGTAATAAAGACAAAGCAATATACGGCAGTTTAGGTAGAATGTCTTAATTTAAGCAAGCAAAAAGCGACAGCCATGTCAGACTGTCGCCTTTAAGCAGATATAATTAATTATCATCTTCATTGTCTTCTCTATTATTTTGAGGTTCTTGTACTTGCTTTTGCGTCAAGGTCTTTTTTAAATAATTCCAAAAAAACGCAAGTACAAATGCTGCAAAACCTACAAAGAGGGTAGTAGCAACAGATGCAATATAAACGCCAACAGACCAGGTAAGTGCGTTCCAGAGTATTTGGGAAATTACTGGCCTATTAACTTCTGTACTGATAATATCTTCGTAAAGTGAAAAATTAATAGTGCACAACGCGTTATCATCGCTGAATTCGCCTAGGTTAACAAGTTGCTCCTGAATCATAATATCAACCTGAATAATCCTATCAGTAATTTGCAGCAATTCTGGAATACTGCCTCCATGAGCTTTTAGCTCCTCATAACTCTCTCTGCGTCGTTCAAGCATTTCCATTTCAGCAAGCATTTGGCGGTATTCAAATGTTCTATCTACTATTGTTGATGAAGAGGAAACTAATTCTCCGATTTCCAGCATTTCTTCGCGCATTTGATCAAAATTATCAGGCCGTACACCAATGACAAGATCCACACGACGATCTCCGGGTAAGCCTCGGCTGTCTTCCATTTGAACTACAGCACCGTTTTCTTCCAAAATCTCATGAAACCGAGCGAAATCGTCGTTAAAATTAGCTGTTGTAGACACAATATTGGCAATACGTTCGTATTTTAGATCTAGAACCGCACCAATCCCCGCTGAAGTATGTTCCACCTGCTGAGTTGCAACGTTTTTTACAGAACTCCTATCAAAAGCCATAGAATAATCTAGAAAGTGAGAATATCTGTTAAAACTAGGAGTAGTAAGCGCAACTGTAGGCGCGTTATAAGTATAAACTACCCGGGCTGCGAAAATGATCACAAATGACAATGCTAAGAATATAAAAATTCGTTTAATCAAATTAAGATCTATACAAAACCGCCTCCCTAATAATTCTTGCCTAAATTAACTATAACCTATTGACAAGCTATCCTTGTTGTGATTAACATGTTTATTATAACAACCAAGTTTGCTGATGTCAATCATTAGCGAAATTGCATAATTTGTAAATATTATTGTTGAACTTACTCTGTTTATGTCTAAACGATCCTTAAATTATGTTACAGCTTTCAGTATATTTCAAATCTAATATGTACCTCAAAAAATATACACTAAGGAGAAATTATAATGATCTTAAGAAAAAAACAATGGCAACAATTTTGTGATAGATTCCAATCATCTTATGTTAAGGGTGAGGTTTTTAAAAATGAAAGAATTGTAGCAACTCTTCAGAATTTGCAAACAGGCGATATTGAAGATGTTCCTATCGGCGTGAAATTTTAAGTATGTGCTCACTGGCTATTAACAATACTACGTTGGAAAGACGAGCTCTGAATCGTAGCCTTGATGAACTCGTAAATCATCGGTTTATGGTAGTATGCGCGCCGGCTGGCTATGGTAAAACCACAGCTATATCTCAATGGATAAATAAAAGTACTCGGGCTAGAGCTATCTACTCCATAGATGAATACGATAATAACATTGCCGATTTTTGTGAGCGTTTTTGTCATGCACTTCTCGCCTGCCAACCTCGTAATAATGTGCTAAGAGAAATTGCTCATCACCCTTCTTTTCGAAATGCACCCAACGAGTTTGCGTTTCGTGCTGTTTCTGCTCTATTTAGCAGGAAGCAAACCGTGCTTGTAATAGATGATTTGCACTTGATTAGCAATGACGAAGTCTTGCGGCTTTTACTTAACTTTTTAAAGCGTCTTCCAAAGAATTTTCAAATTATATTAATCAGTCGTCACGATTTACCAGTTGGTTTTTCAGAGCTTTGGCTAAAGGGTCTAGCTGCCCGTATTGACGCAGAACAGTTCCTTTTCAGTGTTAACGAGATAAAAGCACTATATAGAAAACGCGGCAATCATATTACTCAGGAACAGGCGAATAGTATTAGCCAACAAACTCTTGGTTGGGCAATGGGTATAAATGCCTTTTTGCTATCTGGTGGAGAATCATTTGATATGGCTGGTGAGTATCTATCTGATTTTATTGAGGAAAACATATGGAGAAAATGGGATGATGTAACCCATAATTTTATGCTCTGCACTGCGGCGTTGCACGATCTAATACCTTCTTTGTGTGATGCAGTGACAGGTGTGGATGGCAGCGATGATCTTCTTAAAAAGCTTGTGCAAAAGGGGGCTTTTACTTCTAAACTGCAGAACGGCGCTTATCGTTATCACGATTTATTTAAGCACTTTTTGAAGAGCAAAGCGAATGAGAGAGGCAAAGGTTTTTTTGTGTCTCTTTTAGAGTTAGAAGGAAATTGGCATTTATCCCAAATGGATTTTTACAATGCGATTGATCGCTTTATCCAATGCGAAAATTACGATGGTATAGCAAAGTGCTTTGAATTTATGCAGGCTTCTGGTCTCGTTAATTTTTCGACTAGTAGATTTTTAGCAGTACTAAATCAGTCAGTAATTAGAGACACCACTCAAAGATACCCCCATTTACTGTACTTTTTGGCTTACAGTTCTCTTGCTAAAGGAAATTTGAACGATACAATTTTCTTTATGGATGAGTATTATAATAAATGCTCAGGTGTTGAGGAAGGTGGTTTGCTTCTTACGCATAACATTATTTATATGCTTTTTTTAGATTTTCGTGTTTCAGCAACCCAGATTCCTGACTTTATAGTTATTCCAAGCGATATGACCAAAATTGTAGCACAAAAGTGGAATTTATCTATGCATATGCCGTTGCTTCATCGTGGTGTTATTGATTACTCAATAGAGGCTGAGCTGGATGTGGCTGACTTTATGAAGAACCAAATGTTAGCAAAAACAGGCTGGGCCTATGGGGATAAAGCCCCTTTGATTATTGAGATTATAATAGCAGGATTACTTTATGAGCGTGGTGATTTAGAAAAAGCGCATTTATATGCTTTACAAGCAAATGCGATGATAAAAGAAGATTTCTTAATAGACACAAAACTCTGTGCCATGTATATATTGGTTCGTATATTGGATGCTATCGGTGATGCTAACAAGGTGTTAAAGATTATGCAAACAATATTAAGTTCGATAGAGGAAAGTAAGGCATACCAACTAAGCCCCAATTATGATGCATTTGTTGCACGTCGCAAATTTGTGCAGGGTGACATCGAATCAGCAGAGTGTTGGATTGATTTACAGGGAACTATCGCTCCTACTTTTTGGGGTATATATGTTTCTCTTACTACAAGCAGAGCCTTTATAGTAACAGAGCAATACGATTCTGCCATTATTTTGCTTGGAAAGGTTTTAGAAATCGCTAGTGCATTTAATAGAACGCATGACATTATAGATGCACAAATATTGCTAGCTATCGCTTGCTGGAAAAGGAAGCGCAGTTTTCAAAACAGAGCGTTAGAGCATTTAGATGCTGCTTGTCGTAATGCATATCCATATGGTTACATTCAAATGTTTATAAACGAAGGCACTGAGATTTCGGGTATGTTGTATAGGTTGCAAAAGCGTGTTGAACAACAAGGGGACGATAACAAAAAGCATCTATCCTTTATAAAAATGCTGTATTTACAAACAAATGTCATCCCAGATGTAATGATCAAAAAAGATAAGCCAGAGAAAATAATAAAGTTTACTGATAAACAAAAAGCAATAATGCATCTGATATGTGAAGGTAAAAAACAAAAAGAAATCACTGAAGCTTTGCACATAAAACAATCAACTCTTCGCTCTCACCTTGATTCAATTTACAATAAGCTAGAGGTAACTAACATAATGGATGCAGTAAAAAAGACAAATGAACTGAGACTATTAGAGAAGCAGATAATGTAAAAAGCAATAACTCCGAAAAACACCTACCAAAATAAGGTAGGTGTTTTTATTGTGGAGATACATAAAAGGATATTATTGAACTTGAAAGAATTATTCTCAACAATAAAATAAAAAACACCCCCCTTGTTGTGGTTGCAAAAGCTCTATAAGTTGCTACCCTTATAAAACATGAACGAAGGGGAGAGAAAACAAATTGATGATATAGCTATATTAGCGATACAGGGGCAGGCATAGCAGAATCCACTTCGCAATCTTTAGACACCATTGTAAAAAATGCGACTGAAGTACTTGAGATTATAAATAGCATCTCTAGGGCTTCTAGAGAGCAAGCAGCGGCAATAGGCCTGGTTAATGAAGGACTTGTAAAAATAGCAAATGTGGTGCAAAACAATACGATTGTTTCTGAAGAAACAGCGGCGGCATCTGAAGAACTTAACTCACAAGCTGAAATGCTCCAACAGCTTGTGTCTTATTTCAAACTGAGAAAGGAGCCCATGTAGGTGGCAAGCGTAAAAATCGAAAATGATCAATTGGTAATCACAGTGCAAGGAATTAGGAAATATTTTGCTATGAAAAGTGAAATCTATGTGCCCTTAGCCAATGTGGAAGCTGTAACAACTGGCGCAGAATGGAAAGGCTTGCAGAGGGCCCTTGATAGAATATTTGGAACTTCTAACGAGTTATATTATGAATGTAGGTTTGGACAAGATGGTGATAAAGTGTTTTATGATCTTTTGCGAAAAGAAGAAGCCGTTGTACTTTCATTAAAAAAAGAGAATTTTGATCAGCTGATTGTTGGCTGCGAAAATCCCGAAGAAGCAGTTAATTTAATTCAGCGAGCCTTGAATAATGGATAGGTGGAAAAGCAGACCCATCATAAAAGCCCAAAAAGTATTTCACATACTTCTTGAGCTTTTATGAGGGAAATACACAGAAGGAGCCTTTTTGGACACTTATAGGGTAGCAAACTATAGAGCTTTTGCAACCACAACAAGGGGGGTGTTTTTTATTTTATTGTTGATAATAAGTCTTAAAAATTCAATAAGATCCTTTTATAAAAAGATAGTCGAGAAAACTGCTACCCTTCAGAATAGTGGATGAATCGACAAGGTCTTATAATTGCGCGAATGCGCTGGTTTTCAGGTCTGGCAACTACATCCCCAGCCTTATGGCCAGGGATGAAACGCCAGATGGATTTAAGCCCCTCGAATACACGAGGGTAGTGCGTACTCTACGTCACTGTTACCATGACTTCCCTGAGTGGTATTCTGCTAAAGCATACTCGTTGTCATCTTTGCCGTTACCGCACTTTACAATTAGGCCCGCATTCACCATTTCACGAATGATTGTATATGCGCGAGTCTGTTTTACTAAAAGCAATTCCTGAACAATCTCGTTAGTAACAAAGGCTTTTTTTTGCAAGTAATCTATTATAGCCTTATGCTGATGTTTTGGTTTGTACACTGTATGGAGAGGACGAACATAGTTCATGTTGGGTAAGGTTAGTGAAAACGCACCGTTTGTCGCATTGATTTCAGGTTTCGGCTCAAAATCTTCGTAGTATTGCATGATAAGCCGTAAGCCAGTGCCATAAGCTTCAATATGTTTAAGACGATAAAACACATTTGCCAATTTCTCGTTACGTGGTTGTGATATTCCAACAAACAGATCCTCTGTCCGCAGACCTGGCACCAATCCCCCAAGTGACACAAATTCTGCTCGATCATCATATTGATTCACTATGATACTTCCAGAAAATCCATAATCTCTATGAATGATTGCGTTGAGAATAGCTTCACGCACAGCTGTTTCAGGATAATCGAATTGCTCGATACGGTCAAGCCCCGAGACAGTGGCAGCCAAATTGTTGGATAGCCGCAAAAAATCATATGCTTGGCGCATTTGCCTAAGGAGCGACCCCTCAACTTCTTTTCGTGTTTTGAACTCACCTTTTTTTGTACCATTAAATACGGCGAATTTGATCGTGTGAGTGCATTGGTCGGACAGAAGCAATCCTAAATTCGTAAACAAGCCGTCTGTGCCGATAAACCCCAATGTTCTCATCTGATTCTCTCCAAACTCTACTCCGCAACGTTCAAACTCAGAGGCAGCCTCTTTGAATGTCAGGTCTTGAGAGAGGGAACGGGCGGTTTCAAACTTGTCACCGTCCGTTAGTTTAATCATTTGTCGTATTTGTTCAAAGCTAGCAGGAACACTTGATGAACCCTGACGAACATAGACTCCGGTGGGCTTCAATCCCTTTTCAGGGAGAAAGTATGGTTTATGCGTTCCCTCTTTTACGGTTATGACAATGCCATTATCATCAGTTTCATATCCTACAAACATTGTCAAGTCAGGGGAAATGCTATCGCGTATACTGTTTGTTATCTGTGTTAGTGTTTCATCTACATCTCTGAGCGGATAAGGCTCGCCATCATCGTCACGCCCGACGTATATAATCCCACCTTCAGAGTTGGCAAATGCTATGACCTCTTTTTTAATATCGGATGTGTATTCTCGTTTATATTCTATATAATTTGATTCGCGCATAATTTCACCTTTATTCCATGTTTTCATAATCATATCACATCGTATCACGTTTTTCAAGTGATATGATGTGAAGCGTATGGAACAAAGAGATTGTTATCATGAAGTACATTAGAGAATTTTCATTAAAAAATTTAATGTATAAAAATAGAATTTTATATTGATATATTGTTTTTTGCACTGTACAATAGACGCATCTATTATCGCGTTTTGCACCTTCCTAATCGGAATCAAATCATTGGCCTGACAAACAGAAACCACATAGTACATACTTTGCGGGTTAGACGAGTCTAGCTCGCATGACAGTGGCTTTCTACTCGATTTCAGCTTACATGGGATGCGGAGTTAATCCGCGTCTCGTTCGAGATTTAGGCACAATTTTTTCATTTGCTATAAATACGAGCTATAGGCAAACGCTCCCACTTTTGGGTGCTTGATAGGCACTATAACCTTACTTATTCAGAGAGAGACATGGCCTAAATCTTTGACTCTCAGGTTCACTGTGCGGATTCGATATCAAGGCTACGTTATTCGTTAATTGATAGGCTACTTAGAACTCCAAAACTCCAAACTCTCAAATCATTAAGGGGAAATTGCTATAAAAATTTTACTTGTACAACCTAAAATGCACAAACGACCAATGGACACCAGTTTAAAAACCTGTATGGCTCCTTCCCTTGCGTTGCTTACCTTAGCGAACCTTACACCGGATGGTCACGAAGTGATAATAATTGATGAAAATATTGATAAAATAGATTATAAGCGCGACGTAGATTTAATTGGCATAACGATAACTCTAGATGTGCTTCCACGTGCTATTCTGATAGCAGAAAGGTTTCGCAAAAAAGGATTACCAGTTGTAGCTGGCGGTGTTCATGTAACTTGTAGCCCAGACGAATGCCTGCAATATTTTGATGCTATTTGTATTGGAGCTGCTGAACGAGTATGGGCTTTGATAATGGAAGATGCATCCAGAAAAAAACTTCAGCAGATATACCACAATATTGTTGATTTTCGAGGGGATGAGATTGCTCCGCCGAAATACACTGCTCTTAACAAGGGACGTTATTTATATACAAATATTGTTTTGACGAGCAGAGGCTGCCCGAACAAATGTAGCTTTTGTTATAACAGCTGTAAAAACCGAGTATATGTCAGGCGACCAATACAAGACGTTCTTAGAGATATTGATTCCCTTAAAACAAGGCATGTGATGTTCAGTGATGATAACTTTATTGGCTGCCCAGAATATACTAAAGAGCTACTCGAAAATTTTCGAGGAAGGAATTTGAAATGGAATACTACTGTCACAACAAAAATCGCTGATTATCCGGAATTGTTGGATCTAATGAGTGAAGTTGGTTGTCAAAGTCTTTTTATTGGCTTTGAGTCTATCAATAATGTAGCTCTACAAAGCGTTAATAAGGATAACCGTGTTGAAAAATACGAGAGTATTGTAAGGGAAATACATAGCAGGGGAATTATGATTAACGCCAGTATGGTATTTGGCTTAGATGGAGACAATTCGGATGTGTTTAAGAACACGATGGATTGGCTAGTAAAAAATAAAATTGAGACACTGACCTCACACATCCTTACGCCCTACCCAGGAACAGAATTATACAGTCGAATGAATAAAGAAGGCAGGATTGTAGAATACGACTTATCGAAATATAACACTGCATGTGTGGTATTCGAGCCTAGGGGCATGACTGCAGAGGAGCTGTATAGAGGTTATATCTGGATGTACAAGGAGTTCTACTCCTTTAAGAATGTACTACGTCGTATGCCAGAGCACAGAGCTCAACATGTACCATATATCTTATTCAATTTGTTTTATCGTAAATTTGGTTGGCTTACATCGGTAATAGCACTAATAATACCAATGCACACGCTGGGGCGGCTGGGAGCACTAATCTCTTATCGCATCAAGTAAAAATCCTAAAAGGCATATCTTATGCAGTTCTAACAATGAAATGTAAGCACTCGTATGCCAATCATATGGGTATTTTTCAATATTTTTCGTCTAGTTTGGAAAAACTATAGCAATCTGGGTGTCTTACCAATGGAGGTGCCAAATGATAAATACCGCGCTGTGCAAGCGGGTCTAAGCCAAGATTTCGGGTAAACTATGTTGCCTAAAAAAGGGCGCAAAAACCCCTTGGTCGTGTCAAATAATTTTACAAATATATGTTTGTTACGCAGCATTTTCTTTAAATCCAAAGCATAGAGTGCGTTCTTGTGTCCAGCTCGTTAACTCGCCATTGATCTGAACAGCACTAACAGAGGCTAAGATATCCGACCGTATGTATATATACCTGCATAAGTAGGGTTATGGATTTCGTGAGTCCACGCGCAAAAGTATTTCGCGCCCGACACCTCCGAACCCCTGAACATCTCGTTGTAGACATGTTCTGAATTGGTATCGAAAGCCACGTGGAGCCGACAGTTGTCAGTTCGGTTTTTTTAGCCCTGTAGCGCTCGATTGTACGCTTGCTGACGCTGACACCGCCTTTCACACTAACCGCTGCC
>Ga0123355_10004379_pt1 | contig 20539 bp, 21 predicted proteins | sample TergutEmb28metaG_3_FD_89872 | JGI IMG/M metagenome (GOLD analysis project Ga0123355, IMG submission 89872) | Embiratermes neotenicus P1 segment gut microbial communities from Petit-Saut dam, French Guiana - Emb289 P1 | ecosystem: Host-associated > Arthropoda: Insects > Digestive system > Gut ...
ACAATATACTGACAATATACTGACAATATACTGACAATATACTGACAATATACTGACAATATACTGACAATATACTGACAATATACTGACAATATACTGACAATATACTGACAATTTTATTGACAAGTCAGTTTGTTTTTGCTATAATTTGTTGAGGTGTTATTATGATTCATGAAAGTGCTACTTTAGAGTTAAAAGAAAATTTAAATGATAAATTTGAAAAAACGATTATCGCGTTTTTAAATACTAATGGCGGAAATCTTTATATTGGATTTAAAGATGATGGCTCATTAGCAGGATTAACTGAAATTGATTATATTCAGTTGCAAATAAAAAATCGATTAAGAGATAATATTTTTCCATCAACGTTAGGATTATTTGAAATAGTTGTTGAAAAACAAGATAATAAGGAATATTTAAACATTATAGTTGCTAGAGGAAACGAACGACCATATTATTTAAAAGCTAAAGGAATGTCACCAGAAGGCTGTTTTATTAGAGTCGCTAATTCTACCGAAAAAATGCCTATTAACATGATATCAACACTTTTTTCCAAAAGAACAAGAAACTCGTTGAAAAATATCTTATCACCGAACCAAAACCTAACTTTTAGTGAATTGAAAATTTTTTATAACGAACTGGGTTATGATTTTGGTGAAAACTTACTCAAACAACTAGATTTAATAAATGATGATGATCAATATAACTATATTGCTTACCTTATGTCGGATAATAATAATTTATCATTTAAAATTGCTAAATATTTAGGAAAAGATTCATTTAATATAATTGAAAATGAGGAGTTTGGTAATACATGCTTAATAAAAGTTGCGAAACGAATTTTGGAGAAACTAAATATAGAAAACACTACTTTCGCTAAAATATCTAATAATGGTAGAAAAGAAATGAAAAAAGTAGAGAGCATTGCGTTAAAGGAAGCAGTTATTAATGCTATTGTTCATAACGATTACACAAATGAGTATCCGCCTAAATTTGAACTTTTTGATGATAGATTAGAAATTACATCTACAGGAGGACTTCCTGAAAATTTCACAAGAGAAGATTTTTTAGGTGGTTTTTCTGCACCAAGAAATAAAGAGTTAATGAGAATTTTTAGAGATGTTAGACTTGTTGAACATTTAGGTACTGGAATTAGAAGAATTCTAAGGTCATATGATAAAAATATATTTGAATTTTATCCAAACTTTTTAAAGGTTAATTTTAAGTTCAATGATAATCAATTTGATAAACCGTTGTTGTCAGAAAAATCATTTGAAAATTTTGGAATTGTTGGTGCTATTTTAAATCAAATTAAAAAAAATGCTAATATAACTGCTAAAGAGTTGGCAGAGATTAATAAGGTTACTGAGAGGACAATATTAAGACATTTAAATACTCTTATTGAAACAAAACAAATAGCGAGAATTGGTTCAAAAAAAACAGGTTTTTGGAGAATAAATTAGTATTATATTAAGACAAAAACAAGGAGAAATTATGGAAAGAATTGTTGGCAGAGATTTAAGAGAAACACAAAAATTAGTTTTAGCGGGAATGTTTGTGGCTTTAGGAATTATTGTTCCTTTATTTACTGGACATTTAGTTGGTATTGGCGGTCCCATTGTTTTACCAATGCATATACCAGTATTATTATGCGGTCTAATCTTAGGTCCAAAATACGGATTCTTATGTGGATTACTCTCACCAGCACTGTCGAGTCTTTTTACTGGCATGCCACCAGCATATCCAATGTTACCTATAATGTTAGTAGAACTCCCGATTTATGGTGCTATTTCGGGGCTTCTAACACATAAATTAAAATGGCCTTTATTTTTATCTTTACCATTAGCGATGATTGCTGGCAGAATTGGCTATGGTCTAATGTTTAATACTTTATTGCTTTTTAATTCTGAAATGCGCGGCGCTACTGTATTTGTAGCTATTTCAGTAGGATTGCCTGGAATTGTGATTCAGCTGACTTTAATTCCTTTAATTATTAATGCTCTTAATCCAAAAATTAGAAAAGAAATTAAATTTATACTATCCAAAAAGATAATTAAAGAAGCTAAAGCCTTAATTGAAAAAGGTGAGGCAACCCTTGTCATAATTAATAAATCCTCAGATAACCGAAAATTAAAAATTGTCAAAACAGATAATAGAGCCGGCATAAGAGGTATCAAGAATATCTTTGAAATAGAAAAAGAGATTCTTAAGAATGCAATTATTGTTGATAAAGTTATTGGTAAGGCAGCGGCTTCAATAATGGCTTTAGCGGATGTTCAGGCTATTTATGGAATAACAACTTCACGCACCGCAATCGCAATGCTTGAAGATAATAATATTAAGTATAAGTATGATTTGCTTGTTGATGCGATAGCTAAGCAATCAGGGGGCTTATGCGTTATGGAAGAAGCATCCTTAAATACTCAAACAGCTCAAGATGCTTATGAAGCGATAGTTAGAAAGTTTGAAGAATTGAGAAGTGAAAATAAAGCATAAATTATTTTCTTATAATATGACATTATGTTGTCACATTGTTTGTTGTATAATAAGGATAAATTAAGAAAGGGAGATTTTAAAATGTCTGACAAGAAAGAATCTTTAGCAAAACAACAAGCAAAAACTAAGCCAACTACAGAAAGTATTATAGTTTCTCACTTATCTAGTAATGAACAGAAAAACGCACTGGCTTTTTTAATTGCTTGTAAAATTAACAAAGTATCATATTTATGGAGTTCTACAAACCGCTGGCAAATGAAAGCCAAAGGTAAGAGCATTGGCTGGATTGATATTGGTGGCGAACGTAAAGGCAATGCTGAAAGATCTTGGTATATTGAAATAGATATGCGTGAATTACGGCAATACGAAGATGCGATTAAAAAAGCTGGCGTGTCGGAATTAGTTATGAACCATTTTAAACTTTGTAATGATTGCGGATCTTGTTCGCCTGGTATGAAGATAAAAATTTTTGGAAAAGAATTTTCTAATGTCTGTTACGGAATGCCTTTATATATTTGTAATCCCGATAATGACACGATCGAAAGTGTTCTAAAATTAATACAAATGAGATTGGCAATTCCAAGAGGAACAGCTGCTCGCCCATTATATGATTTAATAACAGAAGGGCTTATTCGTATTGATAACAAGCATGTAATTGGAGTAATGGATCCTGAAGGCAATACTGATGCGAATATGAATTTTTTATTTGACGGCAAGTACGACAGATATTATTATGCCGGACCATATGGAGAATTTAAAAGTAAAAGAACAAGTCATGATATAATATTTGAATTAGATAAACCGACAGAACTTCTTATGTACGGATTTGTCACAAGTATGCGAACTGATGCGCCGCAGAAGTGGGCATTATATGGAAAATTATCTGTTAATGATTCGTGGAATAAACTTGACGAATATAAGGAGTTTCCAAAACCAATAACAAGTTACACTGAAAAAGCTTTTAAAATAAGTAATCCTGTTACCTATAAATATTATCGCATTACACTTGAAGGCTGGATTTTTATGTTATCGCAAATACATCTTTATTATAGCAAAGAGGATTAAAATGCCAAAACCAAAATATCAATTTGATGATTTTCTTATAGTTGTTAATAATGAATACAGAGATTTTGTGACCAGTGTTCATAAAATATTAATAGAGTCCGGTTATAAACCCAAGATTGAATTAACTAAAAAAAACGGGCTTCAGTTATATTATTTTCAACCTGAAATAAAAAGTACAACAGGTATTATTATGTACTTCTTATTTCGAGATGAAAAATTAATGATTCGTTTTTATGCCAGTAATTATGCAAAATATCCAGAAGTATTAAACGGCTTACCTGAAATAATTATTAAGCAAATAAATAATTCAGATGAATGTAAAAAACTAATCAATCCAGATAAGTGTTGGACAGGTTGTATGGGGTATGATTTTTATATTGGAGAAAAGCACTATCAAAAATGTTTAGTTAATTGCTTTTTTTTAAATGTTGATTTTGAAAGTATTCCTTTTTTAATTGAGTTAATTAAAAATGAAAGTAAAGAAAGATATGCAAAGTCATAATTTAAAATGATTTTGCATTTTATCTTTATAAAACAATATAAGTTATGTTAAAATATTAAGGAAAGAGGTGATAAAAGTTGTTGTATTTTTTTAATCTTGCGGAAGTAATATTTTTTGCGCTTAGTTTATCTGGAATAATTTTTCTTTTAATAAATTGTGGAAAACTTAAGATTAACTTCTTTTTAGCTGCTTTACCATTAATTGTAACTTTGGTTCTTAGTTTTTGGATTAGTCTTCAATGGCTTTTATTATTCTTAATTTATTTAACAACTTATCTATTTAGTATTTATTATTTAAAGAAAAAAGGAAAAATTATATTATGCAAAAAAGAAACTTAGGTTCGACTAACTTAAAAGTTAGTGAGATTGGTTTTGGCGGTATCCCAATACAACAAGTCAATCAGGAAGAATCAAACAAATTAATTAATCACTTAATTGAAAACAATATTAATTTTATTGATACAGCACGAGGCTACACTGTCAGTGAAGAATTATTAGGCAATGCTTTAGTAGGAAAACGTGATAAATTTATCTTAGCGACTAAATCAATGGCTAAAACATATGAAACAATGAAAAATGATATTAATGCCAGTCTTCTTAATTTAAAGACAAACTTCATAGACTTATATCAATGTCATCTGATTAAAAACAAAGAAGAATATAACTTGATTATGTCTGAAAATGGTGCTTATAAAGCCTTAAAAGAAGCACAAGATAATGGACAGATTGGGCATATAGGAATTACTGTTCATAGTTTAGACTTTTTATTGAGCATTTTTGAGGAGATGCCATTCAAGACAATTCAGTTTCCTTACAATATTTTAGAAACTCAGGGAGAAGAGTTATTTAAAAAGGCAAAATTAAAAAATATCGGTGTTATAGTAATGAAGCCTTTAGCCGGAGGTTTTTTAGAAGATAGCGAATTAGCCTTGAAATTTGTTTTAAATAATCCCAATATCTCTGTTGCTATACCAGGAATGTATGCACAATCTGAAATAGAAAAGAATGCCAGCACTAGTAAATTTATTGTTTTGAGCGAAACAGAAAAACAAAAAATTAAAGAAATTCAGGAAACTTATAGTAATGATTTCTGTAGACGCTGTGGTTATTGTATGCCGTGTCCTATAGGAGTAGAGATTCCTGGATCACTAATGATGGCGGGATATTTTATTCGTTATAATTTGAAAGAATGGGCTAGAAGTCGTTATGAAACATTTCCAAAAAGGGCTTCTGACTGTATTGCATGTGGTGCATGTTTACCGAAATGTCCATATGATTTGAATATTATCGAGAAATTAAAAGAAGTAAAAAATATTTTTGGAAAATAAAAGGAGAAAAATAATGGAAACAAATAAAGACAAGTTAGTAATGTTCTCAGTATCAGGAAAAGTGCATCATCCAACAGGAGCGGATCGTTACCGAATCAATTGCCAAACTGGCAAAGGATTTATTTTGCCAGCAGTAGGCGGAATAGTTTATAACTATAAAATTGGAGATAGCTGTATGAACATTGAAGGTGATCATATTGAACCGGGCGTAAGCATAAAAAATGCGGATTTAGGCGAAAATAATGCTTTAAATATGTTTGCGTGTATTGGTAATGAGTGTCGGATTATTTCAGGCGATGCCAAAGGGAAAAAGGGTTTCGTTACCGGTAAGCATGGTGGTATCGATCATGTTATATGTTATTTTGATGATGAAACACTTGATTTATTAGCTGTTGATGATAAAATTCAAATCAAAGCTTACGGTACAGGTTTAAAGCTTGAAGGTTATGATGATATTGGCTTAATGAATATTGATCCGAAACTTTTGGAAAAAATGAATGTTCGTTTGAATAAAGATTTTATTGAAGTTGATGTCACTACAAAAATCCCTGCTTTTTTAATGGGCTCAGGCTTAGGCGCAGGCACTGCTCAAAGTGGTGATTATGATGTGATGTGTTTTGATAAAGAGGCTAATAAAAGATATAAACTTGATGAATTGAAGTTTGGGGATATCGTTTTAATCGAAGATCATTATTGTCAATATGGATATAATTATCATAAAGGAGCTATTTCAATTGGTGTAATTGTTCATAGTGACTGTTTGCAGTCCGGACATGGTCCTGGAGTTGCAATTATTATGACTTGTAAGACAAATAAAATTAAAGGAAATATCTTGGAAAAAGCGAATATCAGCAATTATTTACTATAAAATAAGCAAAATTGAAACGTTTTCGTACATCAATATAAAAAAAATCTTGCTTTTTTGGAAAAACTAGCGTATAATTAATGTGATAAGGAATTATCGGAATAAATTTAATTAAGGAGCAATAATGAAAGGTACAGTTAAATGGTTTGATTCAGAAAAAGGCTATGGCTTTATCACTTCTGAAGACGGAAAAGATGTATTTGTTCACTATAGCGCAATTAGCACGGACGGATTCAAAACTCTGAATGAAAAAGATCAGGTTGAATTTCAGGTTGAAGATGGTAACCGCGGACCGCAAGCTAAGAACGTTGTGAAAATATAATATTTCATTTCGAAAAAAGCTAAGACTCGAAAAATCGAGTCTTTTTTTTGCGCAAAATTAAGTTTACATTTTATGAAGTATTGCGATTTTTATTTAGATAATTTACCGCAGATATTTTATTTTTCCATTTTGTGGCATACTATTATATATAGTAGCCATGGAGGATTAAAGTGAGACTAAAGGATTTAAATAGCTTAGAAAGAAAACTAATTAAAAAATATAGCCCAAAAGAAGAAAATGAAGTAAACTTGATAGCTGAAGATTTCCGAGATCGTAGATTAACTCCTACCGGATATTTGCGATTAAAACAACAGTGTGAATATATTCCATACAGAGAAGATGTCGAAATTAAAATTCCAAAAGATATGGATTATCATTTTAAAGCTCGCGTTGAATATTTAGGCTCTCATGAATTGCTTGTGATTAGAAACGAGAGAAAAGATACCCAAAAAATGGCTATTATTTTATTTCTTGTAGGGGTTCTTTTATTTCTGTTTGGCATGGTTTTTGAACTTTATAATGTTGCGGTTGTCAAAGATATTATTGTAATTGCTAGTTGGGTTTTTGTTTGGGCAGCGGTCGAAAAGTGGTTTTTTGACAGGAAAGATCAACGAGAAAACAGATTAAACATTTTAAGAATTATTAATGCAAAAGTAACTACAAAAGATGAATAAATATAAAAAAAATATTTTAAGCAAATGTATAAAAGCATCCGTATAAAAAGTAATTTCTTATTTTTAAAATGCCTTTTTCTGACAAATTTCTAAAATTTTACTACGTAAACAAATTTCTTGAAAAAAGTTGTTGACAAGAAAAATTTTAGTGATATAATATTTAGCAAGTAGCACAGAAAAGTCCATAATCGAAGAAAAAGAGTAGTAACTGGTGTTATATTCAAAGCGAGTCGGGTTTGGTGAGAGCCGATAAAAATAAACTAGTGAAACGTACTTTGGAGATTCTTTTGGAAACGAGTACAAAAGACGTTATAGTCGCGTTAAGACATTTGAGGTGGTAAATCCTTTTTTTGGATTTACAATCAGAGTGGTACCGCGGTTTATTCGTCTCTGTCAATATTGACAGAGGCTTTTTTTGTTATTTAAATTAAAATTAAAAGGAGAATATTAAATGAAAAAATTATTAGGAGTATGCATTGTTGCTTTATTCGCATTTACTTTGACTGCTTGCGGGGGCATTCAGAAATTCAGAACACCAGGCTATCTGACTGTTGGTATTTCACCAGACTATCCACCATATCAGTTTTTTTATGCTGATGGAACTACAATTGTAGGTTCAGATGTTGACTTTGCCAAATATTTAGCTGACAAACTAGGTGTAGAATTAAGACTAGTTCCAATGGAATTTGGTGCTATTCTTACTCAGCTTCAGTTAGGAAGAATTGATATCGGCATTTCCGCTTTTACTTATGAAGCAGAAAGAGCAGTAAACTTCCATTTAACAAACAGTTATTTTAATGACGGTGAAGGTTCACAGGGAATTTTAGTTCACAGATCTAATTTGGAAACGCATGGAACTTTTGAATTACTTAACCATAGTAATGTGACGGTTGCTGCGCAGCATGGCTCAGTACAACATGCCTTAGTTTCTGAGCATCTTCCACAGGCAAGACTACAAACAATTTCCGCAGTCGATTTAGCCGTACCATTACTGCTAAACGGTAACGTTCAGGCAATAGCTGTTGCGGAAGTAGTTGCACGTCAAATTATGAACGCTCATAGTGATCTTGTTTTTATTGAAGATACGTTTTATAGCCCATATTCTGGACTACTGGCTGTCATTAACCGGCAAAATCAGGAATTATTTGACGCCGTCCAAGCTATAATTGCTGATTTTGATCAGGATCTATATGCTAAATGGCTTGAAGCAGCCCAAGAATTACATGACTCGTTAGGGTTGAATTAATCTTGAACTTTATTCAGAATATAATATCGCTTATTTCACAGTATTGGCCGCTCCTTATCAGAGGAGCTGGCTATACTTTGTTATTATCGGCGATTACAGTTTTTGGCGGAACATTCTTTGGAACATTAATAACTCTGCCCAGATTAAGAAAATCATGGTTTAAAAAGATTTTTGATGCCTATGTTGAAATTGTTCGTGGTATCCCTTTATTAGTTCAGCTTTTTGCAATAATGATACTTTTACCGCCAGAGTGGAATGTATTATTAAGCGTAGCTGTGGCCCTAACTGTTAATAGTACAGCTTATATCAGCGAACTAATGCGTGCTGGTATTCAAGCTGTTGATAATGGTCAATACGAAGCAGCGCGTACTTTAGGTTTAAGTCACAGCAAAGCAATGTTTCAAGTTATTTTACCACAAGCTGTTAAAAATGTTTTACCGGCCTTAGGCAATGAGTTTATAATGGTTATTAAAGAAACTTCATTAGCTTCTGTGTTTTTTGTTGGTGATTTAATGACCCAGCAACAAAATATTATGAGTTGGACGTTTTTAGCCGTTGAAAGTTATATTATTGTTGCGATTATGTATTTAATTTTAACATTTTCATTATCAAGATTAATTCGTTACATTGAAAAGAGGCTCAAATGAAGATAATTGAAGTGAAAAACTTATATAAGTCTTTTCAGGAGTTAGATGTCTTGAAAGGTATTTCAGAAACTATTTATAAAGGCGAAGTAGTTTCAGTCATTGGTCCTTCAGGCAGTGGAAAATCGACATTTTTACGTTGTCTGAACCTACTGGAAATACCATCTGGTGGCTCGGTTTTCTTTAATGGTGAGGAAATCACATATTTAAGGAATAAATATCTTGATGTTGTTCGGGCAAGAATGGGAATGGTTTTCCAACAGTTTAATGTTTTTCCACATTTAACATCTTTACAAAATATTACCTTAGCCCTTAAAAGTGTACTAAAAATGAATGATATTGAAGCTAATAACATAGCTTTTAAATTATTAGAGAGAGTTGGCCTGTCAGAAAAAGCCGATGTTTCACCAAAAAAGCTTTCCGGCGGACAGAAACAAAGATTAGCGATTGTCAGAGCTTTAGCAATGAATCCTGAAGTTATGCTATTTGACGAACCAACAAGCGCTCTTGATCCGGAAATGGTCAAAGAAGTGCTTGAAGTTATTCGTAGTTTAGCTAAACAAGGAATGACGATTGTAATTGTGACTCATGAAATGAATTTTGCAAAAGAAATCAGTAACCGAGTTTTATTTATGGACGAAGGAAAGATTTATGAATCAGGAACGCCTGATGAAATTTTTAATCATCCAAAAGGTGAAAGAACTAAAGAGTTTTTAAGCAAAGTTCTTTAAGTTAAAATTAATCAGGCATGTGCTTGATTTTTTTTAAAAATTTTCTTGTTTGTATTATTAAAAGATTAGTTTTATGATACAATATTTACAATATAATTAAAAATAAGGAGAAATATCATGAAGTTATTACTGGTTATTGATTATCAAAAAGATTTCGTTGATGGTTCACTAGGCTTCAAAGGCGCTGAAACTTTAGAAAATGGGATTTATAATCTTGTAAAGGAGTATCAAAAAAATAAAGATCAGGTTTTATTTACATTCGATACACATTCTGAAAACTATCTTAAAACTAGTGAAGGAAAATATCTTCCGGTTGAACATTGTTTAAAAGGAACACCAGGATGGGATCTTTACGGAAAACTAAAAGAGTTTCAAGCGGATGCTATGAAAATTGAAAAACCAACTTTTGGTTCTTTAGAACTTATTGATTATCTAAAGAAAAATAGTTTTACAGAAATCATGCTTGTTGGTTTAGTTTCAAATATCTGTATTTTAGCTAATGCGGTTATTTGTAAAACTGCTCAGCCGGAAACAAAAGTAATAGTCGACGCAAGCTTAACAAAAAGCTTCGATGAAGATTTAAATACAAAAACTTTTGATGTCCTTAAAGGACTTCAAGTAGAAGTAATAAATAATGGTTAGAGAAAGGCTAGCATTATTAGCGGATTTTTATGAATTCACAATGATGCATGGCTATTTTAAAAGTGGTAAGAAAGACGTTGTAAGTTATTATGACGTCTTTTTTCGCAATATTCCTGATCGTGGTGGTTTTGCGCTTTTTTGTGGTTTAGATTCAATAATTAAATATATTCAGGAGTTGAAATTTACTAAAGATGAAATCGATTATTTAAAAAAGACAGAAAAATTTTCCGGGGAGTTTTTAAATTACCTAAAGGATTTTCGTTTTACAGGAGATATTTATTCCGTAGCCGAGGGTACACCAATCTTTCCTAATGAACCAATAATGATAATTAAAGCTAAAACATTAGAAGCGCAACTTATAGAGACATTTGTTTTATTATCGATTAATCATCAATCTTTGATTTGTACTAAAGCAAACCGAATCTATAGAGCAGCTGATGGCAGAGTTGTAACTGAGTTTGGTGCTAGACGAGCACACGGCCCAAGTGCGGCTGTTTTAGGGGCAAGAGCGGCTTTTATTGGCGGCTTTCACGCAACATCAAACACTAGTGCAGCAATGCTTTATGATCTTCCTTTAAGTGGAACAATGGCTCATTCCTGGATTCAGATGTTTGACTGTGAAATAGACGCATTCGTAGAGTATTTAAGAGTTTATCCAGACAAAGCTATACTTTTAATTGATACATATAATACTTTAAAATCTGGAGTAATTAATGCCGTTAAAGCATTTGATAAAATCTTAAAACCTATAGGAAAAAGACCGTTTGCGGTTAGAATAGATTCAGGAGATATAACTTATCTTTCTAAGAAAATCAGGCATTATCTTGATACGCATGGTTATAAAGATTGTAAGATTATTGCGACTAACTCATTAGATGAATATACAATTGAAAGTCTTATTAGACAAGGCGCACAAATTGATATCTTTGGGGTTGGTGAAAAACTGATTACAGCTAAAAGTGATTCCGTATTTGGTGGTGTTTATAAGTTAGCCGCTATTGAAGATAAAGGCACAATTATACCTAAAATTAAGATAAGTGAAAATGTTGAAAAAATTACAACACCGCATTTTAAAAAACTCTATCGCCTTTTTTCCAAAGAAGATGGAAAACCACTGGCTGACTTATTATGTACTTACGATGAAGCAATCGATGACACTAAACCTTTAGAAATTTTTGATCCAATCAGTACTTGGAAAAGACAAACACTAACTAGTTTTTATGCAAAAGAACTATTAATGCCAATTTTTAAAAATGGTAAACTGATTTATCAAATGCCTTCTGTTGATCATATCAGAGAAATGACAATCCAGAATGTTGAGTCGCTTTGGGAAGAAGTAAAAAGACTTGATCGACCACACAAATATTATGTTGATTTATCACAAAAATTATGGGACATTAAAAATGATCTTTTAAACAAAGGAAAGTAATTTTCAAATAATAAGACAATAAATCCACTAATCGTGGAGAGGTTTCTCTAAATGGTTCGTGTATTTTTTTCTCTACCTTATATAGAATAATTGAGGAGGAGATTTTTTATGGAAAAACAAACTATGGGAAAATTTATAGCTACATTAAGAAAAGCAAACGGTATGACACAGGCTCAGTTAGCCGAAAAATTAATGGTCTCAAACAGAACTGTAAGTAAATGGGAAACAGATGAAGGGTATCCTGATTTATCGATTATCCCAGTACTTGCGGAAATTTTTGATGTGACAGCGGACGAAATATTAAAAGGCGCAAGAATTACAAAGAATAATGTGGAATCGATAAAGCCTGATAAACAAATTGAAAGACTTATCAAAAAAAACTTATTAAGTTATAAGTATAGTATGTTATTGGCAATTTTGATGAATGTAATCGGCTGGCTTTTATTCAGTATACCTTTCATTCTTTCCGCAAACGGATTTACAAGACCATTTTTTTCCGCAACAATAGTTGCTTATACAGGAGTAATATTTTTTAACATTTTAGGCGTATCACTAATGTTCTTTTTTTCAAGTCGGGCAAAATATGCAATTTCCAGTTTTGATAGAGGAGAAGAGAAAGATAAAAGGATTTTAAAAGCTGAAAAAACAATTGGTGATTTGCAGTTCGTTATTACTTCAATTGCAATACTTTGTTTTGTTGGCTATTGGGGATTTGAACTTGCGGAGTATAGTGATTTTTTCTATTTGCTAACTAATACTGCATTTACTGCGCCTTTGAGAGTTTTTATGATTACTCTTATTACTTTTAATGTTTGGTTATTTCTTTATATCTTAAAGGTCAATTTTCAAGTAACAAAATATTTTACTTTTAAAGAAAATGTTAATAAAAATAAGATTTTGATAAGACATATAATTTTTCTGACAATTATATTTTTGTTTTTAGTATGGAGCATCTTTGGAAATACATTTTTTCTTTTACAGGCAGTGCTTTTGTACATATTGGTTGGACTTTATTTATTGAATATAAGGGCAATGTTAGAAAAATATTATATTAGAAAAATTTAATGAATTATCAAGGAAATAATACTATTAAATTAAATCTGATTGTAATTGTTATCATAGTTTCAAGTCTTTTATTAGCAATTAGCTGGTATTTCTTATTTGGTATAAATATGGTCCGAGAGTTTGCCCGCTTATTTGATCCTGAACCTAGATCACAGGGAGTTTCTATTTATCTTGATTTACTTCTTTATCTAAGTGTTATGCAAACTTTTCTTTCTTTGATTGGGGTTGTGCTTGCGATTATTTATTTTATTTCAAATTTTATGGCTATTATTTACGGTACTACTCATTACTATAATAATTACATCAAATGCCAAAATACAAATGAAATTATAAGAAGGGATGATTTATTCATGTGCCAATTAAATTTATTTTTAGTACAAAAATTAGTAGATAAAGATTCGTTAGATAAAATTATAAAAAATTCAAAAATACCTTATTTTGAGTTCATAAAGGATTATCCAATTTTAACAGATAAATATAATTTAATATCTTTTAATGCTAAAGATACTGGTTGTACATGTGATAGTATAATCGCTGTATTGAATAACACTCATTATAAAAATTTTGAAGAATATAAAGTTTTAAGTGTCAAAGAAAAAGCAGAAAAACTAGAACAAATTGCAGATTATATGTTAGAAACAGGTTATAAAGAACGATTAAAGCTGTTTAATGAAGAACTTAATAAAAAATCTGATTCGATGACTAAGCTTAGTGACTGGATTGGCAATAAAGAAAGAGAACTTACTGATGAAATAATGCTTAGAAGTGATATTTCGGATAAAGAAAAGTCAAGAAGAATGCACAAAACCGTATATCCGAAAATCACTGAACTACTGCAGGAAAATGAAAAAAATCCTGAAGTTATTGAGGCTAGAGAAGCATATAGTAAATTTATAGCCGACAATCAAATGATGTGGGACAGTTCAGTATACACTTTAGATGAAGTTGAACCGCAAACATTTGAAACCGTTCCATTGACTTTAAATAAAGCAATAGAATTAAGTGGCTATCAGCATCAAGATAGTCTCAATGAAAATAATGAAACTGACTCAGAGAGTTATCCAACAATTACAATTCCAAGCAACAATATTTTTGATGCGATAAAAGCTAATAAGGAGTTTGATTATTCAGATTACACAACTGAATTCAAAAGGATAAAAGATTTTGTGAAAGAGTTATTAGCCATTATTGATGAAGTGAAGATTATTTCTTTTTACTGGTACGGAGATAATAAAGTCGAAGGAAAAAAAGAAATTAACTTATCGGATTTATGCATTGATGACTTATTATTTTTACCTTCTGCGACAGAACTGATAATAACAAATAATTAAATTACTCAAAGAATAAATATCTTAACAAGACATTCTAACCTAAATAGTGTCTTGTTTTTTTGTATAAAAAAGGAATATCGAAAAACGTTTTATATAAATTAATGCACCTATTTAAATTCGGACTCAGATGTAATTATTATACAAAAATAACACAGTCAGATGCAATTTCTCAAATTATTTCTTGCAAAACGCTGTATTGTGTGATACAATGTATTGCGTAATATATTGCATAGCGTAATTTACGTGGAGGAAAAATGAAAAAAATAATAAAAGTAATAATTATTATGATGATTGGAACCGCTTGGTTGAATATTTCAACATTAAACGAAATACAAGCACAATCAAAAATAGATAATCTTTTGGAAAGGACAGCTAATCGTCAAGGTATTCCCGGAATTTCTGTAGCGATAACTGGTTATAATTCAGAAACAATCTTTTCATCTTACGGATTAGCTAGACGAGGAGGAGAAGTTCCAATTAATGAAGATACTTTTTTTGGACTAGGTTCCGTAAGTAAAGCTTTTTCTGCATTGAGTGTTTTATATTTAGATGAAAATAATGAATTTGATTTTAGAATTGAAGATCCAATCCAAAAACATATACCATGGTTAAACTTTAACTATCAGGATTTGGACTTTGATATGAAGGAATTAACTATAGCTAATTTTATTTATCATACAAGTGGACTTGTAAATGCTATTCATTCTCTATCATTACCACCTAGTCACGGAAGCGATGCTTCTCAAAAGATAGTGGAAATACTTAACAATTCTCAATTAGAATTTCGTCCGGGAGCACGATATGATTATGCCTCGTCAAATTATATTATTCTTGGCTTGGTTATTCAAAATGTGACAGGAATGTCGTTTGAAGAATTCACAACTACAAGAATTCTTCAACCTCTAAATCTAAGTAATACTTTCATGTTTCATAGTGATGCAGAAGAAGTAGGAACAATGGCTTCTGCTCATAAGCCAATATGGTTTGTTTCCAGACCATTTAATCCGCCGACTTTTCAGGCACATACTCCAACAGGTTTTATAATTTCCAATGCTTACGATATGTCAAACTGGATAAATCTAATTTTAAATCCAGAAAATGCACCGGCACCATTTAACACACTTCTTGTGAGAGCATTAGAAGCCAATAAAGAAGTAGATGCTTGGGAAGGTTATTATTATGCGGCCGGTTGGCTTATTGAATATGAGACAGGTAAAATCAGACACCAGGGAGAAAGTCCTGGCTTTATGTCAGAGGTGGTAATTTTTCCTGAAAGCGGCATTGGCATTGTTGTTTTAAAGAACTCTTTGGCCGGCGATACCGCAAATCTTATTGCTAATATTCTTTTAATTTTAGATGGCATTGAAGCGGTTTATATTAGTGCAGGTTCTGAATTTATTTTGTTTGATACAATTTTTGCGATTGTTATCTGGATATCGACTTTTGCGATTATAATTTTGACATTGTTAGTCGTCAAAAAAATTGTCGCAATTAAAAATAATTCAGTGGATCTTTTAAAGCCAAGAGTAGGCAATATAATTAATATTGCATTTGCATTATCACTATTTATGATTTCGCTAATAGTGACTCTATTGTTTCCCTCATTTTTTGGAGTTGGCACATGGGCGATTGCTAATATCTGGATAGCCTATACGGTATTGAAGGGTTTAATATTGCTAATGATAACATCAATACTTTGGATTATTTTAGCGAGTTTAGGTATCGCTTTTAATAAACCCAAAAGAAAAATATAGTGTAAATGAAGAACCAAAAATAATAAAAAAAGATATTCTGACTCATTATATATGAATATCTTTTTTTGCTTTTTATTAAAATTCGTGTGAAAAATTTTTAAGCGGGCATAAAATAATGATATAATATTTACAGCTTAAAGTAAAGAGGAATGATTACATGAAACAATTCAACGAAGAGATTTGCACTTATCTTGAAGAAAAAGACTACAGATCCTTAAAAACTTTATTATTAAACACTGAAGAAGTACTAATTTTTGATTTAATTAAAGAACTTGAAGAAAAAGATCAGGCGATTATCTTTAGATTACTAAATAAAGAAAAAGCGCTATTTATTTTTGAGCAACTTAACACTACAGATCAACAATCCTTAATTAAATCTTTAACTGAAAGAAGAATTATTGAGTTACTAGAGGAACTTGCGCCAGATGACAGAGTCAGATTATTAGAAGAACTGCCTGCGAAAATCGCCAATCGATTAATTAGTAATCTTTCAGCTGAAGAAAGAACAGCCACAAATATTTTGTTAGGCTATGAAGGTGAAACTGCCGGACGTAAAATGACTACAGAGTATATAACTTTAAAAAAACAAATGACAGTAGCAGAAAGCATAAAAAGAATTAGAAATAAAGCTAATGATGTTGAAACAATTTATACAATTTATGTTACTGACGCCTCAAGAGAATTACAAGGTGTACTATCTTTAAAGGATTTAATTCTTGCGGAATCTAATGACGTTATCGCTGATATCATGCAGAAGAATGTTGTTAGTGTCGCAACTGATACAGATCAGGAAATGGTAGCCAGAACTCTAAAGGAATATAGCTTGTTAGCAGTTCCTGTTGTCGATAAAGAAAAAAGGCTCGTTGGAATTATTACTGTTGATGATGCGATGGATATTCTTGATGAAGAGGCTACTGAAGATATTTTAGATAGTGCTGGAATCAGTGATTTACATGTATCAGAAACAACTCGTTCAGAAGCACTGGTATTTGGAACAATACCACAAATTTGGCGTCTGCGCTTACCTTTTTTGATTGTTACAACCTTTGGTGGATTATTTGCCGGATTAGCTCTTGAAGTTTTTGAAGATGCTTTGGAAACTGTAACAGCATTAATCTTTTTTATTCCGGTTATTATGGCAATGGGTGGTAATGTTGGGACACAAAGTTCAACTGTTTTTACTAGAGGCTTTTTATTAGGACACATTAAGATAAAAGATATTTGGAAGAGTATTTTTAAAGAAATGCTTGTTGGCTTATCAATTGGTGTTATTATCGGAATCATAACAGGTGTGATTGCCTTACTTTGGCAAGGCTTTGGTGACAATTGGGATTTAGCATTTAGAATAGCCATAGTAGTCTGCTTAACTTTAGTCATTGTCTCAATGATAGCCGCAACATTAGGCTTTTTAATTCCATTTATCTTAATTAAATTTAAGGCAGACCAGGCTTCAGGAACTGGTCCAATAATAACATCTTTGAAAGATATTATTGCGATTATAGTTTATTTCATACTGGCTATGTGGCTAATATTGTAATATAGTAAATAGCATACCTAAATAAGAAACTAATCATAGAAGGAGAAAAATATTCATGCAAAATTCAATTTATAAATTTACTATTCAAAAACTTAAAGATTTAGGACTTATGGAAGAAAATGATAGTTATGCTTTTGGCAAGTTTTATGATAAACTTTCAGCTGGTGGAGCTTATACTTTTCGTTGGAGTAGTGTTGATTATCTAATAGCCGCAAACGAAACTACACTTAAGATTTTCCATATAAACAAAAAGAATGGCGAATATATGAATGAATATGTCATTCTTAAGAAAGAACAAATTAATAAATTAATTTGTAAGAGATTTGCTTTAATAAATATTACTAAAAGAACGAAAATTAATATTCGGGCATCAGAATTCAAACTAGATGTACTTATCGGAGAAAAATTTCATGGAATGAAACAATCAGAAAATAAAGCTGCTTTAGTAAAAATGCTAAAAACTTATTTTGTTAAGCATTAGTGCAAAGGAGAAATATTATGCGCTTTACCCTCCCTATATAAAGACATCAAGCTTTTTTACAAAAATACTTACAATATCTTAATGTGTCATGAAGCGCAAAATGTAATACCACTAGGAAACATCATTATCGGAAACGCTGGTGAAGATAAAACTGATTGGCGCGACCCTATTAATTGGTTTATGGCTACTGTTTCTAATGATAAAGGAGTATTACTTATAGCTGTTATGACGCCTCCTCATAATTTAACGCTTTATGCAACAGATAATAAAAACGACTACAATGCTTTGAAATATCTATTGGAAGGGATAAAGCAATCAGGTGTTAATATTTCTGGTGTTATGGCTGAAAAATCATTAGCAGAAATGTTTGCCAAGTTATATTCAGAAAGCCTTGACCTTAACTATAAAATTAATACAAATCAGCGGATTTATGAACTTTCAAAAGTAAATACAAATAATTATAAAAGCGGCATTACGCGTTTAGCGACTAAAAAAGACATGTCATTTCTACCTTACTGGATGAAAGGTTTCGATAATGATTGCTTTAACGATTCCTTATCAACAGGAACTGATATAAATAGGTATTTATATCGCATTAATAATCTTTATATTTTAGAAGATAATGGGATGCCAGTAACAATGGCGAAAATAAGTCGTGAACTAAAAACAGTTTGTGTTATCGGAATGGTGTATACACCACCATATTTTCGTGGTAAAGGTTATGCATCTTCATGTGTTGCGGCTGTTAGTCAATTTGGGTTAGACCGAGGATTTAAAAAATGCGTTTTGTATACTGATTTAGATAATCCTATATCAAACAGTATTTATATGAAAATTGGCTATCAACCAATTTGTGATTCTGTTGAAATTAAATTTACTAAAGTGTAAAAGTCATCTTTGAATAAAATATGAGGCCGTAATTATTTAGAGTTTAGAAACAAACCCTAAAGAATTACAGCCTCTTTAATTTAATCAGTTTTACACCATTCTATCTTTATTTCAATTCCGTCAATGTAATATTTGCCGTCTTCAGCTTGCTTAGCGACTCTGCCATCAATATTCTGATAGGAATCATAATCCAAATCTCTATTGATTTGATGATTCGCAAACATATCTTCTTTAAGTTTTTCAATCATAAATTTAGGTTCGAAAAATTCATTCATTAATAACGATCTCCTCTATATTTTTAATAAGATTTAGTTATGCACCAGTCTAATTTTATTTCAATACTATCAATATAGTATTTATTATCTTTAGAAGGCTGAGCCATCATTCCATCTAACTTTTTATAAATATCAAAGTTTTTATCTGGCATAATTTGGCTATTTATAAACATATCATCTTTAAATTTCTTATAACTAAAGATGTAAACAATAACTTTACTCATTTATTACTCCTTTGATTCTTATTATGAACAAAAGAAGTAAGTAGTATTAGCCTTTATTAGAGATTTTAGATAATTTTCATTAAATTATTAGAAGCGAATAGTTTGGATTATTGCACAATTTTTCTCTTTCATAATTAAATGGAAGTGAACTTTTTACAGAATAAAAAAAGAAGGCTATTCGCCTTCAATTTCTAAATAAACAATTTCTAGAGGATTAAATATCCTTGGAAAATAAACAGTGTTAGCTAAACCTCGACTGATAATATGAGTAGTATTATCAAACTCATAGAGACCACCCGCAAGCTTTGGAAAAACACCTTGACCATGTATAAAAACACCATTAGCCAATCTTGGGATAATTATTTGACCACCATGCGTATGACCAGAAAGAATTAAATCAAAATCAAGGTCTAAGAATTCCTTAGCCAATTCTGGTCTATGAATTAAAAATATTTTATAGAGTTTAGATTCTTTAGCAGATTTTAGATTAGTTTCTCTTGACTTTTTTTCTTTATCTAATGAACGTGGATCGTCTAAGCCGCAAAGAAGTATATTATATTTTTCTATAATAATGTTATCCTCAATAACAATAATATTATTTTTTTTCAAAAGTTCAACCATTTGTGGATAATCCGGCGCAATTTTTTCATGATTGCCGCTGACATAATAAACAGGCGCTAACTTTTGAAGTTCATCTAAAAATTTATCAGTAGATTCCAGAGGCTTTTTATCGTCAAAGATATCGCCGCCAAGAATAATTAAATCAGGCTCAAGCGGAATAACTTTTTCTAGTAAATCCTGATAATTAAGCCCAAAGCCAAAACTATGGGTGTCCGCAAGTAGAACTAGTTTTAATTTTTGGTTTTCTTTAAACTTTTTGGTTTTTAACAGATAAGTTCTTGTGATTAAAGAATCATCGATCGCAATTAAAATTAGATATAACAGAACTAACATGAAAGTCGCAAGCAAAATAATTTGTAGTATCATTAAAAAGCCCTCACAATATAAAATATTTAACCTTATAAAATCAATTTTTTGGCA